>ENA-ORUO01002054-ORUO01002054.1-human-gut-metagenome-genome-assembly--contig:-NODE-2054-length-17042-cov-2.833991_pt1 | contig 17042 bp, 7 predicted proteins | sample MGYA00242082_ERZ509215 | MGnify/ENA primary metagenome ERZ509215 (study PRJEB26280, sample SAMEA2338829) | human gut metagenome | biome: human gut; feature: human-associated habitat; material: faeces... | reverse complement strand
TTACACACGTTCTTTTAATTGTTAATTGCGTGTGAAGTAAATCTGTATCATGTCATACAACACGCGTCTACACTCCCAACACTATATAACCGCTATGGATATTTAAAGTATTGATAATAGGAGGTTTACTTCTGTTATCCGTAACTCCAATCTTATCAGTCAACAAGCCTTTCATTAAAAGATAAGCACATCATAATGGCACGACTGTGCCATCTCAATGGCACACCATTGCCATAAGGAAGGCACAGCTATGCCACGCTGATGGCACAGCCGTGCCACGATATGGAAAATGATTGGCACTGCGGAAGTCTGTTAACTAGACAGTTAAGGATGGATAAATAATTATTCCCCTAACTTATCAAGCAACTCATACGACGGAACGAAGAAAAGAGTTCCCGTTATCGGCGTGCTGAAGTCCAGCAGACGATCCGTATTGCCTACAGGATCACCGACGAACATATTCTCCAGCATTCGTCGGGTGGTGCTGAACGTGCTGGCATAGGCGATAAAATAGGTACCGTATTCACCTTTGGAGGTATGGGCGAATGGCATGTTAGCACGGACTATTTTCAGATCGTCTCCGATGTTCGTCACGGCGTTATGGGCGTTCTTCGGTTTTTCCTCATCTGATAGCTCAACATCGTTGAATTTACGGCGACCGATGACTTTCTCTTGCTCTTCCACTGGAAGCGCATTCCATGCCACCATATCATGAATGTATTTTTGCACAAATACATAACTTCCGCCCATAAACTCGGGGTCCTCATCGCCTATTACCGCGAAACGATAGGGGTCTTCATCCACGGCAGGATTCTCCGTACCGTCCACGAAACCGATAATCGCCTTACCGTCTCTATACCGAAAACCGTGGGTCTCATCGATCGATTCCACGACACCTCGCAGTTTCTGGTCTATAATGGAGGCGAACTCAAAGCACAGTCCCATCTGCTTACAGCGGATGTGGAATAGTAAATCCCCGGGGGTAGAAACAGCCGTAAGCTTAACTCCTTTGATCTCTTCAAACGGTTGCAATTCTTTGGGGTTTCCTTGCTCCGGAAAGAAACGTTTCCAAGCATCCGCCCCGAATCCTATCGTACAACTGAATTGCATATCAGGATAGCGATTGCGCATACTACGTATCAAAGCGGAGAAATTAGCGCACACGTCCTTTACCTTATCAATCGTGTCGGGGAGATCTTTTAGAGCATAGACAATGAAAACCGCATTCTCGCCCGGTTTTTGGGTAACATCTTGCGGATAGTTAGCGTTCAATGGATTTTGTAGAGAGTTCATAGCACATCTTTAATTATATTGTTATTATATGGATATAACTCTATAGATGCGCTCTTGTTCAAGGAAATGTAACGAAAAATGTCCTAGCGGTTATTTTTCAATATCTATTTGTAGAGACGGGGCGTGCCCCGTCTCTACAACTGGGTAGTTATTTCACCTCCACGCTGATTCTCTGCTTGATATCTGAGGCGGAGGCTCCTAGTTGGAGGATGAACTCGCCGGGTTCTACGACGAATTGGCTTTGTGCCTCACTATAGAAAGCTAAAGAGGATACGGGGATGTCCAACGTGATTCGCCGACTCTCACCGGGTTTAAGGAATACCTTCTTGAAGCCTTTTAACTCCTTGACCGGACGCATCACGGAGCAAACCGGATCGCTTACATACAATTGGGCTACCTCAGCTCCTTCACGGTCTCCGGTATTGGTTAGGGTGAAAGTCGCTTGGATCGTATCCGCTTGATCGTACGTCTCTTTATCCGTATTCAGGTTGGAATAGTCGAATGTCGTATAGGATAAGCCGTAACCGAACGGATAAACGACCGGAAGCCCCTTCGTATCGAACCAGCGGTAACCGACCAAGATATCTTCCTCATAATTCACTTTCAGATCCCTGCCGGGGAAGTTGCCCAACGCATGCGCCGGAGATTGATCCAAGCTCACGGGAGTGGTGAACGGCATCTTTCCGCTTGGATTCACCTTGCCGGATAATACGTCTACCAAGGCATTTCCTCCTTCCATGCCGTTGAACCAAGCCCAAACGATAGCCGGGGAACAAATATCTACGGCAGCCATATTCAACGGCGATCCGGCGATCATGACCACGATCGTACGAGGATTCGCCTTTACCACCTCTTGAATCAACTCAACCTGCCCGTATGGGATATCCATATTCAGACGGTCGAACGACTCGGTATCATAATCATGGTTCAAACCACAAACCAAAAGGGCCACGTCACTCGTGCGGGCAACCTCTACCGCCTCTTTCAATAATGCGTCGCTTTCCTGTGTCTTGGAAGAGAAAGTACCAGAGCTTTGCCCATTATTGCTTCCCTCCACGAAAGTAGATAACTTCTCATAGCCTTGGGCAAAACGGATATCCACCTTATCGCCCCATTTCGCACGAAGCGCCTCTAATGGAGTTACCTCGTAAACCGCCTTGATCTCGGAACTCAAGCCACCATTAGAATGTTTGCGGGTAGCGTTATCGCCAATTACCGCCAGACTCTTGATCGAGGAGAAATCCAACGGGAGAAGATTATTCTGGTTCTTCAATAAGACAATGGCTTCGGCAGCCGCGTCATAAGTGGCTTGCTGATGCTCTTTCGTATTCATGGAGCCGGGGCCGAAACGCTTTTTCGGGTCCAAGACATTCGTCTTGATCATCACACGTAAGACATCGCCCACCTTCTCGTCCACCAAGCTCATAGGAACCTTACCGGACTTAACAGCCTCGATCAAGGGGTTGGCATAATACCAATCCTCATATTTATCGATCAGCGTGCCCATCTCCAGATCCAAGCCGGCCTCCATAGAAGGAACCGTGCTATGGGCGGCTCCCCAGTCGGTTACATATACGCCATCGAATCCCCATTCATTCCGAAGGATCTTGCGAACCAAGTAGTTATTCTCCGCGCAGAACTCCCCACGGAATTTATTATAAGCGGCCATTACCGTCAAGGCGCCTCCCTCCTGTACGGCCGCCTTGAAAGCGGGTAAATAAATCTCACGCAAGGCACGCTCGCTACATTCCACATCGACAGTCGTACGGTTTGTCTCTTGGTTATTCACGGCGAAATGCTTTACGCTGCAAGCCACGTCACGGCTCTGCAAGCCTTTGATATAAGCGACCGCCAATACGGAGTTCATATAAGGATCCTCGCTCATATACTCGAAGTTACGGCCACAAAGCGGGGAGCGAATGATATTCACGCCCGGGCCCAGCAATACGTCCTTCTTACGCCAGCGAGCCTCCTCGCCCAGCACCTCGCCCCGACGGTAAGCCAACTCCGGATTCCAAGCGGCGGCGAAAGCCGTGCCGGTCGGGAAATAAGAGGCGGAATCATTTGTCCAACCCGCATATGCCCAGTCGTGGCGATTGATCTCCGCACGTACCCCGTGAGGCCCGTCGCTCAAGCTCCACTCGGGAATCCCCAGACGCTCTACTCCGGCAACATAGAATTTTGAGTTACCATGCAATAATCCGACCTTTTCCTCCAAGGTCATCTTCTTAATCAGTTTCTCGATACGTTTCTCCATTTGTACCTTCTCTTTATCCGTGACCTGCGAGCTCGCGGCAGCCGCGTTCAAGAATAGCCCGCAAGCGATCACGCCTATTATCTTTTTCATTTCCTTTTTATTTATAGGTTTATTATTGCGCTTGAATCGTTACCGTCGCCTCGGGTAAGCCCTCGGCTATGGCTTTTAAGTGGATGTCGCCTTGTCCGCCCTTGTTCCGGATCACGACCAAGGCTTTTCCATAGTAAGCTTGCCGTTTCGGTTTACGGAGGCTGTTCGGATCGTTCGGATCTCCGTTATCCGTTCCGGCGATCTCACCCGGGCCCTCCACGGAGAAACGGATCAACGGGGTAGCGTCGGGAACCCGGTTACCATCGATATCGCATACATCTATGGTTACAAACGATAGGTCCGAGCCATCCGCTTGGATGACGCTACGATCCGGGGTCAAGACCAAACGGGCCGGCTCTCCTGCCGTATGGATCTCTTTCACCAAGACCTCCTTACCCCCTAAGCGGGAGACGGCTTTCAAAGTTCCGGGCGTAAAAGGCACACGCCAAGAGACATGATAGGTACTGTCCGTTTTTTGTCGTACGCCTAGGCTCTTTCCGTTTAGGTATAGTTCCACCTCATCGGCATTGTTATAATAGGCCCAGATATCCACCGGTTCGCCTTCCTTCCAGTTCCAATGCGGGAAAATGTGTAATACGGGTTCATTCGTCCACTCGCTTTTATACATATAATATATATCCTTCGGGAAACCCGCCAGATCCACGATACCGAAGAAGCTGCTCCGGCTGGGCCACCAATAGGGGGTAGGCTCTCCCAAGTAATCGAAACCCGTCCAGACGAACAGGCCGGATACATGCGGAAGCGTCTTCACCAGATGCCAAGTCTTCTCGTGCGTAGAGCCCCAAGGTACATGGCAATTATCATAAGAGGAGCAAACATGCTCGGGAGCCTCGAAAGGCTTGTCCCACGATTCCGGACGGATATAAATATGATCAGACGGCATCTCATAATAGCCACGGGTCATCAAGGCCGAGGTAGATTCGCTCACGATCAGTTTCTTTCCGGGGAAATTCCGGAGGAACGGCTCGAAATATCGCTCATGGTAGTTGAAGCCCAGCACGTCCAAGGCATCCGAGCGAAACAGATGATTCGCTGGGTTTACCTCGTTACAGCCGGCGGTAACGACCCGGGAGGTATCCAGACGTTTCACGATACCCGCCAAATGACGGGTGATCAAGGATTGACGGCTAAGGGTCGTATCCTTCAGCAAAGCGGGATCGATGGCATGGCCGGCATTCAAGAGCAGGTTCGCCGCTTGCAGATCCAGCTCGGTAGCGTCGGCATGGCTCCATTGCTCAAGCACCTCATTGCCTATACTCCACATGAAAACAGAGGCGTGATTCCGGTCACGCAAGATCTCGTCCGTCAAATCCCGCTCGTGCCACTCCGCGAAATACCGGGCGTAATCGTACGGGGACTTACGGCGTTCCCACATATCGAAAGACTCATCCTGTACCAGAAGCCCCATACGATCGCAAAGATCCAGCAACTCGGGTGCCGGGGCGTTATGGCTGGTACGGATCGCGTTCGCTCCCATCTCCTTCATGATCCGCAGCTGGCGCTCGATAGCCCGTGTATTCACGGCGGCACCCAGACAGCCTAAGTCATGATGCAGGCAAACCCCTTTTATCTTCAAAGGCTTATCATTCAAATAAAAGCCGGTAGCGGAATCCCAACGGAACGTACGCAATCCGAATACCGTCTCGTAACGATCTACCACCCTGCCGTCCACTTTCACTTCCGTGACGGCCGTGTAGAGCGAGGGAGAATCGGGACTCCAAAGCTTGGGATTTGGGATCGAGAACTGATGATCGACAGATGCCTCCCGCATACGGGTGTCGTAACAGGGCGTATACGGTACCCGTAACAGAGTTGTTACGGATGCCGTAACAACTTTATTACGGTCATCGTAAATAGAGGTAGAGACTTCGGCCTCCCTATCCGCCTCCGAGCTATTCCTTATTCTCACCTCCAAGGAGAAGGTAGCCTCCTCCGGTGAGATCCTCATATCATGCACGAAAGTACCCCAGTTGTCCACATGTACCGGATTCACCTTTACCAACCATACGTTCCGGTAGATCCCCCGAGCCTGAATACCAGCGGGAATTCGGCTGCTCGCTATTATCCGCCTTCACGACAATCACGTTCGGTTGGCTTCCATACCTCAAATAAGGCGTCAAGTCATAACGAAACGATACATAACCATTCGGACGGAATCCCAGCGAATGACCGTTGATCCAGACCTCGCTATTCCGGTAAACCCCGTCGAAATCAACATAAACAACCTTACCCCGATCCGTCTCCGGAAGGGTAAATGTCTTTCGATACCAACCAATCCCGCCCGGTAGCGCGCCGCCGCCCGGGGTAGACGGGTTATCGAGGGAGAAATCCCCCTCGATACTCCAATCATGCGGTAAAGATAAGATACGCCAAGTGGAATCATCGCTGTCCGGGGATGAATAATCCTGAACGCTATCCGACAAGGCAAACTTCCAATCGTCATTCCATGAGCTACGTTCACGCACCTGCTCCCCGGTGGGGGAACAGGCGGTGAGCAATAGGCCCAGAAGCCACGCAAGTGGCCGATTCATCAGTGGTATCATTAGTGATTATATAGTTTAATTGATACTACCCAGTTGTAGAGACGGGGCACGCCCCGTCTCTACAACTAGAGGTTTACCTTGGTAAGATATTGTCACGTCCTTGCCAGCGGGGTTCTCCGGCGTGATGAAACGTACCGTGATCTGACGCTCGCGGATCATGCCCGGATAGTCGCCCTCCCGTGCGCCGATCGTGAGCGTTCGCCTCGCATCATCATAAACAAACGGGATGGTAGCGTAATTTCCTTTCTCGTAATCGTAGGTCACGCCATTATCCTCATATAAGGTGAAGGAACCGTCGGCACCGGCGTAAACAGAGACGATTAAGTCTTTCTGCTCCTCTTTCGTAGACTGGATTACCTTTCCGGTCGGTACGATAGAGCCGGCTCTCACGAACAAAGGCATACGCTCGTAAGGAGCATCCACGTCCATTGTCGTTCCGCCTTGTATACGCTTGCCGTTGTAGAAATCGTACCAAATGCCGGCCGGGAAGTACACCTCACGGTCGCGAGCCTTATACTCATACACCGGGCATGCCATGAAGGCCGGGCCAAACATAAACTGGTCGTCTATATCGTAAGTCTTCTCATCGTCCGAATAATCCATCACCAAGGCACGCATGATCGTATAATCCTCAAAATGCGTCTTGGAGGCTAAGCTATAGATATACGGCATCAATTGATAGCGCAACTCGGTATAATACTTCATCGATTGGTACGTAGGCGATCCTTCCGGAGCGATATTATAGATCTCGCGGCAAGGATATTGCCCGTGGCTACGGAACAACGGACAGAAAGCTCCGAACTGATACCAACGGTTGTTCAACTCCCTCCATTCCCTCAAATCCTCGCTACCTTCCTTAGCGCCCATATAACGGTTCTCCACGCTGAAGCCACCGATATCCATCGTCCAGTAAGGGATACCGGACATGGCGAAGTTCAAGCCGGCGCTGATCTGCGCTTTCATATCCTCCCAGCGAGTACCGATATCGCCACTCCATGTAGCGGTAGAATAACGTTGCTGGCCGGCGAAACCGGAACGGGTCAACAAGAATACACGGTCATCCGGGTTTACGCTACGTTGTCCGTCGTAGATCGCCTCGGCGTTAGCCAAAGCGTAAGCGTTGAAGTATTTCGTGGACGGGCCCAGATAAGTCGGTCCGCAAAGCGCCTTGCGATACTCGATATCCGTATTATCCTGTACGTTCGGCTCGGAAGCGTCCATCCACCAAGCGTCGATGCCCAAGGAATACAGATGCTCGTTCATCTGTTCCCAGAAAAGCTTGCGGGCTTCCGGGTTGTACGCGTCATAGAAAGAACCGATATAACCCGGATAAATCCAGTCGCGGATACTATCCTTAATCGCCTGCTGATACATAGCACCCAGCGCATCCAACTCTTTATAATGCTCTGTCGTATAATAGAACTTCGGCCATACGGAGATCATGATACGGGCATCCTTATCGTGGATTTCCTGAATCATGCCTTTCGGGTCCGGGAAGCGTTCCTTATCAAACTCGTGGCTACCCCATGCGTCTACCGGCCAGTAGCTCCAGTCCTGTACGATCACATCCAAGGGAACCTGCCGCCGGCGGTATTCGTTCAAGGCGGTCAATAGCTCCTCTTGCGTCTTATAACGCTCACGGCTCAACCAGAATCCCATCGCCCATTTCGGCATGATCTGGCTCTTGCCCGTAACCGTGCGGTAACCGCTGATCACCTTATCCATGGAAGACTCTCCGTTGATGAAGTAGTAATCGATATCATCCCCCATTTCCGACCAGAAAGCCAACCGCTCCCGCTCCTCCTCCGGTAGCGGAGATAATACCTTCAAGCCGATATAAGAGACATCGCCATCCGGCAACCATTCGATACGGATCGGATAACGTTTGCCCTTTTCCAGATCGGCCGTAGCCTTGTAATCATTCGGGTTCCATGCCGCACGCCAACGTTCCGGGATGATCTCCTCGTTATTCACAAATACCTTGGTATAACCGGCGTAATGTAGTTTGAAATGATAAGTACCCGTCTCTTTCGCCTCGATCTCGCCCTCCCAAGTAGCGGAAGCGCTCGGCTTCGGGAAGTCTGCCGGCAGGTTCTTGATGGTTTTCAGATTCTCATAATCTACCTTATCTTCATCCCGCTGGATTAAAACGGAAATCTTCGCCTTATCCGTATAGTAGGTAGCGGTCAACGCCCCTGCCCTCCCGTCTTTTCCGTATAGCCCAAAGACATCGCCCAAATCGGCGTATGGACGCTTGTCGCCGAAACGGCTCAAGGAATAGTTATGCCAAAGTACACCATACCCTTTTGAGGAAACGATAAACGGCACGCTCACCTTCGTGTTATATTGGAAAAGCTCTTCGTTCTTGCCTTTGTAGTTGAACTCATCGCTCTGATGCTGTCCTAGGCCGTAAAGCCCTTCCTCGTCCTCGCTCTCAAATACCTGACGTAAGGTATAGCCTTTGGTTCCTTCCACCTCGATCGGCGTAAATTCCTTGCCTCCGTTTGTCTTCTCACGAAGGATCGTGTGTCCGTTGGCGTCGGTAAAGCGAACCTCTCCGGTCTCCCGTGAAAGACGGGCCTGTGTGGTTTGCGTACTTACGATGATCGTATCCCCCGAGGTCGTTATCTGAAACGATGGGGCGGGTAACGATTTCGTGTCCTTGATCAAGTTCACTTGGTTGGAAAACTTACCATCCGGGGAGGCGATTACCCGGATAATATCATCAGAGATTACTTCCAATTTAACAGCCTTCGCCTGTCCGGAACGGATATCGGCGACCAAGCCATTCTCGACCTTCCGGTAAGCGGAATCAGTCATGCAGGAAGTCAGCAGGGAAAGCCCTAACGTGAATACCGCGATGTGTTGTTTCATATTCTATAGATTCTTTAATTATTTCCGATCAGCAATGACTCCGAACAGGTTTTTCCATACAAGAAAAATGGTTCTTCATTCGTTGGTAAAATTAAAGGGTTCGCGGCGGACAGGAAGCCATAAATGTTTTGGGTTACGGGGAGAACCGTAAAAAGGTAGGGGAAGAATGTTTATTTTAAGGGGATATTTTGTTATATCCCCTAATTACGTGGCATTTATTTAGAAGAAGTTTATTTATGATAGTCAGAGGGAAGCCTTCCGAACTCATCCTTAAAATACTTCCGGAATAACTTCACATCATTGAAACCGCACTCCAGCGCGACCTCGTTGACCCGCATCTGGCTCTTCTCCAATAACTGCGCCGCACGCTTCAAGCGCACCGTACGGATCAACTCCACCGGAGTCTTACCCGTGATGGAAAGGCATTTCTTGTAGAAGTTCACACGACTCATGCCCATCTCCCGGCTCAACCGTTCTACAGACAACTCCGGATTGGCGATCTGCTCCTCGATATAGCCGATGGCCTTACGCATCAACTCCTCATCCATGGAGCTAGCTTGTACCTCCGTCAAGGCGATGCCCATGATAGAGGACTGCATAAAGGCCTTTTGCATCTTCTTCTTCATCTCGATCAAATGCCGCACCTTCAAGAGAAGCATCTCCATATTGAATGGCTTGCTGATATAATCATCCGCACCGACTTCCAGACCGACCAGTTGGCTATCTTTAGCGGACTTTGCCGTCAGTAGGATCACCGGGATGTGGGAAGTCCGGATGTCTCCCTTGATCCGGCGGCATAAGGTGATACCGTCGGTGATAGGCATCATCACGTCGCTGATCACCATATCCGGCAGCTCCTCCGGAATGAGCTTCCACGCATCTTCTCCATCCGCCGCCGTGAGTACCGAATAAACGCCACTCAAGCTTAACTTCATAAATTTCCGGAAATCCGTGTTATCGTCTACAACCAGCAACGTAGGTCTTTCCGCCGGAGACGCATCCTTATCAGCGATCTCCGCCTGCTCCTCAACCGGAGGCAAGATATCCCCTTCGGCAATTCCTTCCGGAGCCGAGATAATATCTTGGTTATCCAAGGGGATCACCGGCAGCGTAACCGTAAACGTACTACCCGCTCCCGGCTCGCTTTTCACGGTTATCGTCCCATGATGCATCCGCACGAATTCCCGGCATAGGTGCAGGCCGATACCCGTACCTACCACGGGATTTCCCTTATCCGGGGAAGACACCTGATAAAAGCGATCGAAGATAGCTCCTTGTTTATCCGCAGGAATACCGATACCGCTATCCGACACCTCGATAACCAGTTTGTTCTCTCCCTCCTTCTCCAACCGCAAGCTAAGCGTCACCGAGATAGTACCTCCCTCCGGCGTAAACTTAAAAGCGTTACTCAGTAGATTAGAGACGATCTTGAAGACCTTATCCGTGTCAAACTTCATCGGGAGAGACGTGAAGACCGAGGAGAAAGAGAAATGAATCCGCTTTTGCTCCGAAAGCTCCTTGAAGGAATAAGCCACGTCACGCACGAACGGGACAATATCGCCGGTAGACAAGACCAAGCTATCCCCTTGCATATCGATCTTGCGGAAATCCAATAACTGGTTCACCAATTTAAGCAACCGGTCGGCGTTCCGGTAGATCAACTTCAATATTTGCTGGGATTCCATGTCTTTCTCCGTTTTCATCAACTTCTCCAAAGGAGTCATGATCAATGTTAGCGGCGTACGGAACTCATGGCTTACGTTCGTAAAGAAACGAAGCTTCATCTCGTCCACCTCATGCTGCTGACGCACAGTAGCCCGTTCTTGCTCCTCCTCCAACTTCTTTTGCTGGATACGGAAAATAAAACGTATCACGCCATACGCCAATAATATACCAGCTATGATATACAACGCTATTGCCCATCCGGTAGCCCAGAACGGAGGCAAGATCGTGATCTGCAAGCTCGTGATCTCCTTGCTCCAAATCCGGTCGTTATTCATCGCCTTTACCTTGAAAGTGTAAGTTCCCGGGTTCAAGTTCGTATAGGTAATACGACGTTCCAAGGCGCTTACGGTAGTCCATTCCGAGTCGAAGCCCTCCATCTTAAAAGCATATTTATTCTTCAAAGGAAGGAAATAGCAACAAGAAGAGATGGTAAAGGAGAAATTACGTTCCGTATAATTCAGTTTCAATTGCTTGGTACAGGTGATATCTTTATCCAAAATCACATGCCCGTCATACGCCTCTCTCGCCGTTATCGGGACATTATTCACCATAAGTCCGGTTATCACCGCCGGTGGAGCATAGCTATTATAACGTATCCGGGCAGGATCAACGAAGGTAAGACCGTTTGTCCCGCCAAACGCCAACTCACCCGTTTCCAGTCCGCAAGCGCTATTCACGTTAAACACACGTCCTTGAACGCCCTCATTCTCATCATAGCTATTCCAATCGAACGTATAATTATTATCCGTATCCCGATTCGGAACGATATTCAATAAGCCGTTCTTCGTTCCCACCCAAACCGTATGATATTTATCCTCCAGAATAGACATGATGCTGTTATCCGGTAATCCGGAAGAATGGTTCAACCGATACATCTTATCATTCAACCTATCATATATATGTAGCCCATGATTACTCCCGATCCATACCCATTGGCGGCTATCACAAAATACGACATTGATGATTTGATCCTCAAACACGGAACGTCCATCCTTCGTGCCGTTAAAAGAAGTAACAGCCCCCGTCTCCGGGTTGATCCAGTTCACTCCTAAAGAAGTTCCAACGACAATATTCCCCTTCTCATCCCCGGAAAGGCTATATACGATATCCGAGTTAATCGCATTCTCCTTATCCCCCATGCGATAATACGTCCATTTCCCGGTAGATTGATCCAAGCAATCCAGGCCGCCTTCCAACGTACCGATCCACAAACGATTCTTGGCATCGACATACAAACTATACACGCTATTATTGGATAAGCCGTCCTTACTGCCCGGGATATCCCGATAATGCTTGAAACGTTTCCCGTCAAAACCGGTCAACCCCTCCATATAAGTACCCAGCCATAACTTGCCATCCAAATCTTTCGCCATACTAATCACGACATCGCCGGAGATAGCGTTCTCGCTTTCCCGTCCCGCCCGGTAGCGGACATACTCCCCGGTTTCCCGATCGTAACGTAATAGGCCGTTTCCGCTAGTACCGATCCACAGATCCCCTTCTTTATCTTCTACGATACAATTAAAGTCATTGTTAAAGATATCCCGCATCAACTCCAAAGGGTACCGGATAGTCTGGAATTTAAAAATGCTCTCATGATAATAGTTGATGCCGTTTTTATAAGTGCCGGCCCACATAATTCCCGTATCATCCCGATACAAGCAGATCACGCTATTCTGGCTCAAACTCGTTTGGTTAAACGGGTTATTTCGTATATAACGCATCCGGTCCAGACGTTTATCCAAGATATTGATACCGCCATGATCGGTGGCGATCCAGATATTACCGTTCATATCCTCCGCCACGTCGCGCACCATTATAGAGGATAAAGCGACCGAGGTTTCGGTCGTATAATGTTTCCACTCCTTGCTTTTGGGATTTAGGCGAAAGAGACCTCTACTATATCCGGGATTTAAGAAAAACCACAGATCCCCGTCACTATCGGCGAACACATAGAATAACTGGGCATTCGCATATTGAGTCAGATACTCATCCCGATAGACAGATTCTCCGGATGCCTTATCGATCCCCTCTACCACTCCCGAGGTATGGACTACATATAGACGATCGCCCACGTCACTCATATCACAAACCCGGCCATCCTCTTTATTTAGCGGATACGAATAAATCTTTCCCCTCGCTTGATCATAACGGCAAAATTCATTCGTATAGGTAGCGAAATAGAGTTGTTTATCATTGTCGACGAATATCTTAGCGGGAGGATTCTCTATACGTAAGCTATCTAATATTTCCTTCTCCGGAATAAAACGGTCATTACCGGGCTCATATACGCAAAGTTGGTTCGTATTATAGGTAATCCAAATACGCCCATCGGCGGTTTCTTGAAGCTCGGAGACATGCTCCTCCCTAAAAGGCAACCCGCTTTCCTTGTATTTATAATGCTTAAACTCATACCCATCAAAACGGTTCACCCCAGAAGTGGTACCCAACCACATAAACCCCTTCCGGTCTTTCAGGATACAAGTGATCTCATTGGAAGACAGACCGTCCTGTACTCCCAGACGGTTGAAAAGAATATCTTCCGCCGCAAGTCCGGATCCCAATATTCCCCAAGACAGGATCATTATGATACAGAGTAGAGTTTTCGTTTTCATACTTAGCAAATATAGATATTTCCCGAGAACGAACCAAACCAACCGGTATCTAATTCTGCTGCAATGCGGGTTGCAGTAAACATACACGTAAAGTATCCATATATAAGAACATGATTATTAAAAATTATCCCGTACATTTGTCTTTCGATTGGAATTGAAACGAATAAGGCGCAATGATTGTTGTAAGAGATTTTGACAGACTGAAAGGAAAGGAACTGGTGGCTACGATCGGATTTTTCGATGGTGTGCATCTAGGACACCGTTTCTTAATCGACGAGATGAAAGAGATTGCCAAAGCACGTAACCTGCCATCGGCCGTAATCACCTTCCCGGAACATCCCCGGGCTGTATTGCATGCGGATTACCAACCGAAGCTATTAAATTCTTTCGAGGAAAAGTTACAGCAATTAGAGACTACCGGAGTAGATTATTGCATCGTATTGGATTTTACGATCGAGCTATCCCGGCTCTCGGCCAAGGAATTCATTACCTCTATTTTAGCGAAGAGCCTGCATGTAAAGACCTTATTGATCGGATATGACCATCGTTTCGGGCACGATCGGACGGATGGCTTCGAGCAATATGTCGTTTATGGCACCGAATGTGGTATCGAGGTGCTGAAGGCATCTCCCTATGACGAAGGAAATACGGCCGTCAGCTCTTCCGAGATCCGGAAATTACTTCAAGCCGGAAATGTAGCTGAAGCCGCTTATTTACTGACCTATCCCTATCAATTGCTGGGCCATATCGTCAGCGGCTATAAAGTGGGACGCACGCTAGGATTTCCCACGGCGAATATACGGGTAGATGAGCCTTTTAAAGTCATTCCGGGTATTGGCGTATATGCCGTATGGGTGGAGGTGGAAGGCGAACGATATAAGGGAATGCTTTATATCGGTGACCGTCCGACACTCAATAATGGGAAGGACATATCCATGGAGGTCAACATTCTGGATTTCTCCGGAGATATCTACAATGATAGCATTCGTGTCTCATTCGTTCAATACGTACGCGGAGACATCAAATTCGATTCCTTAGAAGAATTGAAAGCCCAACTGGAGAAAGACAGATGCACCGTAAATAATTTATTATAATATGGAAAGATATTACGAAGCGATTGATTTATTAAAAGGCATGATCTCCCGTCCGTCTTTCAGCCGGGACGAGACCGCCGTAGCGGATTTCCTGCAAGCAGAATGGCAAAAGGCCGGACAAAAGGTGTTCCGCAAAGGCAACAACCTGTGGATCATCGCCCCGGATTTCGATTTCGGTAAACCGACCCTTTTACTCAACTCCCATATAGACACCGTCAAGCCCGCTTCCGGTTGGACCAAAGACCCGTTCACTCCCGAAGAGACCGAGGATGATCAATTATATGGACTGGGCAGTAACGATGCCGGGGCGAGCGTAGTCTCCCTCTATGAAGCCTTCTGTATCTTAAGCGAGAAAGAACAACCTTATAATCTAATCTTCCTTGCGTCTTGTGAGGAAGAGGTATCCGGGAAGAATGGCATTGAAAGCGCATTGGCCGAGCTTCCTCCTATCTCCTTCGCTGTCGTAGGTGAACCTACGGGTATGCAACCCGTCGTAGCCGAGAAAGGGCTAATGGTACTGGATTGCACCGCTATCGGAAAGGCCGGACATGCCGCACGTAATGAGGGCATCAATGCCATCACTTTAGCGATGAAGGATATAGAATGGTTCAGCACCTATCAATTCCCGGAGAAAAGCGACTTCCTCGGACCGGTGAAAATGACTGTCACCATCATCCATGCCGGTACACAACACAATGTCGTTCCCGATAAATGCGAATTCACGGTAGATATCCGCACCAACGAATTTTATACGAACGAACAGTTATTTGAGCTAATCAAGGAAAAGGTTCATTGCGAGATCAAGGCCCGCAGCTTCCGCCTTAGCTCCACCCGCACGGATCTGGATCATCCTTTTGTGCGACGGGCGATCTTGATGGGAAAAGAGCCTTTCGGCTCTCCTACGCTTAGCGACCAAGCCTTGATGCGTTTCCCCTCCGTAAAGATAGGGCCGGGAAACTCGGCACGTTCCCATTCCGCAGACGAATACATCAAGGGACCGGAGATCCGGGAAGCGATCGATACCTATGTAAGGTTACTGAATGGATTACAACTATAGCTTATGTTAAAAAAGATACTGGGGACAATAGGCTCGCGTTATCTGATAGCTTTCCTTAACCTAGCGCTGATCTTCATCAACGCGAAGGTGCTGGGAATCGAGGGCGTGGGGATGATCGGGTTGATCGTGGCCTCGGTAAATATAGCGGTAATCGTCAATGGGATTTTATGCGGGAATACGATTGTCTATTTCATGAACCGTTACTCCATGCGGACAATTTTCCTTCCCGCATATCTGTGGACACCTATCGGCTCTTCCCTAGCTTGCGGCTTCATGTATCTTACCGGGCTTTTACCCACCGGCTATCGGCTGGATATCTTCTTGTTGGCGATCTTGAGCTCTACGGTAAACGCCAATGCCCGCTTCTTGTTGGGTAAAGACAATATCAAAGGGTTTAATCTCACGTTTATATTGCAAGGAGGACTGCTATTTTTCGTCTTACTCTATTTCTATTATATATTGAAGCGCCTGGACGTACGGTCGTATGTCTGGGGATTATATGTCACGAACGGCATAGCCTTTATTGCCAGCCTATCGATGCTTGTTCCTGATTTCTTAAAGGAGACATCCCGGTCTTCCGGCAAATCGCTCTACGGTCTATTAAAAGAAATGTTTGCCTACGGCCTGTGGGCCGGCGCGGACGGATTGGCGGAAACCTGTACTACCCGACTCAATTATTTCCTAATACAACGTTTCGCCGGGTTGGGAAGTGTAGGCTTGCTAGACGCTGGGACCAAGATCTCCGAGAGTGTATGGAATATTAGTCGCAGCGTAAGTTTCATCGAATACAGTAGCGTGGCCAAGACCTCAGAGGCAACGGAACAAAAACGTATTACCTTACAGCTTTTCAAATTGACCTTTTGCGCTTTAGCCCTCGTGATGGGATGTATCCTATTGGTACCGGAATGGATATATACGGATTATCTTTTCAGCGCCGAGTTCAAAGGCATACGTAAAGTGATAGGCGGATTATCGATCGGAATCGTAGCGTTAGGCTGCAACAGCATCATCAGCCATTATTTCATCGGCAGCGGAAAGATCCGGTACAGTACGGCAAGCTCGTGCGTAGGGCTTATTGCCTTATTAATCTCCGGCTTTTTACTCATCCCGTCTTACGGGGTCGTAGGTTCCGCTATCACGACCAGTATCGCCTTTACCTCTATGCTGGTTTTCTCATTGACGGTCTTCTCCCGGCAAACACTTACACGCTGGAATGAGTTCCTTCCGGACAAAAAAGACTTCCAAGCTTGCAGAATTCATATACAAAAATCCTTGTAATTCTATCACGAATTTTATCGATAACGCTATCAAGTTCACGGAAAAGGGGACAATTACGCTTGAAATGATTTCGTGCAAGATACAGCTCTCGGGTTATCAAAACATAGACTGTACCTTATAAACAAACTCCATCCAAACCCAATAACGGATCGCTTTTCCTAAGAACATGGAGATCGCCACGACCCATATATTAGC
>ENA-ORUO01002040-ORUO01002040.1-human-gut-metagenome-genome-assembly--contig:-NODE-2040-length-17140-cov-2.662979_pt1 | contig 17140 bp, 16 predicted proteins | sample MGYA00242082_ERZ509215 | MGnify/ENA primary metagenome ERZ509215 (study PRJEB26280, sample SAMEA2338829) | human gut metagenome | biome: human gut; feature: human-associated habitat; material: faeces... | reverse complement strand
TCACCCAATAATTCCAATTATAAAAATGTAACAAAAACAATGGAGTATTCGAGCAGCCGTGTCCTATATATATAATAGAACAAAAGTTTGACAGTAGGAGAGTGATGTAAACATATGATTTTAATTTTATGATAACTGAATAGAGAATGATTATTTAGGCGGTTAAGAGCCTTTTATTTTTGAAGAGTGATGAAGAGATAAGTTACAGAACTGAATATGAAAAGAGGTATATCATGGTTGATATTGATAAGCTTCAGTTATTAATGCTGTCAATTATGCAAAGTATGAGAGCTACTGCACCGGGTACTGGCTTAACCTTAAAGGAACTTACAGAGGAGGTTAATAAGTCTAATGACAGAAAGTATTCACAAATAACCATCTCACGTAAGATATGGGCTATGCGTGATATAGGATATGTGGCAACTCAGATGAAAACTAATAAAGCTGATATGTATTACATAACTGCAAATGGTAAGAAAATATTGGAGGTACTTTTAAGTGATGAAGAATGATGAATTAAAGAATAGTATTAGATTTTTAGGAATCGGACAAGCGGGAGCAAATGTTACTCAGATGCTTGAAAAGAAGGGATATAAGACATATTACATAAACCTTGCAAAGCAGGATTTAGACCTTATAAGCAGTCCTAATAAGTATCATATACCTAATGGTGAGGGAGCTTCTAAGAATAGGAAGAAAGCTAAGAAGGTTCTTTCAGAATCTATAGAAGAAGTTCTTGGTGTTATAGATGAACAGATACCAGAGAAATATATATTTGTAGTGTACTCACTTGGTGGGGGTACAGGCGCAGGTTTAGGAACATTTTTATCATCTGTAATAGCTGAAAATCCAGATAAGATAGTATGTCTTGTTGTAATACTTCCTAGTATGAATGAATCACTACAAGCAAGAATAAATGCCTATGAAGCATTAACAGAGATTGTGGAGGCAAAGAATAGCTTGGGTTCAATCTTCATATTAGATAACAACCAGAGAGAAGATAAGTTATCTATTAATAGAAGCTTTGCTAATTTATTCGATTCATTTATAAATGTAGCAAATTACTCATCTATAAGAGGTGTTATTGATATAGCGGAACAGAAGACATTATTAGAAACATCTGGTGTGGCTGCTATACATAGAATAACACAAGGTGGTAAGGATGAATTAGTTTCTTCTATTAATAATAGTATATATCCAAAGCTGGAAGGTAATAAGAAGGTTAAATATATTGGTTTGTCACAATCAGACAGTAAGGAAGTCATATCGGTAGATGAATTAACAGATATTGTTGGTGAAGGCATAGATACATTTACTGGATATGGCAACACAGAAGAAACAGTATTGTACTTAGCAGGATTGTCAATGCCAAAGACATATATAGAAAACTTGCAGAATTCTATTAAGGCAGAGCAGGAACGTGTAAAAAAGATTCTTGAAGATGACGACCTTAAAATGGATAAGAATATTAATTTTATATCAGCAAGTAATAATGTTAAAGAGAAGCAGGATGATAAGCCACAAATGTCTATGAGAGATAGATTACTTGCAGGTATTAATAAGTAGGTATATGAAATAGAGAATGTATATAGGTGCATACATAAGGAAGTGACAGGTTTAATAATATGGAACTTAAAGAGTTAGGGCAGTTATTGAAAGAATATAATAGTAGGGTTTATAGAATAAGAAGACTTACTAATGGCAAAGAAGTTTTTAAAGTTAGATGGTGACAAGCTATCACAGGTCTTAGAGTTTAAAGATGGACAACGTATAGAAGTATCATTGAATATGGATGGCAGCATCCGTTGGTACAAAGATAAGATGAAACAAAATGCTAAAAACAACAATTAAAGAGAGAACATATAAGTAGAGGGTCAATCAGTTAGATTGATAAAGAGAATTACAAGTGATTGCTTATCTCTGCCGCTAATAAACAAGGAAGATTATATATGTATAAGTTTTTAAGAATTTATGATGTAAAAACAAAAGGTAATGAGGTATTAGCTGCTAGATATGAAGTGTTAAGTGAATTTGAAGAGTTTAATTATGATGAATTAATGGAACAACAACTTATAAATATATGTAAGAGTAAGAATGTGCCTGATATTAATGAAGGTTGTATATATTCAGTTGTTAAATATGAAAATGATATTCCAGTAGCAGATGAAGCCCAGCTTTTCTATCATACAGATAATAATAGTGAATCTTTCTTAGATATAGCAGATTGGGATGCAAGAATTATTACAGGTGTAGCATTAGGATGCGATTTATCAATAAGTAAAAATAGCAGTAAATAAGTCTTATTTTTACGGACCATATGAAAAAGGCTTTAAAATAGACATAACAAAATGTAATTAATCTATTTTCATAACAGAGAATAGTATTAATAGATGGAAGTCCTGACTGACATAAGCTTCTGTCACATCAAAAACATAGAGGTGTATGGCGAAATGCTGTATACCCAATAAATGAAACAGAGAATGTATATAGAGAGATATGTTTGCGGTGAAAGTAGCAAGCTAACTATTGGTGCAAATAGTAAATCTTCTTTCTTAAATTTTATAGTAGCAAATATCAGTGATGATGCTGGTAAATTGAAGAGTACGGAATAACAGGCATAGTGTCAGTAATGGCATTATGCCTATATATAATTAGATAGGAGGCAAAGAAGTATTGCAAAGAACGATTGATAGTAAGCCAGTATATAACTATGACATAGAACAGTGCAATAGACTATTTAAGAAGGGTATAGTCCCTATAGGAGTAGGAACTAATAATAATTCGGGTAGTGTATTTGTAGTATTCAGGGCAAACAGGAAGTACTTTGACACAATAAAGTTGTTAGAGTATGAGGATACACAAAGTATTGAGAAAAACCGTATCTGAAAATACGACATTTTGGTGACATTTACACTATAGTGTAACACTGAAAATACGACATAAAAATGTCGTAACTTAGAGTCATATAAATAATATAAAATAAATAAGTAACATAAAAGATAATTAACGTACTGCAAAGCAGTACTCTGTAATTAATTCTTTTATTGTTTAATGATTGATTATTTAATATTGCATTTTAATGTTAAAGGAGAAAATATTTGGAGATTTATTTAAACAACGATATTATAGATGATATGCAAATATCAGATGAAGAATTATGTGTATACATTGCTTTAAAATCCATTTATCAATCAAGTAGGAATAAGCAGTATATTACATACAATATGATATTATATGAGTTAGTTGGAAATTTTAGCTATAAGCGTTCTCTTTATAAAAAAGTCAAGTCTGCTTTTGAATCCCTTGTTAATAAAAACTTAATATTGATTGATAATAAAGTTTCTGCTAGTGAATTTATAGTTAATCTCAGTGGCTTATATTTTACTTCGGATTTTACTACTGGTAAAGGTAAGTATTATACGATTGTATATAGTGAAGAAGTTCAAGCTATTTTAAATCTTGATAACAAGATAGATAAATTAAAGTTGCTTAGATATTTTGTTGTATGTATGAGAACTATTAATAAGACAAAAGGTATATATAAAGACACATTTACTGCAAAAACGGATTATGTTGGGTTTATGTCACAGGAGTATTTATGTCAAAAAAGTAGGATAGATGGAAATACATTATTGAATTATAACAAGATTCTAGTTTCCAATAAGTTACTTTATGTGTACAAGCACACTGAGCTGAAAAGAGATATTAACACAGGACAATTTAAAAGCTTTTCTAATCATTATGGCAGATATGGAGATAAGGAAGATATTATTGTTTTTGCCAAGAATTATGAGAAGACATGTGGAATAACTGAAAAGATAGTTCAATCAGAAAAAGCTAATGTTAAGCGTAGTATATCCGCAAAATACAATAATTTACGTTGGCATTTTGATAGGTATTCAAAACAATATTCTAATAATGAGTTGATTGAAATATATAAGCAGATTCATCTTGATAATGAACTTATCAATAAGGAAATAAAAGGTGCAGTTCCTGGATCTGATTATCAAAAGAAACTAATGAAAAAGCTTAGAGATGAAAATATATTTAATGATATTCCTTGTATAGTTGATTATATAGAAAAGAAAAAAAGTGCAGATATTATATCAAGGAATAATAACTATAATGAAGACATTTGGGGTGAGCCTGATGCAGTAGATATGTAAAGGAGATTTTAACAATGGCAAATAAGATAATAAAGTTTAATACAAAAGTGATTCATAATAATAATCTATATCTGAAGGTATCAGATGTTGCAAAGGTATTTAATATGAAGATGGTGGATTTTAAGCAATCACATTCTGATGTTATAGAGAAGATACCTGCATGTGGTGATTGTATTTTAGAAACAGAATTCAATAAGCAATTATCATATGATTCTACTGCTATGGAAAAACAAGGGCAGTTAGAGATGACAAAGATAGAATCACTAAGGGCAAAAACAGATTCTGTCATAAGTTTTCAGCCATTAAAGATGCTGCTTGGAAGAAGTATGTTGCAGCAACTAGCAGATATGAAAGGCTGTAAGTCTATAGAGGAATATATAACGACATATGAATTACCAGAAGAGATGAACAAAGCACTTAAGGAATTGATGCAAAATTCTGAAAGAAATACCGGATATATTAAAATGGTTGATTATACATTTCATAAGACAGATGAGTTTGATATAGAAAAGATAAGATCATTTGGATTAGATGTGCAGGTGCTTACATCTATTAAGTGTGATGGTAGGATGAACTTAGATGTATTTGTTGTTGGTAAAGGAATATTCTATGGAATAACAAATTATGGAGATTATGAACAATGGGACAATCTATATACAAATAGTAATGGAGATTTAATACTACCATATTGTGACTTTGATTCTAACAGTCCAAAAGAGATAGAGATTAATCTTTCTCAGAGCGGAATAGATAGAGATTTTCAAGAGCATACAGTCATTGAAAATATGCTATGGTGCATTGAGAATCTTCCAGTTACAGAAATAAAAGATTATGAATATGATGTAATTGGTTGTGACTTAGAAACAATTAAGTTTTCAGTATCTATAGAGCTTCTTATTAAAATGATAAGACCAGATGCAGTTAGTACATTATTTGTTGATAAGGTTGTTGATATTGATAATGAATGTTACTTGACTGATGTAAAAGATATGAAAGTGTTTTCAGAGTAAAAGGTAAGGTGATAATAATAACAAATATAACACATATAAAATTTATAAAAGTATTAGATAAGTTATATAGAGTAACATATATATCATTATCAGATATGAGCATAAGTGCATCTGAATGTGAAAATCCAGCCTCAGCGGCTGCAAAAGATGTATTTTTACTGGAAGAGTTGCAGGAATTTCATATTACTCTTTATAACAAACACGAAAAGCCCAATATTACGGACTTTTCAGAGTGGAAAAAGCAACATAATTGCCAATGAAATCAACATTTCTTTATGGTGCATTAATCATTATATACATAGGGATAAATTACATAAAATAGTATCAAATTCGGGTGATATTGTTTTAGATAGTAAATTGTGTGTCTGGCAGATAAAAGTGTCTGTTTGGTCTGTCAGAAGCGATTTACCCCTTGTATGTGAGGGTAATTATAATGCGTGTACATTGATAATTGAATATCGATGGTTGATGTGCTATGCTTATTTAAGTAAGAGGAGAAAGTATAAATGATAATTGTATTTATGATCATATTAATGGTTTATTTACTAGGTATAGAACCATATTTAAAAAAGAAAGCAGATTTTAGAAAAGAAAAGATGATAGATATATTTCGATATATTACTTTGTATTTTTTTGCAATCATTTTTGGCGCAGAAGATAAAATACTTCTATGTGTATTGACATCATTTAGTATGATATCGAGTACAGTGCAATTATGTATTTATTTGAAAATAAAAGATAAAAAAGAAAATAATAATTATAGAATGGTAATAATCTCTTGTGCAGTAGAATTATTTGTGTCTATGGCACTCACATACTATACCTTGTATGTAATAAATCCTAATTGGTTTCAAATAAATGATATTTCACTAAATACAGTAGGACAGAAATTGTTTGAGTTTATTTATCTTACTTTTTCTATATTAACAACATATAGTAGTGGAATTATTGTCTTGACAGGAATTATTCCAAGAATTTTCCAAATGCTTCATACAATACTTGCATTGACAATACTTGCAAAAACATTTACTTTAATCTTTCATAAAGATGAATCATAGAAGATACCAACCATCAACATTAGGTGGTTGGTATTTTTTTACCCAAATCACAATCAGAGCAGAGAATACTATAAATAGATACATATTACAACGAAAGGCGGTAGAGTATTATAGGACACGTTAAAGCAGGAAGGGTAAGGATATATAAATTAAATACATTCAAAGCATTAACAGATGATGAGAATAAGATTTACAATGACAAGAAGAAAAAGAATGCGGATTTATTAGAAGCCATTCATAATAATAAATCTGTCAGAGAAGTATCAGATAAGTATTTGAATGAAAGAAATGAGATTGCAATATTTGAGAATGATATTGCCAGACTTGCATTAGTTGATAGAGATTGCGAGAAATGCGATTATCAGTTATTGAATGAAATAATTTATATGGTAATCAATCATAATGAAATCTTGTGGCAGATTCTAAGAGATGGAATCAAAATCGGTGATAAAGAATATATGCTGTTTACTGCCACAACAGGACAGGTCAGAAATGTTACTGTTACTCTTATGAGGAAAGATTTTTTTGAAAAGCACAAAGGTTTTTTAATGGTTGGATTGACTACTGAAAGTATCAATGCTAATGGTGGTATGAATGTGGGAAAATATTTGTCATATAATGCGTTATCTTTATCATCAAGTGTAAAACCTCAAACAGTAATAGATATTGACAGATGTATTGTTGTGGAAGGTCTTGAAACTGTTGTTACAGACAAGGTTAAGTATATTGATATTAGGACAGATGATAGCGGACAATGTTATGTAAATGATACACCGAAAGAGTATCAGACAAAGAGTATTTCCATTGAGCATACGGATGGTGCTGGTATGTTTATTCCAGGCGAATTACCTTCAAGCTGTCAGATAAGGGGCGGTTATATAAAAGGGGCTATGTTCCCATTTGATTTTAGATTGTTTACGCATGAAATATCTCATAATAGTATTCTGATTGATCCGTGGGGAACTCCGCATGATGTAGAAGAGGAAGATATAAGATACATCATTACAACAAGTCAGTTGAAGATGTGGAAACAGTATGAATCATGGGAACATTACAAGACTAAGTTCAAGGAAAACAATCTGGATTTATCTATAAATTCTTATGCTAATCCTCCGAAAGAAGAGGTCACATTCTCTTATCAGTTCTTACAGACACTTCCATATAATACAAATATTACAGAATTGTGTAAGTCTGCTATTGAAGATTTAACAAAGTTGAAAACAGATTTTGATTATATGAAGTCGCAGTTAGGATTGGCACTTGATGAAGTGACGGATGATGATACAGACGAAGAGATTAAAGAGCAGGAATTGCAGACAATAGATACTAATGTTGAGAGAGCTAATTATTATATTGCAAAAGCATTAGATATTTACCCTCCACTTATTCACGATAAACATATTATGAATAAGGTGCAAAGTCTATTCAAAGCAAGGAAAAGGGCATATATGGGCGGTAAACTTCCAATGAGAGGTTATTATAGTTATGTTGCACCAGATATGTATGCTTTTTGCGAATATTTGTTTATGGGTAACACTAATCCGCAAGGTTTAGTTCCAGAGAATTGTGTGTATAACAAATATTATGCTGAATGTGAAGATGTTGAAGAGGTATTATGTCTTAGAAGTCCACACTTATCAAGATATGAATATCCAAGACGAAAATTAGTATCTTCTGATGAATGTAATAAATGGTTTGGATATATGGAGAGTGACACAGTTGTAAGCTGTCACGATTTAATTTCTAAATCATTGCAATGTGATTGGGATGGTGATGAGATTTTAGTATGCCCCGACAAAGCGTTGTTGAAAGCAGCAGAATCATTACCACAAGAGCCATTATATTATGATATGCAGAAAGCAGAGCCACAGCAGATAACGAATGAAGCAATTTATGGTACTTTAGTTAAAGGCTTTAGTAATAATATTATAGGTGAATCAAGTAATGCTATTACAAAGTTGTGGAATATTCCTGAGTTAGCAGATGATTCGCTTATGTATGATGATATGATAAATGTTATATGTGCATTATCGAATTATGCAATAGATTTTCCGAAGACTGGTAAAAATCTTGATATAGGCAAATATCAGAAGTTGTATAAAGATTTAGTTCCACCAGAGGACATAAGAGAAAAATTCAAGCCACAGAAGATTAAATATCCGCAGTTTTTCAAGGATGCCAAAGGTAAAAAATCTAATCTTGCTGAATATACAGATAGTCCAATGGATAGAATAGCACAATACATTGATAAAACAGTTGGCAGCAAGCATTATAAATATGAGATTGGAACTGATAAAGAATTTGATTACATGCAGTTGATGAATAATTCAGTTGATGAAAATAAAAAGCCACTATATGAAGTGAATCGAAAAGATGAAAGATACTTGAAAGCATATAACGTATTGAACAGCAGGAAGAAAGCAAAACAGAAGTTATGTCAAGATATTAAAAAGGAAATAGACAGGAAAAACACAGATACTAAAGAGATAACAGCTAAGTATGATGTATTCCATTATTACTGTATCAAAGAGATTAAAGATATTTTTACGGATAAAAAAGGTATATTCAATGTTAATCTTGCAGTAAATTACATAATTGACATGGAATATAACAAGGGTGATTTTTATACTACAAGTAAGGATATTTTGTGGAAGTGTTTTGGTAATGTGATTGTAGACAACCTCAATCAGAATCAGAAAACTGGTATAACGCTAAAGGAAAGACCAAGAATGTGTTATGAAAAAGCGGTTATTAGCAATAACAATGATGAATTAGACCAGATAATTACTAATCGGATGGAGCGAAAGAGTGTTGATATAACACAAGCTGATATGAATTATATGGGAGCAGCCCTTCAGACAAAGAAAAACGGTTCATATTATCAGAATGATGTTGGGTTACTATTTGCTTTATTATGTCATTATAAGTATGCTAAACAGTCTGGACGATTAAAAGAAGATGGTTCATTTTATATCACAAGGAAAAAGCACAAGACTATTATTAAGCCGAATGGTAAAAAGAAGAAAGTAGACATATCCTATAATATGAATAAGATTATGGAAATGGTCGGTGCTAAATCTTATGCAGGAAGTTTTACAAGGTTTATGGATGGCGGTATTCAGATTAAAACTGATGAAAACAAAATCAGTATAAAACTTGATATAGAGGAAAAAGATAATAGTGAGATATTATTTACAGTCCAAGATATTTACAATCCGATGATATATTTGCAAGCATATAATGAAGATAAGGAATTATCAGAATGCGTTGTATGCGGCAAGCATTTTATTAAGGATAGAAATAAAAAGACCTGTAGTGAGAAGTGTAAGAGTAAGTATCATAAAATATGTGTTGATAGAAATAATGATAAAAATAAGTCTGCTGCCATAGCAGATAAAAAAGCAATTTAATATTTTTGAATAAGAAACAGAGTATCAAAAAAGCCTAGAAAATAAGGGGATTTTGGTACTCTGATTTTATTTTTACAAAAATTATATAGGGAGAAGAACTAAAGATTTTTGAAATTTATTTCATAATAGCCGAATTATCGGTGAATTTTAATTAAGGAAAGGAGTTTATATGGATTTACAAGCAAAAGTAAAAGACCACTTAAAGCGATATGGTATAAAGAAAATATATCTTGCAGCTTTAATAGGTATCTATCCTTCTCAGCTATCAGAATGGTTATCTGGTAATTATGAGTTAGCAGATGAACAGATAGACGTTATTGAAAAATTTTTAAAACATAAAACGTAAAATAAACCCAATTTATATTAAAACAAATAATAGTAAATGGCAATATGTAATGTTTAACAAAAATATTAACATTTATTGTTGATATTTATCTATCATTTCAGATTATTCTAATCAAATTATCCCCATAAAAATATGAAAATAAAAGTTAATGACAAGGTTCTTTATGATGAATCTATTTATACAGTTGCTGCAATAATCTATACAACTATCTATTTGCGAATCAGTTATGATTCAGTTTCTTATGATTATGATATTAGTGAAGTATATAAGGAGTACAAAGATGTTGAGTTCTTATATACATAGGAAGGAAAAGTGTATTGAAAAGTAAATATGATGATGTAGATATGCTATTGAACGATATTAAGTCTGATATGGAAGATGTATTGTCTAAAGAAGTATTTGATGAAGCAAGGGACATTGAACTTAAACATATTCAAATGGAAGTTATTAACAGAAGCACACCTACTATTTATCAAAGACGTACTACGGGCGGTATTGATGATCCTAATAATATCGTAGGTTCTGTTAAGAATATGACACTTACTGTAGACAATGTTACTCAGTTTAACAATGGTTACGGCACATATAATCATGGCTATGGATTACCTCAGTTAATAAATGAGGGCAGTAGAAGTAATGGCTTTTACTATGACTTCCCTGGAGAGCATAATCTGCCAAGACCATTTGTTAATTATGCTGTAGATGAGATTGAAAAGTCAGACAGGATAGACAAAATATTTCAGAGAGCAATGAGGAAAAGAGGCTATGATGTTAAGTGAAAATTGCAGAGAAAATTATGGAAAGGAGCAAATGATTGAAACAAATAAACATTAAAGCAAATTTGGACGAATCCGAGTTTAGGAAGAAACTTAAGGATATTGAATCTGGTAAGTATGATGTCAATATCAATGTTAATAGCAAAAATACTATGCAGGGTCTGAATAACATTAGTAATTCAGCAAAAAATACTACAACAGTATTTGGAAGATTAAAGAATGCAGTAGCAGGTACATTTTCGAGTAGGAAAATAGAAACAACTGCTTATTTAGCATTATTAAAAGAGATAAATGATGCTGCTGAACGTGCAAAAGATACTATGGTACAGCTTGATAAGGTTGTAACGGATTTGTCGGTTGCTACAGGCGACAGCAGATCAAGTGTTAAGGACTTACTAAAAGATTATAACAGTATGGCTAAACAGCTTGCAAGTACAACAATACAAGTTAGTCAAGCAGCAGACGATTACTTAAGAGCAGGTAAGTTAATGAAGGAATCTAATCAGTTGATAAAAGATTCTATTATGCTTAGTAAGTTAGGTCAGATTAATTCTAGTGAAGCAACAGAGGATTTGTTAGCAACTATGAATGGATTTGATATGTCTGTTAATCAAGTTAATGATGCATTGGATGCAATGGTTGCTATTGATATGGCAGCTAGTACGTCATCTGGTGACATAGCCACAGCATTAAAGTATTGTGCTAGTAGTGCGGATATAGCAGGAGTATCATTTAATAAGCTGGCTGCTATGATAGGTACAGTACAAGATAAGACAATGCAATCAGCAGAAACTGTCGGTACATTCTTTAATACATTGTTGTCAAGATATAGGAATGTTAAGATAGGTAATTATCTATCTGATGATGGTGAAGACCTATCAGATTATGAATCTGTATTAAAATCAATAGGTATTCAGTTAAGGGATAGTCAGGGTGAGTTTAGGAATTTTGAAACAATCCTTGATGAAATGGCTCAGAAATGGAATACTTTATCTAGTGTACAGCAGGCGGCGTTATTGAAAGTTGCAGCTGGAACAAGACAACAGAATAGGTTTTCAGCACTCCTTGAAGGTTATAATAAGACATTAGAGCTTACAGGGGTTGCAGCTAATTCAGCAGGAACAGCAGTTGAGAAGTTTAATAAGTCTTATAAAGAATCGCTTGAAGCTAAAACTAACACTTTACAAGCCTCTTTTGAATCTATGATAATGAACTCTGATATGTCAGAAGTATATGGTGGTATTCTTGATGCAACAACAGCACTTGTAAATCTCATTAATAAGACAAATGCACTTAAAGGTGCTATGGGGGCATTAGCAGTAACAGGTGTTACAAAAGCATTCCTATCTATAAAAACAGGAGCATATGAAGCATATGTTAATCTGAATAAATTTAAGAGTGCAATAGATATAGTAAATGCAACAAGTATATCTTCAAAAAGCTTTGATAAGTTGTTATTACTGTCTAACGGCTTATCGAAAAGTCAGTTAAAGTTAATGCTATCAACGGATGCACTCACTATTAGTCAGAAGAAACAAGTACTTGTTACGGCTGGTCTTAGTGAGGAACAGGCACTTGCACAGCTACAATCCTGGAAGATGGTAGCAGCTAATACAGGTCTTACAGCTTCAACAACGACAGCTTCTAATGCCATCAAAGGTCTTGGAGCATCATTAAAAGCACTTGCAGTTGCACATCCGATATTACTTGCTATAACAGTAACTTTAGGCGCTATTGCAGGAGCAGTTAAGATAGTAGATGCATTAACAACATCTATAAAAGAACAGCGTGAAGCATTTGAAAATGCACAACAGGACTATACGGATGCTTGTACAAAGCTTGATGAGTTAAAAACTAAGCTATCAGAGACTACAAGCAGAATAGCTGAATTAATCGACAAGTCTAATAATGGTACTATTACATTAGTAGAACAGTCTGAACTTGATAAGTTGAAACTCACTAATGAAGAGTTAAGACTTATGATACAGAATCAGGAAGAGGTTAAAAAGCAGAAAGCAAAAGAAGCTTCTGACGAAGCATATAAAACATACACAAGAGAAAATCGCATGGAAACTGACGATACTGCTAGTAAACAGGAACAGTATTACCAAGCATCAAGTGATGCAGATGGTTTTCACATTGGTTCATTCTTGGATAGAGCGAGTGAATTATCTGATTTTGATTATGCTATTAAAGCAAATGAACAGAAATTAGAGGAATTCCAGAAACAAAACGAAGAATTACAGGCACAATTAAATGCAACTTCTGATGAAAGTCTTAAAGCTCAATACCAACATAGTATTGATCTCAATAATAATCTTATTTCTAATTATACAAACTCCAATGAAAAGTTAAAAGAATCTGCTGAAAAGATGGCAGAAGAAACCTTCTCTGATAAGATAGAAAAGTATGAAGCATTCAAACAGACATTGATGAATTCTATGAATTCTGATGGTACATTTGACAATCCACAATATCAAGCTATGTGGAATGATATGCAGAAGAAGGAAATGGACTTATACCGATATACTGGTAGGTCTGCTGAATGGAATACAGTCAAACTAGATTCTATTATAGATGATAAAAGTTATCAGGCAATAGTCGATAAGCTTAAAACAGCACTTAATGAAGGTACTCTTACTGAGGATGATATTAAGGGGATTGATGTTCTTAATGATAAGCTGAATGATACTGATTTGATTTTAGAAGATGGACAATCAGCAGCACAGCTATTTATTAAATATCTTAATAAACTTAAAGAGACACAGGATGGAATAGGTGGCACAACATCTTCTAACTTTGACGATCCAACAGATATGTTGAGGGATTTAACAGATAAAGACAGAAAAGATACTACTACCAATCTTGCAGACCTTAAGAATGAAGCAGATATTATCAAGGAAATTCAAAGTGAATTAGAGGAAACTGGAAATATTGGTGTGGATTCTATGAAGAAAATCACAAAACAATATCCAGAAGCAAATAAAGCACTTTCAGATTATATGCAAGGTATAATATCTGAACAAGAGTTGTTTTCACAGCTTGAAACTATTTATGAGAATGACAAAAATCAGTATATACAATCTGTAGTAGATAAGTCACAGACTGATGAAGAATTCTTTAATGCAGTTATGACTAATTACCCAGAATTATATAATGAACTTTCTAGTTTGTATGGCAATGACGTTGATAACTGGTCAAATATGGAACAGGCTAAGCTGGAAATTACCAATAAAGCTATTAAGGAATTAGCGGGTGTCTGGTCTGACTATTTCAAAGTTGTTCAGGATGCAAATGGTAAATTGATGGTACAGACAACTGGCTGGTATGATGCAGGTATGTATTCGGCAGATCCAGATGAAGTAGAAGCTATGGATGAAGAATACAACAATATGTACAACCATTTCCAAAGTATTGTTGATGGTGCTAACGCTGCAGTAGATGCTTTAGATAATTATAGCTTTAAACAGGTTAGTTCAAGCATTAATGTCGATTGGAAAGGGTTGGGTAAAGATTCATCATCTTCATCTAGTGGAAGTGATTCATCTTCATCATCTGAGCCATCACCACAAGACTTCAACTGGGTAGAACCTCTCTTATCTAAAATCTCTAAAGCATATGACCGCTTAAAGAATAAAGTATCTGATACAACACGTACATGGCTTAATCGTAATAATGCCCTCTCCGATTCAATGGAAACATTGTTATCAGAGATTAACGCACAATCAGATGCTTATGACTTCTATATGGATAGATTCAATTCATATGACTTAAGCGATTATTACAAGGATCAGATTGCAAATGGTTCATTTAATATAGAAACTGTCTATGATGAAAATCTTAAGGATGCAATTTCAGATTGCCAGGATTTATATGATAAGGCTCAAGATGCTGCTGACTCTGTACAGTCATTAAACATTGAGATAAGACAGCTTGCTAAGAGTAGGTTTGATAATATTCAGTCACAGTTTGAAGAAGTTCTTGGTAAAGTAAACTCTATTACAGATTTGTATAACAAAGATAATGACCTCTTAGAAGAACAGGGATGGTTCGCTTCTACTCTGCTTAACAGTTCTATGATGGAACAAGAGCAGAAGAATCTTGTAAAGCTTGAACAGGAAAGAGACGCACTTACAAAGGCACTTAATTCTGCTATGGAATCTGGTAAGATTGAAGCTGAATCTGAGGATTGGTATTCTATGCAGTCTGCCATAGATGATTGTACTTCAAGTATATATGATGCTAAAAAGGCATTAGTTGAGTATGATAATGCTATCAGACAGATTAATTGGGATGCTTTCGATAGAACTAGGGATGATGTTAACAACCTTATAGACGAAACTCAGTTCCTTGTTGACTTACTAAAGGATGAAGATATTACTGATGATAATGGTAATATGAATGATAATGGTAAGGCTGCACAAGCATTAATTGCACAGAAGTATCAATTATATCTTAATCAGGCTAAAGCTTATAAGGATGAGATACTTAAGATTAATGAAGAGTTAGCTAATGATCCTTATGATAAGGAGTTGCTTGATAGAAAGCAGGAACTTATTAAGGCTCAACAGGAGGCTATTAATTCAAGCATATCTGAAAAAGATGCTCTTAAGGACTTAGTTCAAGAAGGTTATGATACGTTTATTGATAAGCTTGATGAAGTCATACAAAAGTACAAAGACCTTATGAGTCAACAAAAGGATGCTTATGATTATGAAAAATCCATAAAAGAAAAGACAAAAGCTCTTAATGCTTTAGAAAAACAATATTCTGCCGTTCAAGGAGATAATTCTGAGGAAGGTAAGAAGAATATCCAGCAGCTTAAAGATCAGATTAATACTGCCAAAGATGATTTGAAAGATACTGAGTATGAAAAGCTTATTAGCGACACCGAGAAAATTTTAGATCAGCTTCAAAGTGATGTGAAATCATGGCTCGATCAGCGTATAGATGAGTTCGATGTTACTATGCAGGAAATTATTGACCAGTCTAATGAAAATGCTTCTAATATCTCACAGACAATCACTTCTACTGCCGAAAACTACGGTTATAAGCTTAGTGAATCTATGTCTTCTATATGGAGTTTAAATGCCAATAACATAACAAATGGTATTAATAGTGTATTAGGTGACTTTAGCAATAAATTTGTTGAAGGTAATAATGCTATTAATAAGGTTTGTGGTGACATTTATGCTGCTGTACAAGACTTATTGAAGAATAGCAATGATGAAGCACAAAGAGTTGCTGATGAGATTGCAAGACAACAGGCAGAACAGAATGCTAATACTGATGGTGGTTATTCTGATGGCAGTGGTTCGTCTGGTGGTGATAGTGGTTCTAATGATTGGTCTGATAATTGGGATAACTCTGATAGTGGTTCATCTGATGATGGTGGATCTGATGGAGTTAATTGGATATACTCGCCTGACGATTTCCCGAAGGACGAATTGGATATATCAAGCTCGATCGTAGATAGAATCAAATGGCACGATTATGATTCATCATTTGGTGCAAGAGCTGGCTATTATGAACAGATGGGTTATGATGATCCTTATTATGGAACAAGTGAGCAAAATATACAAATGTTAGAGTATATGAAATCTCACGGACTAAAGAAAGGCTCTAAATCTGCCCATGGTGGTCTTACTCTTACAGATGAAGATGGTCTTGGTTCAGAAGTTATCTTCTCTAAGAAATATGGTACTCTTAGGAAGTTAGATGCTGGCGATATGGTATTTAATGCAGACCAAGTAGAAAAGCTTTGGAATTTATCTAAGGGGATGCCTAATATGTTTGTGGATAATCTTGGTGCTAAGTTACCTGATATTCCTAATATATCGAATAGTTTAGCCAATAAGGTTGATGTGTCGTATGGTGACGTAACATTATCATTTCCTAATGTTCATAACTATGAGGATATTATGAAACAAATGCAGAAAGATCCTAAAGCTGAAAAGATGATTCAGGAGATGACTCTTGGACAGACTTTAGGTAGGAATTCACTTAGTAAACTAACATTTAGATAAGGTTTATGGGCGTACTAGCTTTATGTTGGTATGCCCTTATATTGATTAATAAATCAGATTTACGAATATATGTTCTTGTAGTATTCTGTCGATTATTGGTATATAATAAAATTATGATAAAAGTTTTATCTTAGTTTTATGGAGAGGAGGTAAATATGAAAATGGCAGGTAAATATGTATTACCAGATCCAGATGATAGATCAAAGAATGACCCTTGTATAATTTTAGAAACAAGAAAAGTGTTGGGCTTATATAATCAGGCACATACTGAAGATGAGGATATGCAAAAAGTTACACCTAAAGTTCAAGATTGGATAACTCAAACTGCTAAAAATAAAGGTTGGGATG
>ENA-ORUO01002009-ORUO01002009.1-human-gut-metagenome-genome-assembly--contig:-NODE-2009-length-17373-cov-4.798938_pt1 | contig 17373 bp, 24 predicted proteins | sample MGYA00242082_ERZ509215 | MGnify/ENA primary metagenome ERZ509215 (study PRJEB26280, sample SAMEA2338829) | human gut metagenome | biome: human gut; feature: human-associated habitat; material: faeces... | reverse complement strand
ATAGGACATAAATAGGAATCATTCCTACTTTCCCCCCACCTCGATTCTTGTCGGTCGCTTGTGATAATTTTTTCTTGACACTGTGTAAATTATGTGCTTATCCGTTCACTTCTACCCTACTCCACTATCACACGTTCACCACATCTCACTAGTACATTCAGTTCTAGGGTAGGTGAGGGGTTGACTATGAAATTCCAATTTTCCAACTATATGCATTTTATTCAAAAATATGTATAAAACTTATTGACAATTTCTAACATTTTGATATAATTAACTCATCTTGCTAGTTATGTCAAGATTTAGTAAATCAAGCACGTTAATTAAAAGGGAGGATTTTATCATGGTTTTATTAGGTTCATTAATTTTATTGTGTGGGTTAGGTATCAAGTGTGCGGAATACCTTAACAAAAATATGTAGGTGATACCATGAACCCCGTCACAATCTCAATGGATAACTTCAACGAGGTTTTCAATCAATACGAGAGATATATTAAAGCAATAGCGGATAAATACACTATTAGAGGTTATGATTTCGATGATTTGGTTAGTATTTCTTATGGTGTACTTATCAGATGTATTAACCACTACAACGAGGAAGAGGGAATACCATTCCAATATTATCTCGCTAGAGCGATTAAAAGAGAGTTTTGGTTAATCATTAAACAAGAGGGTAGCACACACAAACGGATGGCATTAAATACATCTAAGTGGTTAGATGAACCATTGGAGAGTGGCGATTTACTCGGTGACATTATCCCTAGTTATGAGTCACACGTTGACGTGTCTACACTTCTTTATGATTTCTATGAGTTTATTAAACCGCTAAACAAAAACAAACAAGTCATTTACTATCAAAGTGTTTTCAATGGTACACAACACAAAGACATAGCGGAAATGTTGGGGTTGCAACGACCCAACGTTTCCTTCCACTTAAAGAAAATGCAAAAACAATTCAAGCAATTACATTCAATGGAGGATTATTATAAATGAAATACAGTGAATTATTAGCACGTCAAAAAGAAATTAACTCATTAAGAGATTTAATTTACTCAACAATCAACACTCATCGTAAATATTGTGAGAGAGGAATCGTCTTTCCACCTAACACACTCAAATCATTACATCATGCATTAGAGATTGTTGATGATATGGTGATGTTTGAAAGAGAGTATCCCATCGAAACGGTGAGAGAGTATAAAACACTAGTGAAACACATTCACATGATGATACAAGTTAAAGGGGGGTGTAAATATGCTTAGTCAAGAGGTTATAGACGCTAAATTAAATCAATGGACGGGGTTAGTCTATAAAGTTGTGTTAAAACACTTCAATAAACACCATACACAATATAAAGAACATGATGAATTGATTAATATTGGTCTTTTCGGGTTATATAATGGAATTATCACCTATGATAAAGACAAGGGCGCTAGTGAAATGAGTTATTACTATAAGTGCATTTATAATGAAATATTAAAAATACAAAATTACCACATGAATGATAGACGTAACACAAAAGGACGAAACGTGTCTTTGGACGCTTACAAAGACGCTAACGGGGATTCTTCGCTTGACTCTCAAGAGTGGTTTACATCACCCACACAATCCGATGGTTTGGTACTAGAAAGCGGATTGAGGGAGGTTATAGACTCCCTCGATGAAACAAACAAATCCATTGTTTCTAAACTTGAATTAGGTTACTCATGTGAGGAAATTGCACATGAAATGGGGGTTTCAAGACAAGCCATCCACCAACGTGTGCAAAACATTAGAAAAATAATAGACAAAAAGTGGTTAAAATATGCATAAAATGGTTGATTTTATTATAAAAATTTGATAAAATTACTAATGTAAACAAAATATGACAATTAAGGAGAGATAATGGTTTATGAACGTAAATGGAACAGTAAAATTATTAAATATTGTTGAGGACGGTAAAGTTTTAAAAGGTAAAGTTTATTTTGCTAACAACATCGGCACTAAAGAAGATCCAAAATGGGAAACAGATTTCATTAACGCTAAATTTGTGGGTAAAGCAAAAGATTTTTTAATGAATGTACCTTTTGACGTTGAAAAAATGAAAGTAAATGTTTTATCAGCTAAACTACGCAACCGAAACTACATTGACAAAAGCGGAAATCATGCGACATGGTTAGAAATCACGGTATTTGAAATGGAAGAATATCAAGAGAAACCACAACCAACTACAAAGTTCAATAAATTTAAAAAATAAGACCAATTAGAGGGGTGTAAACCCCTTTTAATTTTTGAAATTTTAAGGGGGATACATCACAATGACACCGAAAAAATACCAAAATTTAAACCGTAAATATGTTCCCGAAAAAGGTAAAGGAAGAATCAAAGGAACAAAGAACGCTAAAAAGATTTATGATAACGGAAAACTAGTGGGTAAGGTGAACCAGTATGGGATTGAGTTTACCACACAAGAGATTGAAGAATTACGACAAGCTGTAAACAGCGTTAAACGTAAAGCCAAACGTTTAAAAGAAAAGAAAGATCATGAATCATTGGTTATGGGGGTTGATGAGTTCGGGAACCTCCGTTCAGACCGTGATTATCTATTATCTACACACTCTTACTCAATTACTCAATTCAAATCCAAACAAGCATACATTAATTATATGGAACGATTAAATAAAATGCGTCAACGTGGCTATGTAAAAGATGTGATTAATGACATGAAAGAGCGTTACGCTAAATCTATTGAGAATGGTATCGGAAACAAGAAAATGGCAAACCACATCCGTGAAATGTCTAATGTTGAGTTCTCCGTACGTGTGGGGATGGGTGTATTTGAACAAATCACGTTCATGTATAACCCCGATGATTATGATTCAATGGTTGCAAAAGTTAAAAATCGAATGGGTTATGGAGAGGGTTCTCTACAAGTAGACCTTTCAAAATATGAAAAGAAAAAACCCAAACAAAAGAAACAAGCAAAGAAAAAGGGTATTAAAGGGAAGAAGTGAGATATATGCGTTTAATGGGGGACTTTGAAACAACAACTAATAAAGATGATTGTCGTGTATGGGCTAGTTGTATATGTAATATTGACAGAATCGAGGAAATTTATACAAACCCATCAATTAAAAATGAAATAGTTAAGACATGGAATAACATTGAATCATGTATGGGTTATTTAGCCAATCTACCTAAATCACATGAATTATATTTCCATAACTTGAAATTTGATGGGAAATTCATTATTTCATGGTTATTAAAAAACGGTTTTACCTTTGACGATGATTTAGATTGTGAGAAAACCTTTAACACACTAATCACCGACACAAATATCTTTTATGCCATTGAAATTTGTTGGAACATTAAAGAGGAAAGAAGAAAGACAAAGATTAAGAAAATCAAGCACACAACAAAGATATATGATAGTAGCAAAAAGATTCCATTACCCGTGAGAGCCATCCCTAAAGCCTACGGTCTACCCAACGCAAAACTAGAGATTGACTATAAAGGCGATAGACCAATAGGGCATATCTTAACACAAGAAGAACAAGATTATGTTGAAGAAGATTGTATTATTGTAGCTAGGGCATTGAATCAGATGTTTGAGGATGGAATGGAAAAAATGACAATGAGTTCAGACGCACTCAACAACTTCAAATCATTACACGCTAATGGTAACGAAAAATTCAAACAAACGCTTTTTAGAAATACATTCCCATTACTAAACAATGAAATTGATGAATTTGTAAGAAAATCATACAAGGGTGGGTATACCTTTGTTAAACCCACCGAAGCGAATAAAATTCATGGTGTGGGTATTGTATACGATGTCAATTCACTTTATCCCTCGGTGATGTATAACAAACCTCTACCGTGGGGGATTCCACGCTATTTTAAAGGGTTTTATTTTGATAATCACACTCTATTTAGTGAGTATCCGTTATTTATTCAACGTTTCACTTGTCGTTTCAAGTGCAAGAAAGACCATCTCCCAACCGTTCAAATTAAGAATAACTTTCGATTCTCTGAAACAGAATATCTATACGAATGTGAGGATGTGGTCGAACTAACCATGACAAGTGTGGACTTTGATTTATTTACAGACCACTATGATATTTATGATTATGAGTTTATAGATGGTTATGCGTTCCGTGAACGCTCAAACACGTTTAAAAAATATATTGATTACTGGGGTGAGATTAAGTCTAACTCAACAGGTGGAAAGCGAACACTTGCCAAACTAATGCTCAATAGTTTATACGGGAAGTTTGCCACTAACCCCAAATCAATCGTAAAAGTTCCATATCTTGACGAATCGGGGGTTGTGAAGTATTTTAGTGTGGAACAAGAGGATAGGGAAAGTTGTTACACCCCACTTGGTTCATTTGTTACAGCCTATGCAAGGGAAATCACCATTAGAACCGCTCAAAGTGTTTATGAACGATTCATTTATTGTGACACGGACAGTATACACTTAAAAGGGCATGAGATTCCAAACATTAACATCCACCCAACAGAATTAGGGGCATGGAAATGTGAGGGGCTATTTAAGAAAGCTAAATTTTTACGGGCGAAAACATACATGGAAGAATACATTTGTAAAGATGGTGGAATCATTGACACACCCGAGGATTTACATCTAGCCAACGGAAAGACACACATTGATGTTAAATGTGCAGGTATGCCCGACAAATCAAAAAGTTTTGTTACATTTGAGAACTTCAAACAAGGATCATCCTATGAGGGTAAACTAAGACCTGTTACCGTCAATGGTGGGGTTGTGTTAGAGGAAATCTTATTTACTATTAAATAAAGGGAGGTTAAATCTTATGTTTTATTTTATTATTATCATTTTATTAATAATTGCTTTAACAAACCTTATGATGGGTTACTATTTAAAGGATAAGCTATTAGTTAGCTTATCCATCTTAATAACACTCTTATCTTTATTATATTCATTAGAATATCTAAATATTCTTATGTTGTTAAAAATATAGAATTAAATACATAGGAGGAATTAATATGAATTTTGTGGGTGAAATAGAGTGTCATAGATGTGATAACCATGTTCAAGGGTTCTACGATGTTGTTAATGATTGGACTATTTATGAGTGTGACGAATGTGGTTGGACTTTCATTGATGAAAGCGAATATGAATAAAATTGATGTTTTAAGGGGTGTTAGTTGTGACGTTTGAAATTAAATGTAAGGTTTGCGGTTCTTTAAATTGTGTTGTTGAACCGCTTATTGATTATGATTGGTATGAAACGCCTTTAGAGGATGGTTTTATTATCTGTTGTAAAGAATGTGACAATGAAAAAAGAATTTAAATTACAAAATTTATGAGGTGATTATATATATGAAATTAAAATGCATTGACAACTCACAAGTACTCAACGAACTGACTTTAGGAAAAACATACATCGCTATTGGTGTTAATGATAGTCATTACATCATTCATAATGATTCTAATTGTATTGATAAATATTTAAAATGTCGTTTCGAGGTTATCCCTAGCATTGATGATGTGATTAAAGACAAGCGAAAAGAAAATGTTCCACATGGAACAATCGAACACGTCAACCATCCAAACCATTACAACAAAGGTAAATTTGAGGTGATTGATGTTATTGAGGATTGGGGTTTAGGTTTTAACCTCGGCAATGCCATTAAATATATTGGTCGTTGTGAACATAAAGAAAATAAGAAACAAGACTTAGAAAAAGCATTATGGTATATTAAGAGAGAACTAGAAAACATGACAAAATAAATTGACGAATTTTAAAAATGACGTTAATATTAAATTGTGAGTTTATCAAACCACAAATAAGCTAAGTCCAACAGAGCAGTAGTTTTTGTTAGTCCTCCCATTCCCTCCTAAGTGTTAGATTATTGAACCTTTTTTCTAAAATTTTTTAAACCATTGAGAACCACCCCTTTTGGGTGGTTTTTTACTTTACAAACAAAGATAATACGGATATTATATTAGTGTATTCTATCTCATGGAATATATTCCTATTATTAATTCTACTTCCTAAAATTCCATCAGTAAAAGACACCTAGTAAATAGGTGTCTTTTTATTTTATCTATAATGATTTAGGCTTACGGTTCTCAACCGTATCATACCCCGATAAATGAAAACTTTGATAGTCGGGCTTAGTTGGTTTAACCCAAATACAATCGAGTGGGTTTAAGGTTGTATCTACACCTGTTCTCAACACACCACTATTCTTCCCAATTTGTGGGGTATAGATATAGTAATCGCAATCCGTATCCACTTCAAAGTGTAGGTGGTCACCTGTACTTGCTCCTGTTGAACCATATAACCCTAGTCTTGTATCTTTTGTCACCTTTTGCCCTTTTTTAGCTAGAATCTTTTCTAGGTGATAGTATCGAACCGTTAAGTCCATCACCTTACCACTAGCAAGTTCACACGATGGATAAACCACAATGACAACATTACCACATGAATCACTCCAACCTGTTTCAACAACCGTTCCATTACCACTTGCCCAAATTGTCTTATCCTTTTTGTTTAAGTCGGTAAAGTCACATCCATAATGACGATAACCAAAACCCCTATGATAGTTGGGATTTTTATAAGACGCTGTTACACGACATTGATTAATAGGTAAAATTAGTTTTTGACTCATTGTTTTATTCCCCTTTCAATGTTCCACATGGAACATTATAATAATTTTAAAATGTTATAGAAATGACTTTTCACGGTTAAATCATCATAATACAAAAGACCTAATGAATAAGCACGTTTAATCATTTTCACGCTCGAGTAGTTTTTAAAATCTTTAATAAATAGCAAGTTTGGTTCATGGTCGCTTGTTGTTAAACTAAAGCCTTGCCCACTTGCGTCATACTTACGGGAAATATAAATCTTTCCACCCTCATAGTCGCGCCATACCCCGAAACACATTTCATTATATTTGAGGTAATATTGAAATCTTGCGTTTGCACTTTTTGGCTCAACAAAGGTTTGGTTATCTTTTAACGATTTATTATCTAGCGAGAACTCACCATATGCGGTGTTTTTAATCAACTGTCCGAATCGAGTTTTCAATCGCTCGTTTTTAAAATCCTCGGATTTATAAAACTCAATAATTAAATCGTCTTTCACCACGAAACGTTTTTCACTATCACCACGAACCCCAAAAAAATCAAAGTAGGGGTTTGTGACACTGACGTTATTGGCAATCAATAACGCTCGTACATCGTCACGATTACGAATAACCGTATCCATAAATGAGAGAAAGGTTTCCACCTCATGGGGTAAATATCTAATCGCTCCCTCATCAATCACAAACTCATCATATACAATCTTATTTACGTTTGGGAACGGACGTGACTTTTCGTGTTGGGAAGTAGACAAAGCGATAAAATAGCCAGCTACCTCTCCGTTAATATATGCGGTTCGTCCTTTTACTTCCATCTTATGCCCCTTAAACATTCCCTCTCCCTTTAAGTCGTCAAACCATGTATTAATGGTCTTTAACTCTGTTTTATAGCGTCTTACCCAAATAAATTGCTTGCCATTTTTGATAAAGTCATTCACGCACCACCTTTTAGCGTTGAACGATTTACCACCCCCACGCTGACCAATAACAAAGTTTAATATTTTATTATAGCTTAATAGTTGCGATAAATCGTACCACATCGTTTTCACTCCTTTATGATGAGGGGTTTAAAACCCCTCTTTTGTCATAACTTGCTTTAGTTCTTGAATGGCTTTTGTGTTATTTTCGATGGTAGTGCGAACCATATCCATTAATCGTTCTTCACGTTGTCGATTTTCTTCACGTTCATCCATTACCATCTTGAAAACAAACCCAATCGTGATAACACTCACCGCCACTGGATACCCTAGACTTGAAATTACATTCACCCAATTTTCCACTTAAAAATCACCTCGATTATTACCTAATTGCTCCTATAAAGAATTTCCACTCCAATCGTACCAACTGTTTCCCATATAATAAATCCATTTGTTAATTGATGAATCGAATACAACCGTTCCATTTTTTGGTGATGATGGTCTACTTGATGTTGTGACAACGGGTAACTTAATGGAAGTGTTAAATGAACCCTCATTAACCGTTAATTTTCCACCCGTCATATTATCAATATTTGATTCATTACCAATAAAGTTTTTACTATAAGTGTTTTTAAATCGAGTGTAATCCGTTCCAATGTCAACTGTTGCTGGGCTTGATGACCTTAACGTATTATTAACGTAAGTAACACCGCTAACACTTAACTGTCCATTGATGTTCATTGAACCGTAACACTTCATATCACCCGACAACTCAATCACATCAGCATCATTAATATAGGTGTTAAACTCATCATCCGATAAAATAAGACTGTGTTTAACTAAATTTAATCGAGATTCAAAGGGAAATATAATGTTTGGTTTTACAGAAATTGTGGCATTATCATAACCACCATTTTTAACAAAAACAGTAATAACTTTATGGTTAGCAACTGTTTTAGTCACCACTTTAATGATAGGTTTTGGCATATCTTGTGTATTATGAAATTCAACACCAGTTCTCACGGATATGTCACCATATCGTGTCACTCGCAACCATAGGGAATAATATTCCGGGTTTGATGTTCTAGCACTCCCCGTATTAGTAACGGTAATATCATAGAACTCTTTGTAACCCTCACCGCCAATTTCAAATTTTGTTTCAATGACTTTAACATAACAACCGTTATTCACACCCTCAGTTATAAATTCTGGAACTAATGATGAATATTGTGGGTGTGGACTATTTAATGATGTGTGGTTTCCCTCGTGTAAGATTTCGTGTGTATCAACCATTGCTCCTGTTCCTAAACCGTTCATATTAATTAACCCCCTTTAAAAATGATTTAATAATATCTTCACACTCGGAATTTCCAAACGGTGAAAAAGAATTTATTTTTGTTTTATCGTCTGTTGACCAAAAATAAACACCTGTAAGTAAATTAGGAGTGGCACATAAAGTAGATAAAATGGCTTTATAGTAAATTTTTTGAGGTTCAAACGATTGTTCTTGAGTGTCAAACTCCCATCCGTAAGGCTTTGATAAAGAGTCAACATTTCTCGTACATCCAATTTCACTCACGGTAATATCTTTTGATGGATATTTACTTTTTAAATATTTTAATTCATCGAATGTTTTATTATAAATCGTTGACGTTGCTTTATTATGAGAAACATCATAACCTTTGTTAGTTAATGCGGGGTAGGTATTAACAGCAATAACATCAAGTAAATCATTAATCACACTTTCATAAACATATTTAAAACCTTGATATGACGCACCAACTTTAATGTCCAATGCTTGAACACTTTGAATAATATCCAACCAATTATCATAATTTCCTTTAGTTAAAACACTCATTTCATTTGAAATGATTAACTCACTTAATGAGTTAGCTTTTAAAAGGTTTGCGTAGTTCATGACACGCTCTTTCCATCTTGAAAAAAAGAGGTTTTTGTCTGACGGGTTTAAACTAATTCCACCATCTATGTGCAATTTGATTGATATGTTTTTAATACCTAAAGTTTTAGCTTTTTTAATGGTGTAAGAGATTAAACTATCACTGATGTAAGGTGTGATAATATAATTGTCATAAGTGTGATACACACAAATAAAGACAGAATTAAAACCACAATTTTTAATATCCTCTAATTGAATATCCACGTCATTTTGTGAGGTTGTTTTATATAAGTACATATTCACACCAATTTTATCTACCCCAATTTTGTTGCCAGTGCGTTCATTAATTTGTTTAAATAAGGTTTGATTAATTAACGTTTCAAACGTCCCATCTACCATCCATTTTTCAAACAGGGTAGCCACTTCTAAGTGTAACCCCTCACCGAGTAGATATTGGATTTTCTCGTTTTGTGTTTTCAATATTTCTTGCACATCAGTTTCAAATCGCCAAACCTCGTTGACTAACTCATTCACTTTATTAGCAACCATGACAACAAGTTGTGCAATGGTGTACTGACACATATTTTCAACTGTAATTAAACCCATGCGTTTAGCTAATTCTCGAATGTTCTTTTCTTTCATTATATAACCCCCTTTTAATAAACTTGCATGAATAAATCATGGCAATCCTTAATAATCATTTCATCAATATTAATTAACACTTCTCGCCATTTTTGGAGAAGTTCGGCACTAGACGTCACCCCGATATTACCCTGTGATTTAAAAGTGATGGTTTCGGTTTGTGTATTTTCTCGTCTGTTTGTTTCTTCTTGTGAATGTGTGCCACGACCTGATGATTGTTGATGGTTATTAGATGAAGATTGGCTTTGTTGGTTGTCTGTGTTTGTTAAATCATCACAACTCACACCTGTTAAATAACCTTGTTCTAAACTAGCATTAGACACCCCGTCATTAAGTTGTGAGGTTTTGTGGTTTCCTGTTGATTGACTTGACGATGATGATTCACTATTAACACTAGAAGATGAAGTTATATCATGATTTTCCTCGTTGGTTAGTCGTTTATTACCTGTATCATTTTCAACCCCCGAAAGTTCTCGTGTGGTTGATTCTGTTAAATCTTTATTAAGTAGAAAGTCGATATTTTGACTTGCTAGTTCTGTTTGATAAAGTTGTTGGTAATATGGCATGATTAAATTCAAACGTGATTTTAACATCTGATTCCATCTTGCAGGTGTTTCACAACCAATCTCATGTAACCAGTAATGATTGATGAACTTTTCTTCAAACTTCTTCTTAACCTCTAAATCATCACAATAAAAGTCATAGTTAAAGTTAAAGAGGGGGGTTAGTGGGTTATCTACCATTTCCCATAATTCCATGCTATAACTCGCCATCTGACTCACCCCCCATTTCCATATGGGGTGTTAGTTCGTGCATGGTTGCCGTCACCTTAACATTTAACCCAAATTTTTTGTTAATCTGTTCACACGCTAACTCACGTGCCTTTAAACCTAAATCAAGTGACATTTCAATGTAACCATTGTTAGCGTTGGTTTCATCCACCAACAAACGTTCTTTCTTCTCAATGGTTGTATTAATACCTAAGAACGTTAAAAGTTCTCGTTCTAACTCATAGCGGTGTTGTTGTAGTTCTGAAATAAGATAAGGTGCTTGTGTTGATAACACGCTAATGTTTTCAGAATCCCCTTGTAACATATCTTTATCAACAAAGATAGCTGGTTCTCCGTTATACATTTTGTGATATAAGTTTTTGATTGAAAACTCGTTTTCTTTTGTTGTAGCGAATAGGTGGGGTACTCGTTGTTGACGTAGGTTTTGTTGCATAATACTATCAAGTTCTGCCATGCGTGACGCATAGTGTTCAATATGCAAACGTGTTGGGATTGCGGTGTCATTATTTAAAATACGAACCCCGTCACTCGTTGAGTATTGTTTAGAAAACCCATTCCCTGTCAGTACGACTTGTGTGGGTTCACCGTAAACATTCAACATTCCACTATTACTACACTTTAAACATAAAAATCCTAGCGTATCATCATCCACTAAAAAGGCTTGACCGTTTTCGTAAAGTTGACGTTCAATGAATCGTGACTCAATTCCGTTGGGTAAGTTCTCCCATTTATAGAGGTTTAAGGCGATATTTTTATAATGTCGATAAAGGCGGTTGTATTGGTCTTGCATTTCTTTGTTGGATTGTGTATTACATTTTCTTGCCATCTTTACACCTCCACATTATCTTTTGAGTAATCCCCAACCGTTGCACCGTTTGACATATGCCAAATCGTTGTGCCACTGTTGAAAATTTCTTTTAATCGTTCATAGTGATTTTTAGGGATATTATTTGCTGAAATATTTACCCCCACTGTTTTAATGAAATTGTAATATTTTCTTGATTGTGTATTAGGTGTCATCACCTTGTTTTGTTTATAACCGTATAAGTGGAAAAACCATCCCATGCGTTCCATGTGTTCTTCTAATGGTTGCAAGTATCGACACGTTAAACCCATTGACATAGAAATATCATGGATTGCGTCACTACCGTTTGAGGTTAGGTTAAACCCACTATTCAACCTATCACGCTCTGTTGCTTGTTGATTGAGTAACCCTGTTACACCATTAACAGATTCAGATACACCCCAACCCACATTTCCAGTACCAACCATAGTCAATCCAGTTAAAAGATTAGCGAACCCGTTTAACTTATTCAATTTAATTTGATTGCGATTTTCCATCATATAGGAAGTGTAGGCACTTGAAATGGTAGGAAATGAAGAACCCGACACGGTGTTCCCGTATACTAACCCGTCAACATCACCTTGATAGTTTGCGACATATAGGGTATACACACCTAAATGATTTAGTGAGTGACGAACCTTAACCGTGAATGATGATTCATCATCCATAATTAAGTTAGGGTTAATTTGAATGGGTTCACCAATGTTATCGGATAACATAATGGTAGTAAATGGTGGTAACCACAATTTCCCCTCATTTCGCCAGTTAAATGAACCGCCAATGGTTGTTCCCGATGGAATGTACTTTTCAAATGTTCCAATGGTTTTGTTCATCCCGTTAGCCTTAATCGTCTTGACTCGTTTCATCTCATGTGTATCTGCTAATGAGGTGGCAATAGGGAGAGGGAAAGCCTTGTTGTCATATTGAACGGTGACACACTCGGTATCACTTTCTTCAAGGTAGGGGAAGTAATGACAGCTAATAACCTTATCTGTTTGTGGAATGACAATGCGTTCGGGTGGAATACCGTTGTCTTGCCCTGTTAAGTTGTAAAGGTCTGTTTGTGGTAATAAGTAGAAACATAAATCCCCGTTGACAATTCCTTTTTTCGCTTCTCTCCAGTTACCATAAAAATCATAAGCCATTACGATACACCTCCCTTAATAATATCACCCACTTTAGAGGATGGACTAGGATTGATACAAGATGTTAAATCGTAAGCATATGGTGAAACCCGAATCTCCCAGTGTAAATGATGTCCTGTTGAATTTCCTGTACTACCCACATATCCTAGTAAGGATTGAGGTGTCACGCTCATTCCCTCATAAATTCCACTTGCAAATGATTGCATATGTCCAAGGTAGTGACGTGTGGTATTATTCATGGAAATAATAACGTGTTTTCCATAACCCTCGGTACTATCCACAATTTTTAAAATCTTACCAAACCCCGATGAGTAAATAGGATTTCCCACGTTTCCTCCAATGTCAATTCCTGTATGCATACCCCCGTTGGGATACTTGGGATAAGTGGCTGTCACTGTTCCCGTTGTTGGGAATTGCCATAATGAGCCTTGTTCATCTTTTGTTGTTGGGTTAATAAAAACGCCGCTTGAACACTTTTCAAATTGAGGTGGAATATAACCATCACCGTTGTTATCTGTTACATAACCTTTAGATGTTGCAATACCTAAGTTTTGACCGTTATCGGTGTACCATGTAATTTTTCGCATTTCATAGTCGTTTCTAAAATAGATATTAACCTCGGCTTGACGTCTATTCACTAAACCTTGCAATACGTTACCACTTGAAGTAATCGCATATTTTTTCCAACAATCTTCAATGTTTGGATTGAGTGGATTTTCCTTGATTAATTGAAAGGGTGACGTTGAATCACCTAGAAAACCATTTACCCCACGATTCCATGCAAGGGAACACATAGCGTCAAACATATTAATAGACACTAAATCACTTACCCCATTATTAACAAGTGCATTCCAAACTTTAGTGGCATAGTCATTAATGAAGTATTCACCAAATAACTCACTCGCTAATTGTTCAGAACATGGAAAGGGTTTATGGAGATCAAATACACTTTTATTATGAGTTTCAGTAAAACCATAGCCAACCGTTTTGAATGATTCACCACTCAAATATAAACCATAGTCACTAAATGCCTCATAGCCTTTGATAAATCGAAAACCGTTATATGATGGGGTTCCGTTAGCTTGACAACCACCACCAATTTCACCGCCCCCACCAATAGATGGGCGATTACCCTCGATTTTTCCTAGTGGTGTGGTTGCAACGTAGATATAAGAACCATCCATTTTATCAAGTGCTTTTGTCTTTTTAATCACTTTTGTGTAGTCGGGAAAATCCTCGTCAACTATTTCATTAGTTGGGATTTTTCCGCTTGATTTCCATCTGTTCACATGACAACGTTCCACATATGAGGGTAAGAACGAAAAGTCAAACATGAACGTGGTAAAGACATCAAGCGTCACATCAACGATAATTGTCGAGCCTGTGTTATAACGGATGTTATCAACAAAATAAAAAATGTCTTTGCCTGATGGTGTGGTAAAAAATAAGTAATCAAAAGTTTCAACCGCATTGTATGGTAAATCCAATGTGATTTCATTGCGTTCTGTGTCCAGTTTTGTGTTTGAATTACATTGTCGGAATGTTCGTTGTATAAAGTAATTATGTCTAGTCGTTGACGATGAAAAGTCAACGACATTAACATAATTCTTATCGAGGAACGGAACACGACAAAGATTAACTATTGCCATGTTTTTCACCTCTTTTATTAGGATACCGTTGGGATAGATTCAACTAAGAAGATACAGTTTCCAAAGTAGCAAGTTGACATGATTCCTTGTTTATGTAAGAACATATTAGTTGATAAGTTGTTCGCATTTTCAAATGAACGTGTTTCAAGTAATGTATCATACGCTTGTAAGAAGTCTGTATCCATTAAGACACCTAACACCTTAACGTTTGCTTTTTTAGATGCAGATGTACCTAACTCACCTTGATGAACATAACCAAATGTTTTGTTAGCAGTTACCGCATCTTTACCAACCGCCACTGATGGTGGTAATTCATCTAAATCTAAAACTCGCACATTTAATTCCGCTTTTGATACGTTGAATGCGTCCGCTAATACGTTCACGTCTAATTGTGCATTTAACTCTGGTGTCGTTAAGAAAATTAACTCGTCTGGATTATTCCATTGGTTGACACCCGCACTATTGTATTTAGTTGACGGGAATTTTAAACGTCCTGTTAAACCTCGTACCGCTTCAGAAATAGCTTTAGATTGTGCTTCTTTTGTTGTGTGTTCTCCAACAACGTATAATGACGCAGTTTTACCATTAGGTAATACCGTAGATGTTAAATCAGTTTCAACTGTTTTTCCTGTTAAACTGTCATACGCTAAGAATTTACCTTGTGCGTGTGCATTAATGATGGCTTTCATATCTTTAAACTCGTCAAAGTATGCACCGCTGATTAATGATGAAGTAACACGCTCTACTAAATCATATAACCCCTCTTGTGTGCGGAATGCCGATTTTAACTGTGCGTCAGAAATTGTTACCTTGTATTTGTAAGCAAAGTTACGTTCAATGTATAAATGTTTTACTGATGGTTTTTTAGTGGCAACTAAATCTTTAATCTCATCGCCACCGTTATCGAAGTTTTCAAAAAACCCTTTTTTCTCTGCCATGTCAACAAATAATTGTTCTAATGAATACCCATACTCTAAATTCCCTTTATGTAATAAGCGTAAAGGGTTGTTGAACACTTTAGAATAGAAATAGGTCTTGATAACTTTATTTGTTAATGTGTTAATAAATTCATTTTTCATTGTTGGATATTGTGTAAATACTTTTGACACGTTACCACCAACACCCAATGCTTCGGGTACACGTTCTTGATACTCTGCCGAACCTGTGGCACGGATTTGATCTAAAATCTGCTTATTTGACATTTTAGCCATGATATAACCTCCTTATTGCCATTGTGTCATAAAATCATCCCATGATGTTTCTACATCAATGACTTCTTCTTTTTGTTCTTCTTGAATTTGTTCGTCATGTGTTTGGATGTTTTCCGTCTGTTGGGTTAATCGTTCAAAGTATCGCATATTAGATTCCTTTAGACGAATGATTTCAGACGATTTGCTTTCTAATTCTGTTGACTTGTTCTCAATTACTTCTGATAGACTTTGAATTTGTTCCTCTCTATCCTTGATGATGTCGTTCAGTTCAACGATTTTCTCTAATGCTTGTTCTAAGTTCATACTTTCACCGCCTTTTAAAGATTTTGGAATAGTCATACAAAAATAAAAATACCCCTATTTAAAGGGGTACTTAAAATAGGATGTGTGATACAAATAGTGATTTATGTAGATGACTACTCCACACACGATACAGACCGAGCCAACGGTTAGTCCCTGTATACATGACATAAAAATTAACTTTTTGTTCACACATCTAAATATTAGAAATTTTGACATTATTTGTCAAGTTCGGAAACTCTTAAACATAAAAATTTTGCTAAATCTTTTAACTGTTCATCTGTCAAATACATATGATGTTCACCGAAGACTTTGTTAGAAATAAATAATTGGTGTGGTGAATCTGGTGTGGAACGGTAATAGGTTATTTTGTTTGTTCCGATTTTTTTCTCATGTCTTACCATTGTTTTATGCATATTAACCCTCCAAATTAAATAGAATATAAAGTAATGAAAAAATATAGATGACAGCAAATGAAATAGTGATAATATCCCATGTGTTATGCATTAGATAGTTCCTCTTTCATCTGTGACATAACAGATAAACACCATTCAATAAGTTTATCATACTCAACGTTTGGAAAATTGGCGATAGTGGAACAAATCCCAATATAAGTAGTATTTGCTAAACTGTTGATTTCAATGTAATCACCTGTTGCGTCTGTATAGTGAGAATATCCATCGACAATTTCATCAATATAAATTAATATGTCGTTGTAGGTAACGACAATAGAACGCTTTGAAAATGATGAAGTAATGCGAATAATAGGTTTATCCATGTAGTTAGCATAACGATAGTCAAATGTAATAGTATCACCATGTTTTGTATTTAATGTGGTACGAATCATATTTTTACCCCTCTCCCTTTACAATAAATAAATCACACATCTATTTTACCAAAATGTGAAATATTGTCAATAAGTTTTGGTAATATTTTTAAATAATGTATATTTTTTCTTTTAATAGAATAAAATAAAAAGATGGTGGATAACCATCTTATAAAGTACATACTAATTTTGTTAATTGTTCATTATTAAATAGTGTTGATGTGCCATTTATAGAAATTTTATAGGTTCCGTCAATCATCATCATTTCCAGTGTGTCCTCGTCTTTATCTGTCATGATAAAAGGTTTTCCTGTTGTTATCAATGTTATTATATTTTGAAATAATTCATGTCGATTAACAACGACTAATAGTCGAGTATATTCAAAAAATAAAACCGATGAGTTCCCGTGTGTTTTTGCTAATAATACCATGTTTAATTCCTCCTAAGTAATCCATGTATTTATTATAACATATAAATTTTATAAAATCAAGTAAATAAAAGAGGAAATGAGAAAAAATGTAATTGTGATTTAACAAAGT
>ENA-ORUO01002006-ORUO01002006.1-human-gut-metagenome-genome-assembly--contig:-NODE-2006-length-17388-cov-3.294467_pt1 | contig 17388 bp, 19 predicted proteins | sample MGYA00242082_ERZ509215 | MGnify/ENA primary metagenome ERZ509215 (study PRJEB26280, sample SAMEA2338829) | human gut metagenome | biome: human gut; feature: human-associated habitat; material: faeces... | reverse complement strand
GAGGGCGCCGGACCGGCAACGGAGCCCTCCGCCGCGCCGGCGCCTTTTGGCCGGCCCCGGTTCGCCGCCGAGGAGTTCGGCCTCACCCCGGCCCAGAAGGGCACCGCCCTCCACCTGGTCATGCAGTACATCGACTTCGAGCGGACGGAGCGCGTGGAGCAGGTGCGGGCCGAGATCGCCCGGCTGGTGGAGCGGGCCTTCCTCACCCCCCAGCAGGGGGAGGCGGTGGACCCGGCCAAAATCGCGGCCTTTTTCGCCTCTCCCCTGGGGCGGGAGCTGATGGCCTCCACCTCCCTGCGGAGGGAGTTCAAGTTCTCCATCCTGGTTCCGGCGGCGGACTACTACCCCCAGGCCGGGGCGGAGGAGCAGGTGCTCCTCCAGGGCGTGGTGGACTGCTGCTTTGAGACTCTGGAGGGCATCACCGTGGTGGACTTCAAGACCGACCGGGTGGACCGGCGCTCTGTAGCGGCCCGGGCGGAGGAGTACCGGCCCCAGCTCGCGGCCTACAGCCGGGCGCTGGAGGAGATCACCGGGAAGCCGGTGATCCGCCGGTGCCTGTGGTTTTTCGCCCTGGATCAGGCGGTGGATGTGTGAAGGGCCGCTGGCAACTTGAAAAATTTCTCGAAAAAACAGTTGCAATTCCGGTTTTCCTGTGCTATACTATCCTAGCGTTTATAAGGCGTGGAGGTTTGCTGCGCCGCCTCATCCAGAACGAGAAAGAGGTGAACACACCATGAAGGAAGGCATCCATCCCAACTACGAACAGACCACGATCAAGTGTGCTTGCGGTAATGTGATCGAAACCGGATCTACCAAGAAGGACATTCGCGTGGAAGTCTGCTCCAAGTGTCACCCCTTCTTCACCGGCAAGCAGAAGATGGTGGATACTGGCGGACGCGTCAGCCGCTTCAACAAGAAGTTCGGCCTGGACAAGAAGTAAGTTCGTATGTAAGAGCCCGTACCGGTTTCGGTACGGGCTCTTTTGCATCGGAAGGATACCAGCCGCCGGAGCGGCATAAGAATAAGGAGGGAGACGGCTATGCGCAAGTGCCTGCGCTGCGGGACAGAGATGTTGGAGGGCTGGAACGTCAAGGAGGATGGGCATAAACATGAAATTTTCATCGACAATGGGGGAAGCTTCGTGCGCGGCGACGGACGGATGGGAATTCTGAAGGCCGCGGTCTGCCCCCAGTGCGGCGAGGTTTCGGTCTATGTGGACGATCCGGACACGGTGATCAACGGATGGAGGTAAGAGCGATGTTTAGCAGAATTGACCCCAAGGAGCTGGACCAGAACGTCTTTTCCATGATCGGCGAGCAGTGGATGCTGGTCACCGCCGGGACGGCGGAGCGGTGCAACACCATGACGGCCAGTTGGGGCGGCCTGGGCGTGCTGTGGGGAAAGCCGGTGGCCACGGTCTACATCCGCCCCCAGCGGTACACCCTGGAATTTGTGGAGCGGGAGGACTGCTTCACCCTCTCCTTCTTCGGGGAGGAGTACCGGAAGGCCCTGGCCCTGTGCGGCTCCAAGAGCGGCCGGGACGTGGATAAGGTCAAGGAGTGCGGCTTCACGGTGGCCGGGGCGGCGTGCGGCGCGCCCTACTTTGAGGAGGCCGGGCTGGTGCTGGTGTGTAAAAAGGCGTACTGGCAGGACATGGACCCGACCCACTTCCTGGACGGAGAGCTGGACGGGAAGTGGTACCCCGAAAAGGATTACCACCGCATCTTCATCGGGGAGATTGTGGAAGTGCTGAAGAAAAACTGACGCCGGGGCTGCGGCCCGCGGCGCGGAGGACGGTATGACGGAAAACGAGACAAAGCAAGCGAAAAACCGGGCGGTGCTGGTGGGCCTGAACGCCCACTGCCTGTCGGCCGAGGAAAACGCCGACGACACCTCCATGGAGGAGCTGGCCGATCTGCTGGAGACTGCGGGGGGCGTGTGCGTGGGCACCGTGTTCCAGAACAAGGACGCCCCCGATCCCCGCACCTTCATCGGCGAGGGCAAGGCGGCTGAGGTGAAGGAGCTGGTGGGGGCCATGGGGGCGGACATGGTGGTGGTGGATAACCCCCTGTCCCCCTCCCAGCAGCGGGTGCTGTCGGAGGAGCTGGGCGTCCAGGTGCTGGACCGGGCGGCCCTGATCCTGGATATCTTCGCCCAGCGGGCCCGCACCCGGGAGGGACGGCTCCAGGTGGAGCTGGCCCAGTACCAGTATCTGCTGCCCCGGCTGCTGGGCATGTGGACCCACCTGGAGCGCCAGGAGGGCGCCATCGGCACCCGCGGCCCCGGCGAGACCCAGTTGGAGACCGACCGGCGGCACATCCACAGAAAGATCGCCAAGCTGGAGGACGAGCTGCGGGATGTGCGCCGGGTGCGTGCCACCCAGCGGGAGCGGCGGATCAAAAACGAGGTGCCGGTGGTGGCCATCGTGGGCTATACCAACGCGGGCAAGTCCACCCTGCTCAACCGGCTGACCGGGGCGGACATCCCCGCCAACAACCGGCTGTTCGACACCCTGGACACCACCACCCGGACGCTGGAGATCAGCGACACCTGCACCGTGCTGCTCAGCGACACCGTGGGCTTCATCCGCAAGCTGCCCCACCATCTGGTGGAGGCCTTTAAGGCCACGCTGGAGGAGCTGAGCTACGCCGACCTGCTCCTCCACGTCATCGACGCCTCCAATCCCCTGTGGCGGGAGCAGGCGGCGGTGGTGGAGCAGCTCATCGTGGAGCTGGGGGCGGAGCAGACCCCCCGCATCGACGTGTTCAACAAGTGCGACAGATTTACCGGCGACATCCTTCCCCACGGGGCGGACATCGTGTCCATCTCGGCCAAGACCGGCCAGGGGCTGGACGAGCTGCTGAAGAAAATCGGCGGCCGCCTGGACACCGGCGCCTGCCGGGTGGTGCTCCGCCTGCCCTACGACCAGGGCGGCGTGGTGGACATGCTCCACCGGCAGGCCAAGGTGGAGCGGGTGGACTACGGCGAGGCCATCGAGGTGGAGGCGGTGTGTACCCCCGTCCAGCTTGGCCGCCTGAAGGACTATATCGTGTCGGGCTGGACGCCCCCCAAGGAGCCCTGGGAGGACTGAGAGGCGCCGTAAACGGCGCGATACCCCCTCCGCGCTCCGAGGGGGTTCAATGCTTGCGATATAAGGAGGAACCGCCATGCAGTTACTGGAGACTGACCGCCTGCTCCTGCGCCCCTTCACCCTGGACGATGCGGAGGGGCTGTACGCCTACGCCAGCCACCCGGAGGTGGGCCCCCCGGCGGGGTGGCGCCCCCACCGGAGCGTGGAGGAGAGCCGACAGGTCATCGAGAACATCTTCGTCCCCTCGGATGCCCTGGCGGTGCTCCGCAAGTCCGACGGCCGCCTGATCGGTTCGGCGGGCTTTGTGGACCGGCACCGCACGGAGCTGGGGACGCCCAGCGAGGAGATCGGCTATTCCCTGGCCCGGGACTGCTGGGGCCAGGGGCTGATCCCCGAGGCGGTGAAGGAGATTATCCGCCACGCCTTCGCCGACCTGGGCTACCAGGCCCTGTGGGCGGCCTACTACGACGGCAACCGCAAGTCCAAGCGGGTCATGCAGAAGTGCGGCATGACCTACCGCCTCTCCCGTATTGAAGCGGTGGAGCAGCTGGGCGAGACCCGGCTGGCCCACTACTTTGCCGTCACCCGAAGGGAGTGGGAGCGGTGACCGAGTATTTTGTCCCCACCGGAGCGTCCGAGACCGAGCTGGTGGAGAAGCGCTCCCGCTTCCTTGGCCATGTCTGGCCGGTGGAGAGCGAGGAGGAGGCCAGGGCCCGCATCGAGGAGATCCGAAAAAAGCACTACGACGCCCGCCACCACTGCTGGTGCTACCGCATCCGGGAGGGGGGCGTGGAGCGCTACTCCGACGACGGGGAGCCTCAGGGCACGGCGGGCCAGCCCATGCTCAATGTCTTCCAGCGGGAGGGGGTCACCAACGTCTGCTGCGTGGTGACCCGCTACTTCGGCGGTATCCTGCTGGGGGCGGGAGGGCTGGTGCGGGCCTATACCCAGTCCGCCAAGGACGCCCTGGACGCGGCGGGCATCTCCGTGGTGCGCCGCTGGGTGGAGGTGGCCGTGCCCTGCCCCTACTCCTTCTTTGAGCGGCTCAAGCTGGAGCTGGAGGCCCACGGCGGGGTGCTGGGGGAGGTGGAGTACGCCGCCGACGTCACGGTGCACGCCCTGCTGCCCGAGGAGCGGGCAGAGGCCTTCTCCGCCCGGCTTACCGAGCTGGCCGCCGGCGGAGTGGCCGCCCAGGTGTGCGGCGAGTCCTTCCAGGCGGTGCCCCGGACACAAGTATGAACAAATCATGAATCTTTTGCAAAAAAGAAGGATTTTTCCGAGGAAAGAAGTATATAGTTACAGAGACTGCTGAGAGGTAGGTGGTATCTGTGACCCTGCGCGAACAGACCGAGGCGCTGGAGCGGGAGATGCTCTCCCCCTTTGCATGCCTGTCGTCCCAATCCCGGGGGCGGCAGACGCCGCTGGAGCCCTGTCCCACCCGCACCTGCTTCCAGCGGGACATCGACCGGATCATCCACTCCAAGGCCTTCCGGCGGCTCAAGCACAAGACCCAGGTCTTTCTGGAGCCGGAGGGGGACCACTACCGTACCCGCATGACCCACACCATCGAGGTCAGCCGCATCGCCCGCACCATTGCCCGGGGCCTGCGGCTCAACGAGGATCTGGCGGAGGCGGCGGCCTACGGCCACGATCTGGGCCACACCCCCTTCGGCCACGCCGGGGAGCGGGTGCTCAATGAAATCCTGCCCGGCGGCTTCGCCCACAACGAGCAGTCCCTGCGGGTGGTGGACCGGCTGGAAAAGGAGGGGGAGGGCCTCAACCTGACCTATGAGGTGCGGCGGGGCATCCTCTGCCACACCGGCCCCGACCGGGCGGAGACCCTGGAGGGCCAGCTCCTCCGGCTGGCCGACAAGATCGCCTACATCAACCACGACATTGACGACGCCATCCGGGGCAGGATCATCTACCCCATGGACATGCCCCTGTCCATCTCCCAGGTGCTGGGCTTCACCCACTCGGAGCGGATCAACACCCTGACGGTGGACATCATCACCCAGAGCGCCGGGCGGGACGCAATTCTCCAGTCCCCCGCCTGCCGGGACGCTATGGGCGAACTGCGGGCGTTCATGTTCGAGTTTGTCTACCGCAATCCGGTGGCCAAGGGGGAGGAGGGGAAGGCCCAGGAGCTGCTCCGCCGCCTGTTCGACTACTACCGGCGGGAGCCGGACAAGCTGCCACCGGAGTTTCAGGACATCAGGATGGAGGAGGGCGTGGAGCGGGCCGTCTGCGACTATATTGCGGGCATGACCGACGTCTACGCGGTGGAGTGCTTCAACGCGGCGTTCATTCCGAAATCCTGGAGCGTGAAGTAGGCGCGGACAGGCAGGCCGCGCGGGAGGGGATAAGGCTGGTATATTGTGGAAAACATAGTCGGAAGGAGGGCGCGGCGTGCCGATTCCCGAACAATTCATCGACGAGCTGGTGGCCCGGAGCGAGATCTCCGACGTGGTTTCCTCCTATGTCCACCTGACCCGGAAGGGAAACAACCTGTGGGGGCTGTGCCCCTTTCACAACGAAAAGACGCCCTCCTTCTCGGTTTCGCCGGATAAACAGATTTACCACTGCTTCGGCTGCGGCAAAGGGGGCGGGGTGATCTCCTTCATCATGGAGATCGAGAACCTGCCCTTTCCCGACGCGGTGCGCCTGCTGGCCCAGCGGGCGGGGCTGGAGGTGCCTGACACAGGCGCCGATGACGCCGGGCGCAAAAAGCGGGCCCGGGCCCTCGCGGCCAACCGGGACGCGGCCCGGTTTTACCACGACTACCTCAAGGGCCCCGGCGGCGCGCGGGTGCGGGACTATCTGGCCCAGCGGCAGATTGCGCCGCGCACCGCCACCCGCTTCGGCCTGGGGGCGGCTCCGGAGCAGTGGGACGCGCTGACCAGGGCGCTGACCGCCAAGGGATACAGCAAGATGGAGCTCATCGACGCCGGGCTGGCCGTGGCGGGCAAGAACGGCGGCGTGTACGACAAGTTTCGCGCCCGTCTCATGCTCCCCGTCATCGATGTGCGGGGGGAGGTGGCCGGCTTCACCAGCCGCATCCTGCCGGGGGAGGAGGGGGCCAAGTACCTCAACACCCCGGAGACTATTGCCTTCAAGAAGGGGCGGCTGATCTACGCCCTCAACTTTGCCAAGAGCACCAAGCGGCCCAATCTGGTGCTGGTGGAGGGCAACATCGACGTCATCACCCTCCACCAGGCGGGGTTTGACAACGTGGTGGCCACCATGGGCACCGCCCTCACCGAGGAGCACGCCCGGATACTGGCCCGCTACACCAAGGAGCTGGTGCTCTGCTACGACAACGATACGGCGGGTAAGCAGTCCACCGACCGGGTGCTCAACATTCTGAAAAACGCCAACCTAAATGTCCGGGTGCTCCAGCTCCCCAACGCCTACGACGCGGAGGGCAAGCCCGTCAAGCAGGATCCGGACGACTTTGTGAAGAAATTCGGCCCGGCGGCCTTTGAGAAGTGCCTGAATGGCAGCGCGGGCCAGAACGACTACCGGCTGGAGACCCTCCAGCAGAAGCACAGCCTGGCCGACGAGGAGGGGCGCATGGCCTTTCTCAAGGAGGCGGTAGAGACGGTGGCGGCACTCCAGAGCCCCATCGAGCGGGAGATCTACGGCAACAAGGCCGCGGCCGCCGCGGGCATTTCGGCCGGGGCCTTTGCCCAGGAGGTGGAGCGGTTCCGCAAGAACCGGGCATGGCAGGCCCGCAAGAAGCAGGCCCGCCGGGAGCTGACGCCGGCGGCCCAGCTCCAGCCCCGGGAGCGGGAGCTGCGGTATGAGAACCTCCGCTCCGCCCGGGCGGAGGAGGGGGTGGTGAGGCTGCTGCTGCTGGAGCCCGACCTGTTCCCCCAGGTGGAGGGGCTGGGGCCGGAGCAGTTTTCCGCCCCGGTGCTGGCCAAGATCTACGCCCTGCTGTGCCAGCGCCACCGGGAGGGGCGCTCCACCCAGTTGGCCGCCCTCGCCGGGGCGCTCTCCCCGGAGGAGATGAGCCACCTGGTGAGCGTGATGGATCAGCCGGAGGCCCTGGCGCACAGCGCCCAGGCCCTGCGGGATTACATAGAAATCATTGAGACCGAGGCCCTCAAGCGGGGCGGGGCGGGCGCAAGCGACCCCCTGCTGGCGGCACGGGAGAAGTTCAGAGAAAGAAAAGCGTATGGAGGATAACCGCATGAGTGAGAAGAAGACCACCAGCAAGAAGGTACACACCCTGACCCTGGAGGATCAGACCAAGCTGGCCCAGGCCAATGTGAAGAAAATGGAGCAGGGCAAGATCGAGGTCATGAAGGTCGTCGAGGGCGTCCAGGGGGCGGAAAAGCTGGCGGAGCTGATCGAGCGGGGCAAGAAAAACGGCAAGCTCTCGTCCAGTGAGCTCATGGATGTGCTGGAGAACCTGGATCTGGAGAGCGACCAGATGGACAAGATCTACGATACCCTGGAGAACCTGGGGATCGACACCGTGGGCGACGACTATCTGCCCGAGCTGGCTGACGATATCATGCCCCCCCTGGAGGAGCTCAACGAGATTGAGGAGCTCCCCGAGGAGGAGATGGTGGACCCCAATACGCTGGTGGACTCCTTCGGCATCGACGACCCTGTGCGGATGTACCTTAAGGAGATCGGCAAGGTGAATCTGCTCACTCCCGATGAGGAGGTCCAGTTGGCCCAGGATATGGGGGCCGGCGACGCGGCCAAGGAGCAGATGGAGGAGCTGGAGCAGGCCCGGAAAAACGGCGAGGAAGTCTCCATCACCGAGGAGGAGGAGAAGGAACTGCGCCGCCTGGTGAAGCGGGGCGAGGCCGCCAAGCAGCGCCTGGCCGAGGCCAACCTCCGTCTGGTGGTGTCCATCGCCAAGCGGTACGTGGGCCGCGGCATGCTCTTCCTGGATCTGATCCAGGAGGGCAACCTGGGCCTCATCAAGGCGGTGGAGAAGTTCGACTACACCAAGGGCTACAAGTTCTCCACCTATGCCACCTGGTGGATCCGCCAGGCCATCACCCGGGCCATCGCCGACCAGGCCCGCACCATCCGCATCCCGGTCCACATGGTGGAGACCATCAACAAGGTCATCCGCGTCTCCCGCCAGCTGCTCCAGGAGCTGGGCCACGACCCCTCCCCCGAGGAGATCGCCGAGGAGATGTCCATGCCTGTGGAGCGGGTGCGGGAGATCCTGAAGATCGCCCAGGAGCCCGTCTCCCTGGAGACCCCCATCGGCGAGGAGGAGGACAGCCATCTGGGCGACTTCATTCCCGACGAGGACGCCAGCGAGCCTGCGGAGGCCGCCTCCTTCACCCTGCTGAAGGAGCAGCTGGTGGAGGTCCTCTCCACCCTCACCCCCCGGGAGGAGAAGGTGCTGAAGCTGCGCTTCGGCATTGAGGACGGCCGCACCCGCACCCTGGAGGAGGTAGGCAAGGAGTTCAATGTCACCCGGGAGCGCATCCGTCAGATCGAGGCCAAGGCCCTCAGAAAGCTGCGCCATCCTAGCCGCAGCAAAAAGCTGAAGGATTTCCTGAACTAAGCGCCGCTCTCAGCACTTTTCCGCATTCGGGGCGCAGCTTTTTGGGCCCCCGCGCGAGCCCAGCGCAGCGGGTCGCGTGGGGAGAGCCGGAGCAGCGGAATGAGGGAGCGTTCGCCAGAGGCGGAAGCGACAGATCTGGAGCCTGCGACGGCGGCGCGTCATCCCTCCCGCTCCAAGGAGCTGAAAGATTTCCTGAATGGAAGCAACGACAAAAGCGGCAGACCCACATGGGTCTGCCGCTCTGATTTTTCTCAGGCTGCCTACTATTCTGTAATCTGGACCGGGACGCCGTTGACCTCCACGCCCTCCTCCACCCGGACCAGGATGTACTTGACGCCGTTGATGATCCGGGTCTGGACCAGATCTGTCCGGTCCGGATCCACCTTGATGGTCACATCCGCCGTCTTGATCTCCACGCGCCTGGGATCCACCAGATTCCGGGGGCTGAGCTGGGCGTCCGCCCCGAAGCTCTGGTCGTACTTCTCCTCAAAGGCATGGATGTGCTCCTGGGAGACTCCGTTGGCCGCCAGGGCCTGGCGGACCTCTCCCTTCCCGATGACCAGGGGCTCCGTCTCATGGCTCTCCTTGTGGTCCTCCATCAGACCGCACAGCTGGTCGTGGACCGCCTGGACCACTTGGAGGCAGCACTCCTCTTCCAGGGACTCCTCCAGCACCGTGTGAAAGGCCGCCTGCTGCTCGTCCGCGGGCATGGGGGCATCGGCGCCGAACACCGCCTCCACCACAGCGCTCTGGATGTCCTCTGTATGCTTGGTGTAGTAGAGGGCGTTGTACAGGTTGGCGGCGCGGTCATCGAAGGCCGGGAACAGAAAGCCCAGCTCCGGCGGGGCCACCACCCAGTCCGCAGTCCGGTTGTGGAACTCATTCTGCTGGACATAGTAGCTCAGGGCCGGCTTGGTCAGCTTCACCGGACACACACTGCACAGGATATAGGAGAACACCTCTGAGGATGCGTCATCCTGCTTGTCCCCGCCCTGGGAGCGGTAGGGCACGTCATAGGCGTCATGGACCAGCAGGATCATGTAATTCCCTTCCAAAGTCACCGAGGAAATGACCTTCTGGAAAAATGCCTGGACCGCCTCCTCGTCCCCCAGCTCTGAGCTGCGCAGGGCCATCAGCAGCTTGTGCTCCTCCCCGTGGACCACCTGCTGCGTTGCGAAGGTGATGTCCAGCAGGTTTTTGCCCAGCGTCCCGGACAGGGTGCGCTTCAGCAGGCCCAGGATCTTCTCATTCTCCTCCTGGGTCATCACGCCCAGCGGCTGGTCAAACTGGGACACGATCTCCCGGTTCTCATTCACATAGCAGCCCCGCACATGGGAGATGCCGCTCCGGTCCTGCCGGAAGCGGCGGCGGAGCTCCGCGACTTCTTTTTCGTTCATAGCGGTTCCTTTCTCTGGCTCGCTCCGGCGCTCCGGAGCTGTGTATTGCAGACATCATTATAGCACAGATGTTCCCGCTTGACAAAGCTTTCCGGTCGAAACACCATTTCTCCCTTGCGCTCAACGCTCCACGCGGATCATATCCCGGTAGTCGGACACCGTCACATCCGCCAGGGCGGACGCCTCCGCCGGGTGGCCCGGCCCAACCAGCACCACCTGGAACCCGGCCGCCTTGGCCGCCCGCAGCGCCGCCTCCCGGGCAGTGAAGAGCACGGTGGCCCGCCGGGCGGTGCGCAGACGCCGCACCGCCTTTTCGTACAGCTCCGGGTCCAGAGGGGCCCTCCCCTGCTCCTCCGCCGAGAGAAGGCCGCGGAAATAGTTCCAGAGGCCGGACTGCTCCAGAGCGGTCCGCACCGGGGCCGCCGCGCCGTCACAGATCAGGTACATCCAGACGTCCTCTATCTTCATCAGGGACAAAAATTCCTTCACCCCGGGCAGCGGTACACCGGCGGTACCCAGAAGGGCCTCTGTTCAATCAAACACCGCGCCTTGCAGACGCATCAGACAACACTTCCTTCCTCATTCAGCCCAACCGGCCGCAGGCCGTCCCGGGTCCACAGGTTGACGTGGGTAAAGCCCGCCGCCCGCACCAGCTCCACTGCTTCCGGGAAACCGTGGCACAGGTGGGAGGTGTGGTGGGAATCGGAGTTCAGGATGATCTCCCCGCCAAACTCCCGCAGGGCGCGCAGAAGTTTTTTCTCAGGATAGGGAGCGGTCCGGTATCCCCGGGCCATGGCCCCGGTATTGACCTCAAACGCCGTACCAGAGCGGACCAGGTGCTCCATGACCTCCAGCGCCCGCCGGAGGTACCGGGGGCTCTCCTCGTCAAAGGCGGGGGCCCGCTCGTTGAATTTGGTCACCAGGTCAAAGTGCCCGATCCAGTCGCATCCCGTCCGCTCCGGCAGGAGGGCCACCTGGTCGTAGTATGCGTCGGTATAGCGGTACCAATCCCCGCCGAAGAGCTCCTCCACGCACTTCCGCGCAGTCTCCGGGCTCTCGTCCACGGCGAAATACCGGCCGTCCCCGCCGCAGATGGAATGAACCGAGCCGATGGCATAGTCCAGGCCCTCCGGCCGCTCCCCCAGCAGGTCCAGCTCCAGCCCCACAAAGACCTCCATCTCCCCCGCGTATTGCACCTGGAGCGCCCGGGCCCGGGCCAGATACTCTGGGATCTTCTCCCGGTGAATGCAGTAGTCCTCCTCCAGAGGGCAGTAGCTGTGTCCAGAGAAGCCGAAGTGGGTCAGCCCCGCCGCCCGGGCGGCGGCGGCCATCTCCTCCAGGGAGCTCTTCCCGTCGTCCAGAGTGGAGTGGGTATGAAAATCTCCGCGCATCTGTCTCTCTCCTTTTCACCGGATGGACGCACCTGCGCCCGCAGCCGGTCTTTTGCTCTATTCTAGCGGAAAACTGCGGCGGAGGCAACCCCCGCCGCAGTCCACATCCTCTTTGGCTCCGTCACGCCTGGTCAGAGGCCATCTTTTCCTGCTTGACCTTGTGGTCAATGACGTGCCGGCCGGCCAGCTCCTCCCGGACCTCCTCCAGGGAGATGCCCGCCTGGACCATCAGCACCATCACATGGTAGGCCAGGTCGGCGATCTCATACACCGTCTCCCTGTGATCCTGGGCCTTGGCGGCGATGATGACCTCAGTACACTCCTCCCCCACCTTTTTCAGGATCTTGTCCAACCCCTTTTCAAACAGGTAGGTGGTATAAGAGCCCTCGGGCCGCTGATCCCTGCGCTCCTCCAGCAGGCGGTACAGGCCCTCATAGCTGAACTGCTCCTCCATCTTACATATCTCCTCTCAGATCGATCAAATTCCCGTCGAAGCAGGAGTCGGTCCCCAGATGGCAGGCCGGACCGTCCTTCTTCACCTTTACCAGCAGGGCGTCACGGTCACAGTCCGCCCGCAGCTCCACGATATGCTGGTAATTTCCGCTGGTCTCCCCTTTGAGCCACAGCTCCTGTCTGGACCGGGACCAGAAGCAGGTCAGTCCCCGCTCCAGCGAGATGCTGAGCGACTCCCGGTTCATATAGGCCAGGGTGAGCACCTTCCCCGTCTCCGCGTCCTGGACGATGGCGGGGATGAGCCCCCGGTCGTCAAATTTCAAGGTATCCAGATCCATCACAGCCGCACCAGCACCCCTTTCCTGTCCAGCTCCCGCTTCAGATCCGGGATGGCCACCGTCCCGAAGTGGAAGATGCTGGCCGCCAGTCCGGCGGAGACGTCGGGCACAGACCGGAAGAGATCCACAAAATCCCCGATCCCACCTGCGCCCCCCGAGGCGATGACAGGGACACGCACCAGACGGCACACCGCCTGGAGCAGCTCCAGGTCAAAGCCGCCCTTGACGCCGTCGGTATCAATGGAGTTGACCACCACCTCGCCGGCCCCCCGGTCCACCCCCTGGCGGATCCACTCCAGAGCGTCCAGGCCAGTGTCCACCCGGCCGCCGCCCCGGAACACATGGAACTGCCCGTCCACCCGCTTGACGTCCACGGACAGCACCACACACTGGTCGCCGTAGCGCTTGGCCGCCTGGTCGATCAGCTCCGGAGTCTGGATAGCCCCGGAATTGACCGAGACCTTGTCCGCCCCGCAGGACAGCACCCGTTCAAAGTCCTCCAGGCGGCTGATCCCGCCCCCCACGGTCAAGGGGATGAAGATGCTGGCGGCCACATCCGTCAGAATATCGGTGAACAGCTTCCGCCCCTCCACAGAGGCGGTGATGTCGTAAAAAACCAGCTCGTCCGCCCCGGACCGGGAGTAGTAGTCCGCCAGACGCACCGGGTCAGAGACGTCCTGAACATCCAGAAAGTTGACCCCCTTCACCACCCGTCCGTTTCTCACATCCAGACAGGGGATGATCCGTTTGGTCACCATCTCTCACTTCACCTCCCTCAAAGCCCGGCGCAGCTCCAGCGCCCCGGTATACAGGGCTTTGCCCAGGATCGCGCCGTACAGGCCGATCTCTTTCAGCTGCTGTAAATCTTCTATGCTTGACACACCGCCTGAGGCGATGAGATCCAGGTCGAACTGCCGGGACAGCCCCTGGTACAGTGCCACATTGGTTCCCCCCAGCATCCCGTCCCGGGAGACGTCGGTGCAGATCACCGTCCGCACCCCCAGGGCGCACAGCCGGGCAAAGAACTGCTCCGCCGGCTCGGGGGCGGTCTCCTTCCAGCCCCGGATGGCGATGGCCCCATCCTTCAGATCCACGCCCACGGCCGCCTGGGCCCCAAAGCGGCGGACCGCCGCCTCCAGAAACTCCGGGTCGGTGACGGCCTGGGTCCCCAGGATCACCCGCTCCACCCCTGCATCCAGGTACCGGGCGATGGTGTCCAGGCTGCGGATCCCGCCGCCGATCTCCACCTTCAGCCCGGTGGACCGGCAGATCTGCCGGATCACCTCAAAATTGGGGGTGCCTCCGTCCCGGGCCCCCTCCAGGTCCACCGTATGGAGCCAGGCGGCCCCCGCCGCCTGGAACTCGGCGGCCTGGGCCGCCGGGTCGTCCCGGTAGACCGTCATATTCCCATAGTCCCCCCGGGTCAGGCGGACCACCTTGCCCTCATACAGGTCGATGGCGGGCAGTAAGATCATGGTCGATCACTCCAATTCACAAAATGCCTTCAGGATCGTCAGGCCGACGGCCCCGCTTTTCTCCGGATGGAACTGGGTCCCATACACATTGCCGTTCTGCACCGCTGCAGTCAGCTCCGCACCGTACTCCGTGGTGGCAGTGCATTGTCCTTTACAGTCAAAGCCCGCGAAGGAATGGACGAAGTAGACGTGGGTCCCCTCCTCCAGGGCCCGGAAGATGGGGCTGCGGGGCCGCTCCCCGGGAAAGTGCAGGGCGTTCCAGCCCATGTGGGGGATCGCCAGGCCGCTGGGGAGCACCGTCCCGATGTCCCGCACCTGGCCGGAGATCAGCCCCAGCCCCTGGTGCTCCCCGTACTCAAAAGAGGTCTCAAACAGCAGCTGCATCCCCAGGCAGATGCCCAGCAGCGGCTTTCCCGCCGCCGCCTGCCGGAGGACCGCCCGGTCCATTCCGGTGCTCCGCAGCTTTTCCACCGCGTCGCCGAAGGCCCCCACCCCCGGCAGAAGGATGTGATCCGCCCGGTCCAGTTCCTCCTGGTCCCGGGTGACCACCGCCTCCTGTCCGATGGCGGACAGAGAGCTTTTCAGCGAAAAAAGGTTTCCTACTCCATAGTCGATCACCGCGATCACTGTGCTCCCTCCTCCCCTTCAAACCGGATCTCCACCGCCCGGGCGTGGGCCGTCAGCCCCTCCCGGCGGGCGAACAGCCCCACCTTCCGATAGTCCCGCTCCAGGGCCTCCCGGGTGTAGTAGCTGAACTGAGATTTTTTGATGAAATCGTCCACCGAGAGGGGGCTGTAAAACCGGGCGGTGCCCATGGTGGGCAGGGTGTGGTTGGGCCCGGCGAAGTAGTCGCCCAAAGCCTCCGGGCAGTTGCGGCCCAGGAACACCGACCCGGCGTTGCGCACCGCGTCGAGGTAGGCGAAGGGGTCGTCCACGCAGAGTTCCAAGTGCTCGGGGGCAATTTCGTTGGCCACCTCGATGGCCGCCCGCAGGTCTCGGGTGAGGATGATCTTTCCGTTCGAGTCGATGGAGGCGCGGGCGATGGCCGCCCGGGGCAGCAGGGGGATCTGGCGCTCCAGCTCCGCCTGCACCGTCTTGGCAAGGGGCTCGCTGTCGGTCACCAGCACGGCGGCGGCCCGCGTGTCGTGCTCCGCCTGGCTGAGCAGGTCGGCGGCCACCTGGCGGGCGTCGGAAGCGCCGTCCGCCACCACCAGAATCTCGCTGGGGCCGGCGATCATGTCGATGGCCACCCGCCCGAACACCTGGCGCTTGGCCTCGGCCACCCAGGCGTTGCCGGGGCCGACGATTTTGTCCACCCGCGGCACGGTCTCGGTGCCGTATGCCAGCGCCGCCACCGCCTGGGCCCCGCCGGTGCGGAACACCCGGTCCACCCCGGCGATGCGGGCGGCGGCCAGGATGACCGGCGAGATGTCGCCGCCGGTGGGGGGCGAGACCATCACAATTTCCCGGCAGCCGGCGATTTTTGCGGGGATGCAGTTCATCAGCACGCTGGAGGGGTAGGCCGCCGTGCCGCCGGGCACATAGAGGCCCACCTTCTCGATGGGCATGACCTTCTGGCCCAGCACCACGCCCTCCTCCTCGCTGACCACGAAACTGTTGGTCAGCTGGCGGCGGTGGAAGGCGGCGATGCGGTCGGCGACCTCTTTGAGCAGGTCGGCAAGGTCCGGTTCCAGGCCTGCCACCGCCGCGTCCAGCTCCGCCCCGGTGACTTCCAGGGCGGCGAGGTCCGCGTGATCGAACTGTTTGGCAAAGCGGAAGAGGGCCTTGTCGCCCTCGGTCTTCACCGCCTCGATGATGCCCCGCACCGCCTCGGCCACGTCGGCGGAGTCGTCGGTGCGGGCAAAAATCTCCGCCGGGGAGAGCTTGTCGAAATCATAGAGCTTTATCATGCCTGTTCCTCCTTTTGGGCCGCGGCGTTTTCGGCCAGCAGCCGGGCCATGCGCCGGATGGCGTCGTTTTTGAACTTCCAGCTCACCTTGTTGGCGATGAGGCGGGCGCTCACCGGAACAATTTCGGCCTTCACCTCAAGGCCGTTCTCCGCCAGGGTGCGGCCCGTCTCCACGATGTCCACGATGACGTCCGAAAGTCCCAGCAGCGGGGCCAGCTCGATGGAGCCGTTGAGTTTTATCACGTCGATGTCCCGGCTGAGAGAGGCGTAGTAGCCCCGGGCGATGCGGGGGAATTTGGTGGCTACCCGCAGGGTGCGGGCCCCGTCGTCGTGAAAGTCGGCCTTGGCCGCCACGCACATGCGGCACTTGCCCACGTTCAAGTCCGCCAGTTCATAGACGTCCGGCCGGTATTCCAGCAGGATGTCCTTGCCCGCCACCCCCACGTCGGCGGCCCCCCGCTCCACATAGATGGAGACGTCCGAGGGCTTGACCCAGAAGTAGCGCACCCCGGCTTCGGGGTTTTCAAACACCAGCTTGCGGTTTTCCTCCTCGATGGAGGGGCAGGCGTAGCCCGCCGCCTTGAAGCTGCGGTAGACCGTTTCGCCCAGGCGGCCCTTGGGCAGGGCGATGTTCACCATGTTCATTCGCCGCCCCCCTCCTTTCGCAGGTCCAGCAGGCGCTTGTAGCCCGCCTCCGGCTTCTGCCGCTCGGCCCGCACTGTCTGCCCCGCGGCCACCAGTGCGTCGGTCTCGGCGGCGACCCTCGCCGCGCTCACCGAGTCGTCGTAGAGCACCAGCACGTCCACCTCGTCCTGGGCGGGGGCGCCGAAGCGCTCCAGCTGGTCCAGATAGACGGCGAAGCCGATGGCCCCGCCCTGCCGGCCCATGCGGTGGAGCAGGTGGTCGTAGCGCCCGCCCGCCAGCACGCCGGCGGCAAGGCCGGGCACAAAGCCCCGGAAGATGACGCCGCTGTAATAGTTCATGTCGTTGGCGATGGAAAAATCCAGCCGCAGGTGCTCCGCAAGGCCCCGCTGTTCCATCAGGGCGCAGAGTTCTTTCAGCTCCCGCAGGGCGGTGGCCATCCGCTGGTTTTCCGCCAGGGGTTCCAGCGCCGCCAGCGCCGGGGCGGGCCTGTCGTAGAGAAGGGCCAGCCGGCTCAGGGTCTGCGCCGCTTTTTCGGGCAGCTGCCCCTCGACGGCAAGGCGCTCCAGCGCGGGGGTGTTCTTCGCCCCCATGGCCGCCAGCGCCCGGCGGCGGGTCTCGTCAGGCAGGTCCAGCCCTTCCAGCAGCCCTGCCACAAAACCCTGGTGGCTCACGTCCAGCAGATATTCCGGGCTGATGACCGCGAGGCTCTTTGCCGCCAGCATCAGCACCTCGCCCTCGGCGGCGGCGTCCAGGCTGCCGATGCACTCAAGGCCCGTCTGGGGTATCTCCCGGAAGCCCCCGGCGGTGGCGGAGGGCCGGTAGACGTTCTCGCTGTAATACACCTTCTGCAGCCCCGGCCCGCTGCGCCCGTTCTTTAGAATGGAGAGGGTCACGTCGGGCTTCAGGGCCATCAGCTTGCCGTCCAGGTCGGTGAAGGTGAGGATGTTCTCGCTGAGCAGAAAGCTTTTGTTGCGCACATAGAGGTCGTATTCCTCAAACTTGCTCATTTTGTACGGCTGGTAGCCGTAGCTGCGGTAAAGCCCCCGCAGCCGGAAGGCCGTCTCCTCGTTTTTCTGCAAAAGGCCGCTGTTCATGCAGGGCTCCCCTCCCCTTTTGCCCGCCGGGCGGGCAGTTCGCTTTAGTATGA
>ENA-ORUO01001989-ORUO01001989.1-human-gut-metagenome-genome-assembly--contig:-NODE-1989-length-17483-cov-4.295961_pt1 | contig 17483 bp, 14 predicted proteins | sample MGYA00242082_ERZ509215 | MGnify/ENA primary metagenome ERZ509215 (study PRJEB26280, sample SAMEA2338829) | human gut metagenome | biome: human gut; feature: human-associated habitat; material: faeces... | reverse complement strand
AATGTTGCCGGCCAGAACAAACTGACCGTCGCCGCGCTTAACGCCGAGGCGCTTGGACTCGGAATCACGGCCGTTCTTGGTAGAACCTACGCCTTTCTTATGTGCCATTGTGCTTAACCTCCTTAGCCGTTGATCGCGGTGATTTCCACCTTGGTGTAGGGCTGACGATGGCCCTTGCGAACCATGCTGCCCTTCTTGGGACGATAGGTGATGATGTTGAGCTTCTTGCCCTTGCCGTTCTTGATGACCTTGCCGACAACGGTAGCGCCTTCAACAACGGGAGCGCCAACCTTAACAGCGCCCTCCTCGCCAACGGCCAGGACTTTTTCGAAGGTGACTTCGCTGTCAGCCTCAGCGTTCAGCTTCTCAACAAAAATGCTGTCGCCAACTTTGACGCTGTACTGCTTGCCACCGGTCAGAATAACTGCGTACATGTGATAACCTCTTTCAATAAGTCTCGCTGGATGCGGGGCGGCGTGCAAATGCACACACTTGCAGAGCCCATGCCATGCGGCCTAATTATCATACCACATGCGCCCGGTTCCGTCAAGATACTTTTTGAAATAATTTCAAATAGCAACGCCATTTTGCATGGCAGCCGCCTGGGTGGTGTTCTTCATCAGCATGGCACGGGTCATGGGGCCAACGCCGCCGGGCACCGGGGTGATGTAACCCGCCACGGCGCTTGCTTCCTCAAAGTTCACATCGCCGTGCAGCTTGCCGTCCGCACCGCGGTTGATGCCGACATCGATCACCACGGCGCCGAGCTTGACCATATCGCCAGTCACAAAACCAGCGCGGCCAACGGCGGCAACCAGAATATCCGCGTTGGCGCAGATTTCTTTCAGGTTGGCCGTGTGGGAATGGCAGACCGTAACAGTTGCATTTTTAGCCAGCAGCAACAGGGCTGCGGGCTTGCCCACAATGTTGGAACGGCCGATGACCACGGCGTTTTTGCCGTCAATTTTGGTGCCGGTAGATTCGATCATGCGGATGCAGCCCGCCGGGGTGCAGGGCAAAAAGCAGGGCTGGCCGGTCTGCATACGGCCCACGTTGACAGGGGAAAAACCGTCCACGTCCTTTTCCGGCGGAATGGCGTCAATCACGGCGTGCTCATCGATCTGCTTGGGCAGCGGCAGCTGAACCAGAATGCCGTTTACGGTTTTGTCGGCTGCCAGCTCTGCAATTTTGGCCAGCAGTTCTTCCTGGGTGGTGGTTTCCGGCATGCGCAGTTCCAGGCTCTTGATGCCGCATTCGCCGCAGTCCTTTACCTTGCCGCGCACATACACCTGGCTGGCGGGGTTTTCGCCCACCAAAATCACAGCCAGGCAGGGTTCGATGCCCTTGGCTTTCAGGGCCGCTGCTTCGGCGGCAGCTTCGGCTTTGGTTGCAGCCGCAAGGGCCTTTCCGTCAATGATCTGTGCACTCATCTTTGCATTCCCTCCTGTGGTTTTCAGGTGCAGGATGCACCTAAACGTTACTCCCCTGCTTCGTCCTCCGGGGCCGGGGTTTCCGGCGCTTCGGCGGGCTGCTGGGGTTCGGCTACCACATTCCCCTCTTCTATCGCTTCACCATTGTCACTATTATCTTCTACTTTTTCCGCTTCGTCAAGGTCAAATTCCTCCAGGCGGCGGTTCATGGCGGCAGTGGCCTGAACAAATTCGTGATGGGACGCACTTGCGGGCAGTTCATCCACCACAAAATAAGTTCCGGCGGCATCCAGTTTTTTCAGGTTGCTCACCTGCAGCGGCACCATCAGCTGCGCGCCCTTAAATCGCTGCAACCCGGCCACCAGCAGCACCACCGCCGTGGCCACAGACACCAGTGCCACCAGCTGGCTGGTGCGCAGGGTGGAAGTGACCATCAGCGCATCGGTGCGCAGACCCTCGATCCAGTAGCGGCCCAGGCCGTACCAGATGATGTAGAGCAGAAACAGTTCACCGTTAAAGCGGCGCTTTTTGATATGGCTTGCCAGCAGCACAACCCCCACCAGGCACCAGATGCTCTCGTACAGGAAGGTCGGGTGTACCGGCTGGGTGGGGTCCACAGTAACGCCCTCAGCGGCCAGGGTGGCCTGTACGCTGAGCAGGTAGTTATAGGTACCCTCGCTGTACATGCCCCAGGGCAGCGTGGTGTTGCTGCCGAAAGCTTCCTGGTTGACAAAGTTGCCCCAGCGGCCCACGCCCTGACCAATCAGGAAGCATATCCCAACCAGATCAAAGAGCGGCAGGATGGGAATGCGGCGGATCTTGGCCATCAGGCCGCCAAACACAAATGCGCCGATGACCGCGCCGTAAATGGCAATACCGCCCTGGCGGATATCGATCATCTGCCAGATGCTTTCATACTTGAACGGCGCAAACACAATATAATAAATGCGCGCGCAGACGATTGCCATGACCGCGCCCACCAGGATCACATCGATCAGGCGGTCGGAGTTGATGCCGAAATCATCCGCATTGCGGAAAGCAAACAGCATGGCAAGCACCATGCCCGCGGCGATGATCACACCGTACCAGTAAATGTTGAAACCGCCAATGCTGAGCGCAACGCGGTTGATGGTAAATTCCAGCCCAAGGCCGGGAAACTGAACATCAAAAGACATCTGCCATTACACCTCATTCCTTCGGGTCGATCTGGATATAGGCGCTGTTTTCTTCCAGCAGCATGGTTTGCAGTGCCTTGTTCACATCGTCAACGGTCAAAGCGGCCAGCGCTTCAATTTCATCTGCCAGGGTGCGGCCTTTCAGGAAGGCCATGCCCATCTCCTCGGCGGCATCGTCCACGTTCTCCACATCAGCCAGCATTTCGCCGTACATCTGGTTTTTGACCAGGGTAAACAACTCCGGGTCTACGCCGTTTTGGCGCAGGCGGGCAATTTCATCCCGCACCATCTGGGCAACCTCACGCGGGGTCTCACTTTCACCGGTAAAAGCGATGATGCAGGCTCCCTCGGTGGAAAGATAATCGCCGCTGAACTCCGGGTTGACCAGCGATTCATCATACAGCTTGCGGTACAAATTCGTCAGCCCGCCGCAGATCAGATCCGGCAGCAGGTCTGCGATGACCTCCATGCGGGTATCGCCGCGGTTGATGGCGGCTTCCTTGTAGCCAAGGGCAAAGCAGGGCTTGTTGACCGGCATGGTAAAGGTGGTTTCTTTGTGCTGCACCGTATCGGCTTCCTGCGGGAAGATGGTTTCCACCTGCGGGGGTTCCACTGCGTCATACACACCGTTGCGGCGGCAGGCTTCCACAGCCTGATCCAGCGTGATGTTGCCCGCAACGGAAAGCACCATGTTGCCGGGGCGGTAGAACGCATCGGTGCAGGCGTACAGCAGTTCGGGCGTCAGCTCGGCAATGCTCTGGGTGGTGCCGGCGATATCGTCCCGGATGGGATGGCTTTTATACAGGCAGCGGAACAGTGCGGTCAGCAGCCGCCAATCCGGGCTGTCGTCATACATTTTGATTTCCTGCCCGATGATGCCCTGCTCCTTGGCGATGGTCTCCTTGGTAAACCAGGGATGACCGACCATGTTGAGCAGAATATCCAGGTTTTCATCCGTCATGCCGGTTGCGGTAAAAATATAGCAGGTGCGGTCATAGCTGGTAAAAGCGTTTGCCGCAGCGCCAGTTTTGGCATACAGGTCGAACGCATCGCCCTGCTCGGATTCAAACATTTTGTGTTCCAGAAAGTGCGCGGTACCGGCGGGCAACTGGATTCGTTTGCCGTTAAGGGTAAATTCCCGCACAACGGAGCCAAAGTTGGTGGCGTACATGGCGTGTACTGAGCTGTAGCCCGGCATAGTGCGGCACAAAACCGTCAAGCCGCTGGGCAGGGTCACGCTCTGGCAGTTGACCGCCCCCGCGGCTTTTTCCCGGATGGCAGCCGGGCTGTGTTCTGCGTGTTCCATCATGCGTTTTCCCCCTCCCCTTTTGCCGTCAGCGTGTAGCCAACAGAGTAATGGTAACTCTGCAGCACTTCGCGCACTTCGTCCGCCGTAACGGCGTTGGTCAGCACCTTGCCGTATTCCGGCGGGGCCAGCGCTTCGTCGCGCAGGATCTGGCCATAGTACCAGCTTTCCAGTCCTCCGAGGGAATCCCCCAGCGAATCCAGGCTGGAAAGCAGGCTGCGGCGGCAGTCGTCCATTTCCTGTTCGGTGATAGGGCCGGTGCACAGGTCGTTCAGTTCTTTCAGGATCGCAGCTTCGGCTTGGGCTTCGCGGCCCGGCTCCACGCCGGAATCCACCATCATCACACCGGTGGCGCGCAGAGCGCTGGAACCGCAGTAATAGCAAAGGCTCTGTTTTTCGCGCACATTGCGGAACAGGCGGCTGGTGGTGGAGCCGCCAAACACGCTCATTGCCATCCGCATCACGGTAATGCTGGGCAGGTCCTCCGGCGTGCCGCGGGTAAACAGCATACACAGCTTGGCCTGGGTCAGGCCGGGGATTTCCTCGCTGAAGTGCTGGGTTTCAATAATGGGCATGGCCAGCGGCATGGCAAAGCGCTGGGGGCTGCGGGCAGCGCCAGCCAGCTTTTGCAGCAGCAGCTCTTCCACCAGGGCGGGATCCGCCCCCTGCACCATCACATCAATGGATGCCAGCGAAAGGATGCGGTCATACTCGGCTTTCAGAGTCTGGGGCGTTACGTTGGGCAGGTCACTTTTGTAGCCGCCCAGCTCAATGCCTGCCGGGGAATCGCCGTAAAATTTGCGGCGGGCCTGGCGCACACAGTACAGGCGCTTATTGTTGAACTCGGCATCCAGGCGGCGGGCCAGGGATTCTTTTTCAATGCGCACAGCCTCCGGGTCAAACACACCATCAATCAGGTACGGCTCAAAGATGGTACCAAAGGCGATATCGGCATATTCACGGGTCAGATTCTCACCGTCAAGGGCAAAGCGATCCTTGATGCCGCAGACGTCCACCGTCAGCACGCGGTCAATTCCGGCGCTGCTCTGGTCCACGCCAAGGTCAGCACCGTACAGCCGCGCCAATTTGCGGGAAAGCTCCGTCATATCCGGGCAGCCCGCATAGCCGCGTTCCAGCACCAGCGGCAGCACAGCGGCATCCGTTGCGCTGCGGCGCAATGCCGGGTAGCGCAGATGGATGGTAATGCGGCAGCGGTTAAATTTTTCGGCATCCAATGTGGTGATAAATACACCGGGAGCCAGTTTTTTACGTTCCAAATCAGTATCCTCCGAATTTCTTCCGAATTCCTCGGATGATGGGTCCCGCCCTTAAAACGATGTGCGGCGTTTGCCGGTCATGGCGGCAACGTCCAGGGCCAAAACCGTGGTGTGTTCCACCATTTCCGGCTCAAAGGGCAGGTCCGGGCAGTGGTAATGCTGCATCAGCGCCTGCAGGGCGGTCAGCTTTTCCCCGCCTTCCACAAAGCGGACGGTCCCGCGGCCAATGACGCTCTGGTAGTTCATGCCATAAGTGCAGGAGGTTGCCCCGCCGCTTACGGTGCCGGGGCAGTCAGCTTCAAAGCTCACATTGGGGTCAGCGCGCAGCAGGTCCAGCTTGGTGCCAACGGGGGCACAGTGGAAATACAGCGTCAGGCTTTGCGGCCCGGCGGCCATACCAAAGTTCAGCGGAACAAGGTACGGCACGCCGGATGCCGGGTCGTTGATGGCAACGCGGCAGACGGAGCACTGTTCCAAAATGGCAAGTTGGCCCTCCAGGTCCGCCACTTCACGATCCTTACGGCGCATTACGCTTCCTCCTTTGCGGCAAAATAGGCAATGCTTTGCTGGGCAGCGGTTTCGATCAGGTCTGCCAGCTCCTGCAATGTACCAAACTTGCGCACAGCGCACAGGTAGTGGTGGAATTCCAGCACCGGCGTCTGGCCATAGGTATCGCCATGGTAGCCCGGCACATAGGTTTCGCAGGTAACAGGGGCGTTGGCGGCATCCACGGTGGGGCGGCGGCCAATACCGGTTGCGGATGGCCACCAGCGGCCATCCAGCCAGATGCGGGTCAGGTACACTCCGGTGCAGGGCTGCAAAGCGTCTGCGGGATAGTTCTGGTTGATGGTGGGTTTGCCCAGCTTGGAGGTGCCGATGCCCTTGCCGTGGCGCACCGGCCAGTCAATGCAGTAGGGCGCCCCCAGCATGGCGTTGGCATCCTCAATGCGGCCTTCCTCCAGCGCGGCACGGATGCGAGTGGAGGAAACCGTCTGCCCGCCGTATTGTGCCATGTCCACAATGGTCACGGCGATGCCCAGTGGGGCGCACAGCTCCTTCAGGCGGTCCACATTCCCGGCGGCATATGCGCCAAAGGTAAAGTTATCGCCGCAGAACACCGCCTTGGCGGCAAAGCATTCCACCAGAATTTTGTTGACGAAATCTTCCGGGCTTAAGCTGCGGAAGGATTCAAACGGGGGTTCCATATAGGCGGTAATGCCCAAAGCGGCAACGCGGGCATGCTTTTGCCCAGCGGACAAGATACGCCCGCCCTTGAGCGACTGCCCGCCCGGCAGGCTGAAGGTAAAAGCCGCGGGGGTCAGGCCGTGGGCCGCGGCGTATTCCACCGCTGCCCCCAGCACACGGCGGTGCCCAAGGTGAACACCGTCAAAATAGCCCAAGGCCACAGCGCTGCCGTTGGGTGCGCCCACCGGGGCCAGTGTATTCAAAATATTCATGGTAGTTGGCATACTTCCTGTTGTTGAGCGGACAGCGGTTCTGCCCGTTGCGGTTTGGATGCAGGCGTTCACGCCCGCTCGCAGAAGATCTTTTCCACCTGCAGCACACCCTGCGTCACGTTGGCAAGCCCCAAAAAAGTACCTGCGGCATCATACACGCGGTATTTGCCGTCCTGTGCGCGGTAGTGGCTGGTGGGGCAGCCGTTGAAGAGGTGCTTTTTCACTGCATCGTCCACCGTCAGGGCAGGCAGCGAGGCAAACACGTGTTCCACCGGCAGCAGCCATCCACTTTGCTGCAGGGTACCTGCTTCGGCAGCGGCCAGGATTTCCGGCAGGGTGTGGCATTCCTCAATCTTGAACGCCCCGGCGCGGGTGCGGCGCAATGCCGCCAATGTGGCGGGCACGCCCAAAGCTGTACCGATATCCTCCGCCAGAACGCGGATGTAGGTGCCCTTGGAGCAGCTGACTCGGATGGTATAATCCCCCGGTGCCGGGCTGCCCAGGTAGGTAATCTCATAAATCGTGATGGGGCGCGGGGTGCGCTCCACCGTCTGGCCTTTGCGGGCCGCCTTGTACAGCGGCTGGCCGTTGATCTTGACCGCTGAATACATCGGCGGCAGCTGCATCTGCCGGCCCATAAACTGCGGCAAAACGGCTTTCAGCTCTGCTTCACCCACCGTAACAGGAGCGGTTTCCAGCGCAGTGCCGGTCACATCGCCGGTATCGGTGCGCAGGCCAAGGCGAATGGTAGCTTCATAGGTTTTATCATGGTCAGGCTGGCGATCCGCCGCGGCGGTGGCATTGCCGATAAACACGGCGAGCACACCAGTCGCCATAGGATCCAGTGTGCCCGCGTGCCCCAGCCTGCGCGTTCCCAGCGCACCGCGCAGCTTGGCCAGCACATCAAAGCTGGTCCAGCCCGCAGGTTTATCAACTGGGAGAATGGCACAAGTATTCATTGGGGTTTTCCTTTTCAGTTTATTGTGCTGCATTCGGCAGCAGCACCCAGCTGCGGTGCCAGCCTTGCGGCGGCAAGCAGACGGTGCCATCTTGCAGGTTTACAGGCGTGTGCCGCATCCCCGCGTGCTGCGCGTTGTGGTGCAGCTGGCCTTCAATCAGCGTCCTGATCCAGCAAGCCGCAGCGCTGCAACTCCTTGCGGACTTCCTCCAGCACGGCATGCTTGGCGTTATCCAGGTTGCCGCTGATCTCGCACCCAGCTGCGCGGGTATGGCCGCCGCCGCCCAGGCGGCGCGCAATGTTGCAGGCATCAATGCTGCCCGATGTACGCACGCTGATGCGGAAGCTGCCATCCCGCTGCTGGCGGTAGGTCAGGCCAACCTCCACGCCTTCAATGGAGCGCGGCAGGCTGGTCAGGTCCTCCAGCTCGGCACCCGCCACGCCGGAAGATTCGATCTGGTCCCAGGTCAGGCAGATCACGGCGCACAGGTCGTTGAAATAATATTCCAGGCTTTCCATCGCCATGCGTTCCGCAGTTATGCGGGCATGGGAGCGGGATTCAAACAGGCGGGCATTCAGTTTTTCCACATCGGCACCGGCTTCCATCACGCGGGCCGCCGCCATATGGGTGCGGGGCGTGGTACTGGCAAACTTAAAGCAGCCGGTATCGGTTGCAATGCCGGTATACAGGCAGTTGGCGATCTGCGGCGTAATGGTCACGCCCATATCCACGATCACATCCAGCAAAAACTCGCAGGCCGCGGCGGCGCCGGGATCCAGCAGGGTTTCATAGGCATAGCCGCTGTTGCTGGCATGGTGGTCAATGCAAAGGTTGGTATGGGCGGCATACTGCGGCACATTGTTATTTTCGCCAAAAAGCTGGATGCTGGCAACATCCACCGCCACCACAAATGCAGGGTTAAAGCTGCCGTCAAACCAGCGCAGCTCCATATAATCATACATTTTGGGGATGGGGTCGCTGCATAAAATCGCGGCGTTTTTGCCCAGCGCCTTGAGCGCAAGATACAGTGCACCGGCGCAGCCGATGGTATCGCCATCGGGGTTTTTGTGGCAAAGGATCAGGATATCGTCCGCGCCGCGCAGACGCAGCACGGCTGTCTGCCGATCCACAGATTCGGTCATAAGGCTCCTCTTTTCTCGGCCGCGATTGGGGGCTATTCCCTCTCCCCCGTTGGTTCCGGCCTTTGGGAAGGCGCAGCTGCAAGCGTAAATTTCAACTGCGCGTTTTGGTCGATTTTTTCGACTTTTCAGATACAGTCTAGGCAGGTTATTCCTGCTCTTCCGGTTCTGCCTGTGCTGCGGGGTGTGCTTTTTCAATATCCTGCAGCAGCTGGTCAATGTGCACTGCGTAAGCAGCGCTGTCATCCTTGGTAAACACAAAGCGCGGGGCTTTGCGGATGTGCATACGGCGGCTGACTTCGGTGCGGATATGGCCCGAAGCTTTGTTCAGGGCCTTCACCACCGGGTCCGCGCCGCCTTCGCGCCCCATTACACTGATGTACACCTTGGCGACATCCAGGTCCGGGGTAACATCAAGCCGGGTCACAGTCAACAGACCACCCGAAACGCGGGGGTCCTTCATTTCGCCGATAATGGCGATCAGCTCGCGTTTCATATCCTGTGCCATACGGCCATGGTTTTTGCTTGGCATAACTTTACCTCATAAAGCCCCCTGCGGGGCTTGTCAAACAAGCGGGAACGGCTCAATGCCGGATCAATCGCGGTATTCTTCCAGCTTGAAGCACTCGAATACGTCACCCTCTTTGACGTCGGAGAACTTCTGCAGGGTGATGCCGCATTCATAGCCTTCGGCCACTTCCTTGGCGTCATCCTTGAAGCGCTTCAGGGATGCAATGGCATCCTCGCAGATGACGATACCGTCACGCACCAGGCGCAGCTGGGCATCGCGGGTGATCTTGCCGGAAGTAACACGGCAGCCGGAAACAGTGCCAACGCTGGAAATCTTGTAGACCTGGCGAACCTGTGCTTCGCCCAAGGCGACTTCGCGCACCTTGGGGGCCAGCATGCCCTTCATAGCGTCGGAAACATCGTTGATGGCATCGTAAATGACGCGGTACATACGCATTTCAACACCGGCCTGCTCGGCTTCGGCCTTGGCAACAGCGTCCGGACGGACATTAAAGCCGATGATGATGGCGTTGGAAGCATCGGCCAGAGAAACATCGGACTTGGAAATTGCACCAACACCGGCATGGATGACGCGCACGCGCACTTCATCGTTGCTGAGCTTTTCCAGGCTCTGCTTCACAGCTTCGGCGCTGCCCTGAACGTCAGCCTTGACAACAATGGGCAGTTCCTTCATATCGTTCTGGGCCATCTGGTCAAACAGGTTATCCAGGGTGACCTTGGTGTAAGCAGCAAACTGCTTTTCCTTGGCTTCGGTGGTACGCTTGTCAGCCAGTTCACGGGCCAGGCGTTCATCCTCAACAGCCTCGAAGATATCGCCGGCGGTGGGCACTTCAGTCAGGCCGGTGATCTCCACAGGGGTGGAAGGACCGGCGGATTCGATCTCAACGCCCTTATCGTTGCGCATGGTACGCACACGGCCAACGGCGGTACCGGCAATCAGACAGTCGCCCTTGTGCAGGGTGCCGTTCTGAACCAGCAGGGTGGCAATGGTGCCCTGGCCCTTATCCAGGCGGGCTTCCACAACGGCACCCTTGGCGCGGCGGTTGGGGTTGGCTTTCAGCTCCATGACCTCTGCTTCCAGGACAATGCGTTCCAGCAGGTCCTGGATGCCTGCGCCAGTAGCGGCAGACACGGGGATGCAGGCAGTTTCGCCGCCCCAGTCTTCGGGCACGATCTCGTACTTGGTCAGCTGTTCCTTCACGCGCTCCGGGTTAGCGGTCGGCTTATCCATCTTGTTGATGGCAACGATCAGCTTGACGTTGGCAGCCTTAGCGTGGTTGATGGACTCGATGGTCTGGGGCATGATGCCGTCATCGGCAGCAACGACCAGAACCGCGATATCGGTCATATCCGCGCCGCGGGCACGCATGGCGGTAAAGGCTTCGTGGCCCGGTGTATCCAGGAAGGTAACGGGGCTGCCGTTGACATTGACCTGGTAAGCGCCGATGGCCTGGGTAATGCCGCCGGCTTCGCCTGCGGTAACGTTAGTGGAACGGATGCGGTCCAGAATGGAAGTTTTGCCGTGGTCAACGTGGCCCATAACAACAACGACCGGCGGACGTTCGACCAGCTGATCGGCGCTGTCCTCTTCCTGGGTGAACAGGCGCTCTTCGATAGAAACATGAACTTCATGCTCCACCTTTGCGTGGAATTCCTCTGCGATCAGGGCCGCGGAATCGAAATCGATCACATCGGAAGCAGCGTGCATTTCGCCCATCTGCATGAACTTGGCAACAACCTTGGCCACGTTCTGCTTCAGGCGGGTAGCCAGCTCGCCAACGGTGATCTCATCGGGGATGGAGATCTTGAGCTGGGCGTTGCGGGCCTTTTCCAGCTGGATGCGCTGCAGGCGCTCGGCTTCGGTTTCACGGCGGCGGCCAAACTGCTGGCCGCGGCGGTTATTGCGGTTGTTGAACTTTTCTTTTTTGCCGGTGGGGGCGTTCTTGCGCTTGCTGGGCATATTGCGGCTGTCGGCCAGGTCATCATAGCGGGCGCTGAACTTATCCACGTTCACATCCACGGTGCGGGTATCCACAGACACCTGGGCGCGGTCAACCTTGACCTGCTCGGTGGCAACGGGCTCCTTGATGCCGGTCTCGCTGGCCAGCTCCTGCATGGTCACGCGCTTTTCGCTGCGCTTTTCGGCCTGCTTGTTATCATTGCGCTTATCATTGCGCTTATCATTGCGCTTTTCCTGCTGGACCGGTTTGGGCTGTGCTGCCTTGGGCTGCGCATTCTGGGCGGGCTTGGCCTGCTCCGCTTTCGGCTCTGCCTTGGGGGCTTCCGGCTGCTTGGGCTGCTTGGGCTGGGGCTTAGCGGCCTCCGGCTTCGGCTCTTCTTTTTTCGCCTGGGGCTTTGCTTCGGGCTTTTTGGTCTCCTGCTTGACGGGCTGCGGTTCCTTGCCGGATGCCAGATACTCGCCCAGGTCCTTGACGGCGGTTTCGCGGGTCAGGGCTTCCAGCAGGGCGTTGACCTCGTTTTCTTCAAAGGTCGCGCCCGTCTTGCGGGTCTCGCCGGTCAGCTCCGCAAAAGTCTCGATAACCTTTTTGGTGCTGATGCCAAAATCTTTTGCAATATCCGTAACTTTGTATTTGAAATCAACCATTGGCTGAATCCTCCTTCACTTGCTTTTTGAGGTAGCCTGCACACAGGTGTGCAAGGTTTTCGTCCGTAACCGCAAATACGGCAGCAGGCTTTGGCGTAAGCATGCGCAGGTCCTCGCCTTTCAGCGGCATCACCGCGCAGGGGATCACCCCGCGGCAGGTATCCTGCATATGCTGCGTGGTGCGCTTGCTGGCGTCGCAGGCCAGCAGCACCAGGCATGCCTTGCCCCGCATCACAGCTTCTTCCACACGGTCATAGCCGTGCAGCAGCTTGCCGGCTTTGCGGCAAATTCCCAATGCACCCAACAATGGGTCCTTATCATTCGCCACGGGGCATCGCCTCCTTTACTGCCTGCTCGGCACAGGCCATCTCCTCGGTCAGGCGCTCAAACACCTCATCCGGCACCGGCACACCAAAGGCATGTTCCAGCCGCTTGGCCTTGCGTGCTTTGGCCAGGCACGCTGCCGACGGGCACAGGTATGCGCCGCGGCCGGAGCGCTTGCCGGTCAGATCCACGCTGACTTCACCTTCGGGGCTGCGCACAATGCGCACCAGTTCTTTTTTCGGTTTTTGGGTGTTGCACCCAACGCACCGGCGCACCGGCACCTTTTTTTGCGGTTTTTGTTGCAAATGGCTGACCTCTTTTCAGTCTCAGCGCCGCATTGCACGGCGTGTGCTCATTATTCCTTGCCAGTTTCCGGGGCGGTCTCGGCGGCGGGGGCTTCGGCCGGCTGTTCAGCCGGGGTTTCGTCCTCCTCGCCATAGTAGCCGGATTCCGGGCGGATGTCAATATTATAGCCGGTCAGGTGGGCGCACAGGCGCACATTCTGGCCCTTGTTGCCAATGGCAAGGCTCAGCTGGTGGTCAGGCACGGTCACGCGGCAGCTCTTGGTTTCGCCGGGCAGCAGCTCCACCTTGACAACCTTTGCCGGGGACAGAGCTGCGGAGATGAACTCGTTGATGTCCTCGCTCCAGCGGATGATATCGATCTTTTCGCCGCCCAGCTCTTCCACGATCTTTTCCACGCGGGAGCCATGGGCGCCGATGCAGGCACCGACGGGGTCAACATCGGGGTTCTTGCTCCACACAGCCATCTTGGTGCGGGCACCAGCCTCACGGGCAATGGCCTTGATCTCAACGGTGCCGTCATAGATTTCGGGCACTTCCAGCTCAAACATGCGCTTGACCAGGCCGGGATGGGTGCGGCTGATGGTCACGCGGGGGCCGCGCTCGGTTGCCAGAACATCGACCACATAAACCTGGACCATCTGGCCTTCGGTAAAGTGTTCGCCGGGCACCTGCTCGTTTTTGGGCAGGACAGCGCTGCCGCCCTTGCCGAGATCCAGCACGATGTTGCCGCGCTCTGCATCCACAGCGGTAACGGTGCCGGTGATGATCTCGTGTGCACGGGACTGCATCTCGCTGCACTGCAGGCTGCGCTCGCCTTCGCGCAGGCCCTGGCGGATCACATGCTTTGCGGTCTGGGCGGCAATACGGCCAAACTCTTTGGTCTTGAGGGGGGTAACAAGGCGCTGGCCCACTTTATAGGTCTTGCGGATCTTCTGGGCATCTTCCAGGCTGACCTGGGTGTGGGGGTTCTCAACTTCCTCCACAATGTCCTGCAAAAGGCTTGCGCGAAATGCGCCGATGTTGGGGTCGATATCCACAACGACATTATCGTCCTCGACCTCATAGTCCTTTTTGACAGCAATGACAATGGCGGCCTTGATCTTATCGATCAGGTAGTCTGCCGGCAGTCCGCGTTCCTTTTCCAGTGCGGCCAGTGCGTCAAAAAATTCGTTGTTATTCGTTGCCATGTTAGTCCTCCGTTCAATATCGCTCAAAACAAATCTTCATCGTCACACAGTTTTACATACCCTGCGGCTTTTACCGGGAAGGTATAATCCCCGTCATCGCTTTTCAGCGTCACCATGCCGTCAGCGGAAAGCCCTTCCAGAATGCCCTCCGCATCGCGGCGGCCCTGTTCGTCCGGGCGGATCAGGTGGGCAGCGCATTTCTGGCCTTTCAGCTGTTCATAGTGTTCGGGGCGGGTCAGTCGGCGGCCCAGGCCGGGGCTGCCGACTTCAAGGTAGTAGCTCTGGTCAATGGGGTCAGCCTCGTCCAGAATCGGGTCGATGGCGCGGGAAACCGCCTCGCAGGTGTCCGTGTCCAGCGGCTCGTCGCGGTCGATCAGAACGCGCAGGAACCAGTCCGGGCCTTCCTTTTCAAAGCGGACATCCCACAGGCGCAGGCCGAAACCTTCGACCGTGGGGCGGACAAGTGCTTCCACAACGGCTGCGGCACCGCCGGGCTGATGGTTTTTGCCTTTGGCCATAAAAAATCTCCCTATCATAAAAAGAAAGCGGACCTTTGACAGCCCACTTTCCATAAAATCATCATCGAACAATAAGAATATAGCATACCGCGGCAAAAAATGCAAGGGGTTTGGCTCATTTTGCGCGAAATTGTAACCAAAATATCCCTTTTGGCCGCCTTTTATGCGCCCGGCTCTTGACGGCGCAGCGTGCTTCCGGTATAATATCGTTATAAGATATCGTGTTACGATATTGCAGTTTGCTACCAAAGGAGGTGCTGCCCCATGCCGAAACAGGCGCTGGAGAACCTGACGGAATCTATGTTTTACCTGTTGATGGCCTTGACCCAGGGTGAGCGCTGCGGCACTGAGATCACCGCATTTGCCGCCGAGATCACCGCCGGGCGGGTCAAGATTGGCCCGGCAACGCTGTATACCCTGCTGGGCAAGTTTGAAAAAGAAGGCCTGATTGCCGAAACGTCCGTTCTGGGCTGTAAGCGGTATTATCAGATCACCCCCGCAGGCAGAGCCGCCTATACAGCCGAGTGTACCCGGCTGCAGCTCTGCCTGCAAAACGCGGCCGCGGCGGCGCAGGGCGCTTTTGCCCCCGCTGTCCTGCCGGGAAAGGAGCTTGACGACCATGACCAAAGCACACTGCAGCCTCCTTTGGCAGCCCATCCCCTGCCCACTGTCTGACATTGAGGGGCTGGAAAGCTGGCTGGGCGATATGGCCGCACAGGGGCTTGTGCCTGTAACAATCGGCCAGAACTTTGCCCGCTTCCGCTGCAGTCAGCCCAAAGCCGTGCGCTACCGGCTGAACGCCAAGCCTGCGCCGGAAACATTTTTAGAATCTGCCCCCGGCACCCCGGGTGGCGAGGAACGCGCCCTGGCGCAGGAATGCGGCTGGTATTATGTTACCGCCGTGGGGGACTTTTTCCTGTACGCCTGCGAGGATAGTGATGCGCCGGAGCTGAACACCGACCCGCAGGTACAGGCGCTCAGCCTGCGCTATGCCAAGCGGCAGGTATTCGCCCCCGCCGGGCTGCTGGCTTACTGGCTGGTAACGTTTTGGGTGCGGTACGCCATGGGCGTCTGGCACACGCCGGTGATCGACTTTGTGGAGCTGGGCTGGCTGAGCTTCTGCTATCTGGGGCTATTGGCCGCCGCGCTGGTCAGCGTGGTACATAACACCGTGCTGCTGTACCGGTTTTCTGCCCGGTTAACGCGCGGTGCGGAGCCGGAGCGTCACAAAAACTGGCGTAAGGGTGCCGGGCGGTATCTGGTTGGGCGGGTGCTGGCGGCGCTGCTGTTTGTGCTGACCATTGTGTGGACCTTTGCCGGTTCTGCCATGGAAAAGAGCCGGCACGGCAGCATTCCGCTGGAAGATTACACCGCTCCCCTGCCGTTTGCCACCCTGGACGATTACGCCGGGCAGCCCACCGCGCTGGATGCCGACGCCGCCCCCGCGGCCAGTTTTGTGCTGGTGCAGCGGTTGCCGCTGGCCCCGACCTTTATCAAATATGAAGCCCACGGCCAGGCCGGCGCGAATGGGCTGCGTGGTGCATTATATGTAGAGTATTACGAATGTATCACCCCGCAGCTGGCCCAGACGATGTACCGTGAAGGCAAAGCCAACGGGCTGCACAACTTTCCCGAAACCGCCGCCGATGCTGCCAACGGTTTCATCTACTGCCGCACGCTGGTGGACGGCAATAAAGTGCTGCGGGTACTGCTGTTCCAGTACCAGGAGGAACAGATTCCCTTGCAGGAGCTTGAAGCGATCTGCAAAAGCGGATTTGCTGCATCGGGTGAATCAGCTTAAACCTGCTAAACCGGCAGAATTTCTTTATTTCTTCTCTATACAAAACACAAAACAAACAGCGCCGCCGCCCTACCTTGCTGCGTGGGGCGGCGGCGCTTTGCTGTTATAATTTTATGTTATGGCTGTAGCATCTGTTTTGCCGTATCAGAATGCCCATTCACCGTTGGTGAAGATCGTCACTTCTTTGCCGTCCTTGGTGGTGCCGATGACGTTGGTATCCGGCGCGCCGATCATGACATCCTCATGGATGGCGGAATCGTTCAGGCCCTTGGCCAGCAGCTCGGTGCGGTTCATCTTGCTGCCGCCCTTGATGTTGGTGGGATAGCCAGCGCCAAAGGCAATGTGGCAGGCGGCATTTTCATCAAACAAGGTGTTATAGAACAGCACGCCGCTTTGGTTGATGGGGCTGGATGCCGGAACCAGGGCGATTTCGCCAATGCGGCAGGCGTTCTCGTCGGTGGAAAGCAGCTCAGCCAGCAGGCTGGCGTTCTTCTCCGCGCCATGCTCAACAACTTTGCCGTCCTTGAAGGTCACATGCCAGCCCTCAATCAGCTGACCGTTGTATACATAGGGCTTGGTGCCGTACACAATGCCGTTTACCCGCTCACGGTGGGGTGCGCAGAACACTTCCTCGGTGGGCACGTTGGCGATAAAATCGGTGCCGTTTTCCGCCTTGCTGGAAGCCCCCTCCCAGGTGGCATCATCTGCCAGGCCAACGGTCAGGTCGGTGCCGTTGGAGCTGGTCATGTGGATATGGTCCAGGTTCCAGGCGTTCAGCTGGTCGCGGTGGCGGCGGCCTTCGGCCACATGGGCTTTCCAGGCGCTGACAGGGTCGCCGGTGGAAACGCGGCAGACATCAAAGATGAGTGCCCACAGCTTTTCCATCGCTTCCTCCACCGGGATGCCGGGGAACACTTTTGCGGCCCAGGATGGTGCCGGAACAGCGGCCACACACCACTGTACACGGTCGTTCATCGTGTATTCCTGCCAGGGTTTCAGGAATTTGCGGCGGGCCAGGTTGACGCGGTTGATCTTGGCGGCATCCAGCCCGGCCAGTGCTTCGGGGTCAGCGGCGTGGATTGCCAGGGTGCAGCAGCCATCCGGGTCCTCGGCATAGTCCAGGTAGCTGCGCAGCTCATAGGGCTTCATGGCAGCCAGGTCTTCCTCTTTGGCATACTCATAATGCAGGCGGCTGAGTTTGTCATCCTCCCAACGCACGATGCAGTTTTTAGCACCGGCTTCATACCCGGCTTTGACGCAGGCATGGCCGAACTCCGGCATGGTGACCGGGCAGCGGATGATAAAATTCTGGCGCGGCTGAACATTGACACCGACTTTGACGATAAAATCGGCATACAGCTGAAGATAATGCTGGTTCATAAGGCATTCTCCTTTTTGTTGGCGCGGCTTTGGATTTTTAAGGCAATACCGCATAATTCTAAGTGCCGATACGGCGAGCGAGGTGCGGC
>ENA-ORUO01001983-ORUO01001983.1-human-gut-metagenome-genome-assembly--contig:-NODE-1983-length-17528-cov-4.322784_pt1 | contig 17528 bp, 8 predicted proteins | sample MGYA00242082_ERZ509215 | MGnify/ENA primary metagenome ERZ509215 (study PRJEB26280, sample SAMEA2338829) | human gut metagenome | biome: human gut; feature: human-associated habitat; material: faeces... | reverse complement strand
AAATTTACTCCGTAAAGCATTGATCGACTCCTCGTAAACATCTGCGTGAATATTCAATGTTCCGTCCAGCACCGGAACCGGGTCTTCCCCGGCAATTCCTTCACTGCTCAGTCCCTCGTAACTTCCATCAACCAAGATAGCCAATTTATCAAGTATATCCGAACTATCGTACGTCTCGTTAAATCCCACGACCCGCACCCGTTTCAAAGCGTGTTCCGTCCCCTGTTGTTTCTGGGCCTCCATCACCTCTACCAGCAACTCCACCGGGTGAAGTAACGGACAATCCTCCACGAAAAAATCCGTGATGATATGCTTACATTGATCCATCCTGACTCCCTCCGTCAGGAGCAACGGGTAGTTCGACAGTGACAAGTACTGGTTGCGGGGACTAAACTCGATCACCCGCATACTACCACCCGTCGGAAGTTTCATCTGCGAAAGGGAGGTTCCGTCAGCATACACCTCTTGCAAGTGCGTGCAGGAAGTCAAGTTCAACGTGCCACTCAACGTGGTAATATTCGACAACACGAGTTTCTGCAACGACGTGCAATTCGAAATTGTCAACGACGTGATCGAGATCACGATATGCCCCGTCTTGCTCCCCAAGCGAATCTCCCGGAGCATCCGTCCCTGTATCACCATGGACCCTTGCACGTTCTTGTCATACCAATCCCCGATGTCCTGCAAATAAGAGGCACCCTGTATCGCGTTCTGCTGGTCGCCCGTTCCGGAAAGTTCAATCTCCATGGAACAAGTCTCCCCTGCCCGGGTCCGTTCGCCCCGGATAATCGACGTACCGTTGGCAATTGCCGGGTACATATCCATCGCCGGGATCAGATCGTACGTGATCGTGTTTCCGGCGGCACGTACCGTGATCGTGTCCGTTCCCGCGGCCGAGAACAAACCGAAACTATACTTTGACATCATATACAGGATACGTTTCGTGATCCATCGCTGCTCCGCTTGATAGTGGTCGCCAAGCGACTGCGTGATCGGGTCCGTGTCGTTCGAATAAATTCCGGCACGATAAGCCAACTTGCCGTTTTCGTAACAATACCTGGCATCGGCATTGTATGAATTTGCCGGGAAATACTCCTGTGCCTCGTCAAAGAAATACTTCTGGTAGAAAGCGTAAATTTTTTCCAGGTCATTCCCCGACTTCAAACCGCCCAACGCCTGCATGGCCGTCATCATCCCTCGCATACTGGCCACCTTCTCCTCCGGGAAAGCCAACTCCATCAAGTTAAAGAAGTTATTCGTCTCCCCGTTCCAGATCGAGGCCCCGGTTTCATCCGTGTCATGCGTTTCCACGCTATACTCCTTGTTCGGCAATCCCCGGTTCGTCGTGTCAAACCGGGTGTCCGCGTCGTCCACCCGCCAGCGGAAACGGCTCGTCTCCGTCCCGAACGAGTAAGGATACGTGTTCTTCGCCCGCTCATCCGTTCCCGCGTTAAACTCCACGTTATTCATGAAAAACAACGTGTCATCCACGTCCCAGTACAACGGAGCCTCCGCCCTGAACTTGGCAATCCGGGCATTCACAAATAACGTGTTCAACTCGTCATTCGTCTTTCCCGCCAGATTTGCAGCCGACAGCCCGTACCCTTTATCCACCAATTGCGTGACCAGATTCATCACCCCCTTCCCCGTGTCCGAGGGAATAAAACGATTCAACGACGCCTCGAAATAATACACGTCAAATCGGCTCCCATCTCCCGCCTTGGCAATCCAGAATTCGCATGGCCGAGTTCTCATCGCGGCGGCCTGCTCGTTCAACTCTTCCGGGGGCCCGTCAAAAGGCAACAAACGGGGAGAACATTCATACACGATATTATATGCCGGGATAAACTTCGATATACTCTCCACCTTACCCTCTCCGGCATCCCAGCTATTCGCCCCGTTATACTGGAAAGCCTCTTCATCATTATTATACAACACGTTATTATTCCAAGGTACCCGGAACAGCGTACATAATGGCGAGTTATCCGATCCCTCGATACTGATCAGGTTCGGGAACAAATCCGTGTCGAAACCGAACGTGTACTTGTCTCCCTTGTCGGGCCCGAACGTGTACAATCCCCGGAACGTGTACACCGTACGCCCCTCCTCGTTCACCGACTTCTCGAAACACACGAAAGGCAACTGGTACACCGCCACACGGGCATCCGCATAAGACTCCGTTTCCATCGCCTCGTTCCGCAATCCCACTTCCCGGTACAAATCGTTATAACCATTCACCGACCCGATCTTGTGCGATTGCATCGAAGAAGCGAAATTCTTCTTCGCAGTGAACTTCTGCCCTGCCGGAATCCATGGCACCATCTGCCACTTCTTCGTGCTTGTCGTCCCGTCGGCATGAGTGATCACCGATTTCGCCTTGTCCAATTGGTAACGGGTATTCCATATCCAGTACTTCATCGAGGACGTACCCTGTCCTTTCGCCGTGACCCCGGAAATCGAAACGTTCCATTCCGGGTGGTCCGTGAACAGCACGTCCAAATTACCCACCCGTGCTGTCTGGTCGGCCATCGAGGGAATCGTGTTGTCAAACACGAGACAATTAAACTGATCCCTCGTGTTGTCAAAATCCACCTCCGAACCGTTCCCGTCCAGAATATCGTTATACAGCCGGACACGGGCCTTTTCTGCCGAATCGGATAACCAGTTGATATAATTCGTCAACACACCCTGCGATGTCAGGCCGGAATCGTATTCCCGGATTCCGTATATATCCACATCCGCGCAGTCCGAGCCAATCACGATGCCCCCTCTCTGGGCAAAATAATCATTATCCTCGTAAGCGAACTCCCGGTTCTTAACCCCGTTGATATACAGGATACAGAGATTAAAATCCGGATTCCCGTACGCCATCGGGAGAATCGTCAGCGTGAACCGGGTCCGCTTTCCCTCGAACGTGTGGAGGCTCTGCACGCTGTCCTCCCGGAGCGACTGCGAGTGCATCACGATCTGATCCGCGTAAATGTTCAACCCCGTGAACGACACCCCGTCGGGCGTGGAAATCGTCACGATCGGTTTCGAGTAATCCGTCACGTGATCCACCCGGTAATCAATCTCCAGCGTCTTCCCGACCCGGGCGCATTCCCTCGCGAAGGGATAATAAGCCATCGCCAGCGAGGAACCCGCCATCAGCCGCAACACCCGGTTCCCGTCCGAATCCGGTACCCACCCGTCGTTTCCCCAGTTCATATTCTTCCACCCGGCAGCAATCGCCGTCCCATTCATCTCGTTCACCACCTCCCGGTAATTCTCCTGCCGGTTATTGCGAGTACGCGGGTTGACGTACAAGGTCGCCCCCGCAACGGCGGAATATCCCAGCGAGTTGTTCACGGGGAAAACGAGTGGTGACGTCAGTGCAACCGACTCGTCAAGCACCTCCACTTGGATGGAAAACTCGCTATTGTCCAACGTGTCTATTTCCAGGGGAAGAGAGAACGTGTGCTTGGTCGACACGGCAATGCTGTTTTCATTCGAGGAAAACACTTGTTGCCCCTCCTTCATGATCACGAACCGGGCAAACGTACTCACGCTATCCCCGTCGTACATGGCGTAATCGAACAACGTGTTCTCCACCCAGTTCGTGGCCTTCTCCAACACGTTATTAATGGCAATCAGTTTCACCCGCTCCCCGGCAACAGCACAAATAATGTTGAAAGCAACCGTCTTCGTCTTGATACTCTCGTCCGAATTCGCCACGTACGCCGACACCCGGAACACCCCCGTCTTCCCCGGGTGAGGAATCGTGTAATTATAGGCCGTCTCGATATACACGTTCGTCCCGATCGCCACCTCGTACGACTCGTTATAATCTTTTCCCGACATCGAAACGTGCAACGTCTTCGCGATATTTCCCCCGATATTCAACGGCAAGATAATTGCCCCCGAGTAAGCTGTCCACCACCGGAAATTATCGGCAAAAATAGACAACGCCGTCAGTTGAACGGTATAAACAAAAGCGGGTGTCGTGATTTCCGTAACCTCCCCCGTCACCTTGATCATCACGTTATTGGCTCCCGAACTCAAAAACTCGGCCACGTCAAGGGCCACCGGGGAAGCACTATTCACGTATACCTGTTTCACGACCAAATAATCCGAATGATCCCCGTTCCTCACCGATATTTGCAGTAGTCCCCGCTCCCCGGTATTCTCGTACGGCTCGGAATCCGTGTACCGTTCTTGACTTACGAAGGTGAAATTCAACCAGCAAGGCTCGCCCTTGCTGGCCGAAATATTCTTGCTATCCAAATTATTCACGATCCGGACATTACGTTGCACTCCGGTTCCCCCACCCCCGCCGCCGATTTCCGACAGGCGTTTCAGTGTCCACGTCCCGCTTCCTTTCGCCCGCATCAACACCACGTCCTCGCTTCCGGCATGATCCGCCTCCTCGTCCACGTTATCCAAACTTCCCAACGTCCCTCCCACCGTCAGGGGCAACGAGCCGATATATGTCCTTACCAGTTTCCCGTCTTCCTCGATAGCATACAATGTCCCTTCTTTCTTTTTCCCGATAGCGTCATATTCCGCTTGAGTCAACAACTCGTAATCCAGTGATAAAGCCTTGACCAACGGGGTAATAACCTTCTCTTTCATATCCTTCAACGTCATGCTCCCCGCCACAAACCCGTTCTTCGCGTCCGTCATCAAAAAAGTATCTTCATCCGACACGCCATGAACCGGAAAATTCTTTATATCTAATGTTCCCATATCTATAACACGTATTGTTTATAATTATACACGAATTCCTCTTCCGTACCTTTGCCTTGCGGGGTATTGTAAAACCGTTTCCAGTACCCCGCCCATCCCGTCAGGTCCGAGGGAATCTTTTCCCGAACCCGGGCGTAGTGCATCCGGGCCATGCTGATTGCCAGTGCCAGATTATATTCCAAGTATTCACTTTTCAAATTGATCACGCCGGATACGATCAGCACTTTCCGGCACAAATCCGGCCGATACGACAAATAGTTCCGCACGATGTCATCAAAAGTCTCCGGTTCCATCTGGAAAATCCCCAAGGCCGGACCGTTCCCCAACTGACGGATATATTCACCCAATGCCGACTCTTGAGCTGCCGTCCCCATCAGCAAGTTTTCCGCCTCCTCCGAGTACCCCCCGATCCCGATCAGTACTCGTCGAATCAAGTTCCTAAGTTGCCTTTTGTCCATCATCCAGTTCTTTTATCTTTTTCAACAACTCCTCGGCACTCTTCGCCGTCATGCAATTGATAATATCCCGGATCGCTGCCGGCAACTTCGCCACGTTTCCCTTTTTCGCCCGTTCGTTCTCCCACACGCTCCGTCCCTCGATCAGCACGATCGCCGCCGTCACGATCATCGAGGCGTAAGGGTATTCATACCACGGGATACAACTCCCGATCATGTCAAAAATCAACGCCATCACCTGAATCCGCCAATAATCCCCCAGTTTCCCGATCGTCCGCCGGAAACCGCCCGAATTAATTTTCTCTCCCCTGGCCCTGGCACTATCCACCCCCGCCCACAAATCCATGCAAACCGCCATCACCATCACCACCCACATGGCCAGGATGATATACACCCGCGATTGTATCTGGGAGAATTCTCCCGTTACCAAATAATCAATCATCTCATTCCTGTTTATTCACGTTCTCCATCTCGTTATAAGTCTCATCAACCACGTCCCGCATCACCCCGCACTCTTCATCAACACTCATTCCCTCCCGGTAACGTTCCTCAAACTTTCCCTTGTTCAGTTCGAACAACAAGGCATCTGCCGGTAACCCGTTGATCTTCTCCCCGCCAACCAGCGAAAGCAACACGCTCTCCTCCGCCGACGTGATCTCGATTTCTCCCTCCGACTCCCGGATGCGCTGCAATAAACTCTTCGTGATGGACGAGGAAGGAAGAGAGGCATAAATAGCATTCATAAATCCCTTACTCATATCCACGAGCAAGTATTTTTCCCGGTACGAGTCGGTAAAAACCCGCATCTGTTTCATGTTTATTTTTTTCATATTGATTTTTATTTAAACTAATCATCCCCAAACTTTATCCCTGCAACATCCATCGTATTCATCACCCAACAATTCGCTCCATTTACATTTCCAATAAATGTTATCATAGCCAATACCGTCACTCCACCACTTTTATCATTGATTAATCCCCAGTTATAATTACTACCTCGATAATACATTTTATGATTCCCTTGAGGAATTATACCGACCATACCGCTCCCCAATTGTTTGACCCAAATAGTTTTTCCTTGTTTAGGTGTAGCCGGAAGTTTCAAATCAACTTTACTACTATTTGTGCAAACAATATACTCATCGTCATCTCCTATCTGGTATCCACTCAATGAACTCGTGTACTTTAATACATAACGACCGCCTTTAACCACTCCGTTCCCCAACTTTACATCTCCATTAAGAATATCAATAGCAATATTTTCATTGGCACCAGCCACATCTATTTCTACTCCATAATTAGTTAAAGTTCGATTATAATCCTTATTAATAAATCGAGCAACCCCTTTCAATCCGGTAGAGAGCGGATAAACATTACTACCGATCATTGATAGCCTGTTAGCTTCTTTAAATTTTATAAACTCCTCGTACAAAGACATTCCTGCAGTCGGATTGTCTCTATCTGTAGATTTACCTATACATGAATTAGTAATATTAAAGTTACCAATCTTATTTACACTCCCAAGTTGAAAAACAGGCTTATCCTCGTTACCATCAATAACTCCTTTCAATCCCCAATCATCCGTATCCTTGTAATTCATCGTCACGTAATTCTTAGCATCTTTCCGAACAAGGACAGTTCCACCGAAAAAAGCATCCCCTGTTTGAGCATCTATGGAAAAGGTTAAATCACCATTCTTCAGCCCGAATAATCCCGTCTGCATCACGCCATCCACCTCGATCATATCCCGGCCAAACATCACCCCGGTAAATTTGCCACTACTCTCTTTTTTCCCGGCAACCATCCGGGGAGAAATGATTAATTCTCTCCCGACATCGGTTTTGTTACCGTTCCACTCCTCAATCCAATCCAACAGATTCGCATCAATCCCATCCTTCCCGTCCGCAATCACCGGCACCCGTTCCCGATCCAGCACCGTGCTACCCTCGTAGAGCGTGAATTCGATCCAAGTGGCACTGCCCACGCTTACCGCACCCGTGTAGTCGGTCTGGTTGCCGTCCGATAGCTGGTATTTCAATGTTTTCTCCGTGGTGACGTACGGGGCGGAATTGCCGATCTGTTTCAACTTCTCGCAACTGATTGAGGCGGGGATAAATGTTCCCGTTTTATCCTTGACAATCACGTCAGCGGAAGGTCGCACGCTGTAAACCACGGCGGGTTCCCCGTTCGCTCCCGGATAGGCTTTCGACAGGCTGTACACGGCCGTCAACGAGGCGTACCCCCTTTTCGTCGCCGTTACCGTCACCGATCCGCTATCCGATGTCAACCCGGTCACCGTGATCGCCCCCGTGGAGGCATTTACCGATCCCGTACAACCGGAAAAACTGCCCGAAAAACTCCAGGCCCCGTCCAACGTGGTCCCCACGTACACTTTAGCCGTTGATCCCGGAATACTCCCCGTCACGACACCCTCCGTGTCACAAGTCACCGAGGCATTCTCGTTCGTCAGGTCCATGTACACCGCATCCGATCCCCCGTACAATCTCGTCAGGGTAAACAACTTCAAGAAGACCTCTTTTCCCTCGCAATTCACCTCGATCTCCACGGTGGCCTTGTCCACCATGATCTTCGTGATCGTCAACACGCCATCCGCAAAAACATACTCGCACCCCTTCGGTGTCAACGCCACCGCATACACACCCGTTCCGGGCGTCTCCGCGTAAGTCAATGCCCCGGCCTTATACGCCTGAATCCGGGTCTGAATCTTGAACCGGGAAACCACCACCGTATCATTCCCCGCCTTCACCAGCTCCTCCCCATCCACCACGTTCACGATGTCATAAAGCGACGAATCAATCTTCCCCTCGCTGTCCACCGCCACCACCGCATCGTAAGTCGTCAACAACACCGTGTAACCGTTCTCCCCTTTCAATTCCTCCCGTTGCCCGTCCGTGAACTCTAGGTGTCCCTTCATGTAAATATTATTCAGGTAGGCCGAGTACCCCTCCATCGAAACACCCCCGACGTGCAATCCCGACAAATCCCCGAACTGCATGGCAATGTTCCGTTCGGGATCGACCTCCCACGTGGCCACCTCCGTCAGGTAGCGCTTGTACGTCCTTGTCGAATAGGCCGAAGCCCGCCGGGTCTTGTCCGTAAAATTCCCGTACACGGCAAACTTCATCGCCGGGCAGGGATGCATGCTCGTGCCGGGTTTCAACTCGTAGCGGAACTTCCCATTCTCCATGATCTCCGTCGGTGTGAAATAAACCGTCGAAAACCCGGCCATCGTCAGGAACCCGCAACCGTCCACCCGGTTCCCGTCGGCATTCCCCGTGAGGTTATGGAATATTCCCCGGCAAATATCATTCACGTGCAGCCCCGCCTGTTCCCCTTCTTCCAGTTTCAAGGTCACCACCCGGTTTGCCGTGTCCACGCTCTCCACCGTGCCGTAGGCGATGGAGTTCCACAACTTTCCGCTGACCACATCCACCCGGTTAAACCGCAATTCCGGCACTTCAAGGAACTCCCGCAACGTCAATCCCGTCATCTCGGCGTACCCGTTCTCGTCCATCCTCGCCCCGCTGCCGCCGACCATCCCGGACATGAACGTCCCGACTTCCAGGTTCTTGAACACCACATCGCTCTCCGTCTTCACGGCCTGATCCATGTAATCGTCGAATGCATGCGAGTCCCATTTTGCGGCATCAGGCACCTGAGCTACCGTCTTGATCTGCCAACCGTCCGCATCCCACACGATGGCCTCCCCGTCGGTCATCTCGTCGGCCAACCGTCCGAAATTACGGGTTGTCCATTCCCGCGTGGCGTTAACGGCATTCAACACCTCGCTCCGGTCCAGTTCTATACTGCTCTTCACCTCTTGGATCTTCGCCGTCAAGGCATCCTCTAGGCTCACCTCCAGGTAATTCGACACCTCGCACGTCAGCTTACCCGTGTGCAACTGCTTTTTCACCGAGGTCAGCCGCAATCGCTGCACCGTCTCCATCCCGGGAACGACAATCCCCACGACATCCCCCGGGTTGAACACGATCCCCTTCTCCCGCACGTAACGGTAATCTACATCTAGGTTATACTTCACCCGCAAACTCGAATGCGCCCGCATCCACTTGCGTCCTTTCTCCGCCAGCAACGCCTCCGCCGTGCGGACATACGCCTCCGGCAACGTGATCCCCGTGAACGTGAACTTGTCGCCCACCTGTACCCGCCACGTGGCGTTGGGGATCGTCGGTCGTTTCCCGTCGTTCCCCGCCGGGGCCATCTCGTCTTCCTGCGGGATCAGCTTCAACGTCCGCACCAACCCACCGTCACACGTGAAAGAGAACGCCTTCCCCGTCAGGTCGCCCGACAGGAAGTTCACCCGTCCCTCCTTGCCGATGACCACCTCTTTCAAGCTGAAATCAATGGCATTACAGGTCAACGTCAACCCGTCCTCCCCGATCGTGTCCACGCTCCCCGTGAACGAGGGTTTCACGTCGTCGAAATAGACCTCCCGTTCCACCAGTTTCGGGTACTCCTCCCGGTTCTCGAAATAAGGGATATATTTATCCGAATCCCGTTCCCGGGGACAGAGACGCTCCACCAGTCCTTTACGGTAGCCGACCGGTAGATTCTCCGTGCTACCGTAAACGTATGCCCGGGTCACCGTGTTGTCGGTATCCACGTTCTGCCGTTGCAACGTGTAAAGCCCTTTCCCCCGTCCCTGCTCGAACACGAGGCTCGTGGCGTTTTCCACCCGTTCGTAGAACGCGATCGTCCGGTCACGAACCACGTATTCCACCCCGAACTCGTCCGCCAAGCGGTTCAGCACATCCCGGCACGTCGTGTTGTCGAAACTGAGATTCTTCCGCTCCGTCACCACCGTCACCGGGTGATCGCCCTTGTCCGTGGCCCACGTCCACCCCGGGTCGAAATCGTCCCGGTTAATATTCATCAACAAAAGCTCCACGAAATCATTCAACGTCCCCGACAACGAGAAGCGGCTCAGTCCCTGCACGTCCGAGATATAAATCTTGTCCAGCAAATTGTACAGGGGACTTTCCAGCACCAAGTCATACCGGAACTCCACCGCCGAGGCCTTCACGAGGTCGGGCGTCCGGTTGATCATGTAACTACTACCCTCCAAGTGGGCATAATCGCCCACCCGGAGATCGAGCGGCTCGCTCACGGTCACGCTCAACGTCACCTCGTCCGCCCCCATCAACGTTTTTTCCAACGTGGCGTTGTCATCCGGAACACTCGCCACGAGCGTCTCTTCCTTATTGATCTTCCGATAAATTTCGATCATATTCTATCACGTTTAAAGTAAATTTCACCACCCCGTCACTCACGATACTCACGCTAAAACCGTCCTTCACGAACACGCCTCGCTCCCGTCCGTCCGCCAGACGCAACACCCGACCCCCGGGCAGTCGCCACAAGGCATGGAACTGCCTCATCCTCGCCCCAACTTCCTTCAAATTCCCCGCCCGCATCACGCACTCCAGCGAAAGCACCGGGTTCTCCCGGAAAGCCGTGTTCAAGTAAGGGGCCGTCGTACTTACCTCAATCCGTTTCGGGACTTTCAGGTCGCCTTTCACCGCCGTCACCGTCACCCCGAAATCCCGGGCCAGATTAAAGTCGTCCACCCGGATGCGCCCGCCCCCGCTCCCCACGAGGGTCAACTCCTCGAACTCCACGTGCGGCTCCCGGAACTTCAGATCGAGTTTCAGCAACTTGTCGTCCACCCGTTCCACGCCAACCTCATCCGCCATCACCACGTCGAAATTCCCCAACTCCGTCCCCAATCGCCGACAAGCCACTGCCGCCTCCCGGAAACGCTCCATGTTCACCGCATCCGCCATCACGAACTTCAACCCGATCGTCCGCCCGTCATATTCCAAGTCCTTCCCGTCAAGATAAGGTTCCACCCCGTCACCCCAGTTCCGCTCGATCTCCCCCTTGCGCTTCGGGAAATCGAACAACCCGCTCACCGCCACGCCGCCATCACCCCGCAAGGGCAACACGCCGTAAGCGGTCACATCGATCGTATCAAACTTATAAATCATACGTTTCCTTGTTTTTATGTACCACCTTTGCGTAACCGTCCCCGTCCGCCACCGCCGTGGCCCGGGCGTACAGGTTCACCACCACTTTCGACTCGCCCTCGCAATGCACCTCTACCACCGCATCATCCAGCGCATCCACCATCACGAAAGCATGATCCCTCGCCCGAATCACCACCCGCGAATCATGTTTCACGTACAGGCGGCTCACCACATACTTCTCCACGCCACACTCCGCCTCGCACGTCCCCAGCAACACGGCATTTCCCCCCACGATCTCCACCCGTTCGTCAATATAAATTCCTCTCTCGTGTAACATCCCGTCAAAATGCTCCTTCAAATACTCCCTCGTCGGGAAATTCTTCGCCAGACAAAAATCTATCCGGTCCCAATAGCACTGCAACATCTCCTCCTTATCCCCGGCCGCCGCCAGTTGCGCCATCCCGTCAGCACATCCCTGTACCAACCCGGCTCCCGCCAACAATTCTTCCTTTAAAAACACCATATTAATTTTAAATTTTAGATTTTAAATTTTAGATCCTATCGATTAAGTGATTTAATGATTTTCGATTAAGTGATTTTAATCACCCAATCATCGAATCGGCAATCACGGAATCTTTTTCATTCTAAACTTCTTTTATCTTTTAGCTTTCATCTTTTAGCTTTTAGTTTTTAGCTTTTAGCTTTCATCTCCCCCTCCCCGCATACCCCCTCGTGTTCCGGTCGATCGCCTCCAGACGTTGATCCATTCGCCCGAGACCGTCCCGCAGTTCGTGCATCGTGGCGGTTGTGCTTTGAGCGGTTACCCGGGTGTTCACCGCAATCTCGTTCTGTAACTCGATCATTTGCGTCATGTTAAAAGGAGATTCCGGCACGGTCACTGTCCCCGTCAACAACCAATCCCGGATGGCCCGCACGTCCGAGGCCGTCGTGTTCCAGAGACCCACCAGTTGGCTCGCCGTACCTTCCGTCATGGCCGCCCGCAACTGCCCGGTCACGCCCTCCGCCAGCGTCCCGTCGGCTTCTTTAAGCAAATTCTGATAGGCACCCATGGCTTTCGTGAAATTCTCTCCCCCGGCCTGCACCATCTGCTCGAATTTCGCCTGCTCCTCTGCCGACAGCACGCCATCGCTCATGGCATTTCCCAGGTAGTTCACCGCCTCGTTGATGGAATCGCCGAGGAACTTCTTCTTCAACGCCTCCTTCACGGCGTTCGCCATCACCTTCTTCGTCGTCGCGCCCAAAGCCGTGGCCCCATCCTCTCCTTTGGCGTAGGCTTCCGTCAGCGCATCGGCAAACGTATCGATAGCGCTCTGCACGTCCGTACCCGCCAGCATCTCGATTTGTTTCCGCTTGTTCTCCTCGATCTTCTCGTTAATATCCTCGATCTCGTTCTCCCAGTCCTTGATCTTTCCCTTGTCCGTTTTCTTCTTCTTGTCCTCCGCCTCGATCTGTTGCTTGATCAACTCCTGTTGCTCCCGCAGTTTCTCGTTCTGCTCGTCCATCATCCCGTACACCTCCTCGGAGTAGGTGTTGTCGATCGTCGTCCCCAGCCGGTTGTAGCTGCGTTCCAAATCGTCAATCTGCCCTTGTAAGCGCTTGATCTTCTTTTCCTGTTTCTTGTCCCCGTTGAACAGCGTCGACAAGGCGTTCACCGCCATCAAGGCCGCCGAAATCACGGCCAGAATTACTGAACCCTTTTCCACGCCCTTAATTGCGCTCGCCATGGCAATCCCCGCCGTGGCCACCCCCTGGATCATCCCCATCGTTTGCTGTCCCGACTCGCCAAGCACGTCCGACAACACACTGCAACTTCCCACCGCATCATTGACAAAGTCAAAACACCCCGCAGTGGCCTTCCCCAGTTTCTTCCATTTTTCGCCAACCTCTTCTGAAGCATCCCCCGCCTCGTCCGCTCCTTTCCCGAAAATCTCCTTCATCGAGTCGCCCAAGGCCCGGAAGGGGTTTAGGGTGGCAATCTGCTGTTTCGCCTCTCCCAGCTTCCCGGTGATCACCTTCATGTCCACGGGACTAATCTTTGCGTTATCAACCCCTAACGTCTCTTGTATTTCCCCCATTTTCGCCTGCACATCGCCTATCAACTTGTCAATCTGGCTAATCGTGAGTTCATCCAGATGATCAAACAACCCCGTCCACGCCTCCGACTGCAGCAACTCCTCGGTTCCCAAGGCACCCAAAGCTTTTTGCCTTTCTTCTTCCAAGCGAGCAATCAAATTATCGTCACCTAATTCCGGCATCGACTCTATCACAGCTTCAGCGGTCTCTTTCTTAGCCTCCCACTCGGCAATAATCGTTTCTCGTTTCTGGTTAAAGTCATTCAATTCGGAGAGAAGACGGGCGTGTTGTTCTTTTTGTTCGGCAAGATTGATGTTATCATTATAATCTTTAGCCTCCTCCTCTGTCATTCTATTTTCTGTCTGATTTTTAAGCCACGCCCTTTCTCCTTCATATTTATCTTTCACCTGCTGCCGGTTTCTATCCTCTTCCGTAGAAACATTACTCGAAGTGGCTTTTTCTTTCATAGACCGGAAACGCCTACTAACCTCCGCCTTATTTTGTTCCTCAACCTCCCGAACTCGTTTCTCCTCTTCCTCTTTATTCAGTTGCTTTTGTTTTGCGAACATCTGTTTCATATCATCCGGCATCTCCTCCTTCAAATCGTCGTATTTCTCCTGCAACTTTTTCTCTTCCTGCTCGATAACTCTTCCCCGATCGGCATATTCTTCCCGGATTTCAGCAATGAGTTTCAAATGTCCCTCGTTCATCCCAGCGATCTCCTTTTTCTTCCCTTCCCGGGCATACTTCAAGGCTAGGGCATCAACGGTCTCCTGAATACTCTTTTCCGACTCTTGACGCTTCGTTCTTTCCTCCTCCGTCATCGCAGTCGGCTTGTTCAGCGTCTTTTTCTTCCGGGTCGTTTCGTCAGTCTGTCCCTGCAACTCTTTTTCCTGTTGCTCCAACCCGGTCAACCGCACCTGATCCAGAACAGACGTAAAAGGATTACCCGCATTTTGTATTTTAGTCTTTATTTCAACGATCCGATCCCGTACGGTTTTCAATTTTCCTGACAACGTTTCCAATTCCCGGTTATACTCCGCCAACTTCTCCTCCTTCGTCATACTCTCCCGGGCAACCGCCGCTTTTAAATTCCGGATGTTCTTTAGCTCCTCCTCGTATTCCTTTAATTTTTTCTTCTCGTTCTCATACGTGTTTACAGCCACGGTATCTTTCACATACAGCATCTCGTTTTCAGGAGTAGTCACCGTCATCATGAATCCTTTCTTCTCCATCTCGACAATTCGGGTTTTACTCGCTGCTACTGCTACCTCCAATTCCTTCTCCTTCCGCTCCTCCAAGACCTCGTTACCCTGTTTGATCAATTCAATCCGTTTCTGTTCTTTCAGGTTCGTCAAATCCACCTTATCCCACACCTCCGGGTACAACTTGCGAAGTTCCAACAGCGCAGCCACCCGTTTCTGCTCGGCCTCGTTCTCATCATACAAGGTATTCACCAGACTATTAACTCGCTCTTTCTGTTTGTCCAACGCCTCGTTCAATTTATCCAACGCAGAAGCCGAATCCTCCGTTTTTTTCCCGAACATGGAAAAAGCGGTGATCGCCAAGCTCACCACGCTCAACAGCATCCCGAGCGGGTTCGCCGCAATGGAAGCGCTTAAACTTCTCATCACCAACGTCAACCGTTGCTTCGCCCTCGTCAATATCCCGGTCGTCGTGGCATTCCCGGCGTTGGCCAACGATTCTGCGTTCGTTGCCGTCACACTTGTCGCTATCGCGGCGGTCTCTCCCCGGCGTTCGAGGGTGTTCAAACGAATCCGCGTGCCTTTCACCTTCCGTTCCATGTTAGCCACCTCCATCGCTGCCGCCTCTTTCTGCTCTGCGGCACTCAACAACTCCGTGTTAGCCAACTCCATTTTGGCCACGTCGTCCCCTTGGTTCGCACTCTCGAAGGCCTCCTTCTTCTTTTGCAACAGTATCTCGGCGCTCGCCAACACCCGCTCGTTCATCGCCAACTCCTCCTGCTGGCTCGCCAACAACTCCCGCATGTCGGTCAACTTCCGCCGATACGCCGCATCTTCCCGGGCGATCACGTCCCCAAGGGCCAACGATTTGGTCACCAAGGCCTCCTTCAACGTGCTTTCTCCCGCCTCCAACGCTTGATTTTGAACCAGGTTAGCCCGGTAGGTCTCCTGCTGTTGCAACTCCGCCTCCCGCTGGACCATCCCGTCCTCCACCAGCTCGTGGTAAGCCTGACGAATCCCGTTGGCAATTTCCAACGCCGCCCCCTTTGCCGTAATTCCCCTCGTGGTCTTTTCCGTCTCCTTCCGGTAGTCCGCTAAAGCACCGCTGGCCAAGGTGATCAACGTTTCCAGCGAACGGAAACTCTTTTCCACTCGCCCGTCCGACAAGGCATCCCCCAAACGGGTTGCCACGCTCGCCACCTGCCGGGTCACCTGATCGCCCATCTTCCGAGTCACGGCGAAGATGTTGTTCTGTAACAACTGAACCTGAGCTTCCATCCCCGACACGCTCTCGCTAAAATCCACGTCGGAAAAACCCGCCTTCCAAGCCGACAAGTCCTGCCCGCTCTCCAACATCCGGGCAAAAGCCTCCACCACACCCGTTGTCGCCACGACGGCCTCCCGGGCCACCAGCGCCAACACGTTCATCGCCTCGCTACCGTCATACCCGGCCGTTACAATATCGTGCAACGCAGCGGCACAATCATCCGCCGCTACCGGGATCGTTCTCGTTATCCCGATTACCCGTTCCTCGTAGTCCTCGAAACTAGCCGCAATCAACGGCGAGAGTTCGGCCACCAAACCCATGTTATACTCGAAAGCACGAGACAACTCGTGAGTTCCAGCCGCAGCGTAAGTAAACGCAGTGGCTGCAGCCAGCTCCACTCCAGAGAACACGTCCACGGAGGCCGTTTCCCGCATCAGCGAGGCCAATATCTCCAGTACTTCTCGTTTACCTTCTAACAAGCCCGTTGTATCGACTCCCGTTGCCAGATACATCGCTCCATCTTTGTCTATTATTCCCATAGCCTATAATTTTTAATGTCGTTTTAATTATATAATATAGTTTCCGCCGAAAATACCCCCCTTGCCAACTAATAATTATTCACTTTTATTGCAACATTGTAAATCACTTGATATAATTACATACCTTTGTATCATATAAATTACAATTTACGGGGACAATGAAAAAGATATTATTTATCACGGCGTGTGTACTTTTCGGGCTGGAATGCACAGCTCAAATCAAGTCTTTCTCGGCAGCAAAACCTATCATTAAAGAGAAGGAAAGGGAAATAACATACGATAGCACTAGAAATTTCGTGTGGAAAGATGTTGAGGAACTTCTGGGGCAGGAATTATATGCTATTCCACAACCAGAAAAATTACAGAAATACGGGTACACCTATTTTTACAAAGAATATAATCGTACTAAAGACAATTCCTACTATACAAAAACTTACGAATTATACGCAGGAAAAACATTTATCGTAGATTCCATACTACCACGCCCTTACGATTTTAGTAAATATTGGAAAAATTATCCCGTTCTTAAATTAAGAGAAAAAAACGAAGGCAGCGTTTACTATTACCTCTATGATCCTAGGGATTTTCGAATGTTTCCATTTATCATCATGGGTTTTTACGAGAAAGAGAAAACGCAGTGCGTGGGAAAAAAACTCGTTATCAAGAAAAACAAGAACCCGTGGGCTAGTTATTACGAGGAAAGAGACGTTCCCATTCACGACGTGATTACTGGTTTACAGCTTGAAATTGATCCTTACGATATCTGGACAATCAAGGAACTTATAATCGATCAACATCACGGGGTACTTGCCTACATGATCACGAACAAAAAAGACGAGACGTTAACCGTGGCCTTGACTGACGTCAACGACTATCATCGCCTGACCGGCCCTTGTGTCCTACGTTATGACGACAACTTGAAAAGCATTCACGACAAACAACCCGAGATGTACAAGAGAATCATGGAAGGCAAAATTGCCATCGGCATGACAAAAGACATGGTTCTCATGTCATGGGGATACCCGGCCAACGTTAACGACGCCTCCTTCGGCGACGGGTGGATGTACTCCACCGGGCAATTCCTGTACTTTATCGACAGGAAACTGGAATCATTCCAGTAAAGCCCCTCGCTACAAATTTCTATCACACCTTGCACGACGATCCCGGAACAGACTACCGGGATCGTTCTCGTAATCCTCGAAACTAGCCGCGATCAACGGCGAGAGTTCGGCCACCAA
>ENA-ORUO01001963-ORUO01001963.1-human-gut-metagenome-genome-assembly--contig:-NODE-1963-length-17650-cov-4.292754_pt1 | contig 17650 bp, 15 predicted proteins | sample MGYA00242082_ERZ509215 | MGnify/ENA primary metagenome ERZ509215 (study PRJEB26280, sample SAMEA2338829) | human gut metagenome | biome: human gut; feature: human-associated habitat; material: faeces... | reverse complement strand
CTACTGCGCACCTCTGCAAGTCTACACTCCGTTTCGGTCGGCGCAAAACCATTGTTTGTACGACATCGTAATCTAAAACTACGTTTTTTATGTCCTATCCTGCGATCAAGCCCCAATAACCCTGCACAAATATAAACAGCACGATCAGCGGCAGGATAAATGTCAGGTAAAACCGGATGGCTTTATGTGTCGGGAATTTCACTCCGGATCCGGTATTTGCTTCTTTTATGAAATTATCCCATCCCCAGCCATATCTTGTCATACAGAACAAAAGATATACCAGTGATCCAATCGGCAGAAGGTTATTACTTACAAGGAAATCCTCGATATCCATAATACTCTTTCCACCTATAGAGAATCCTGCCCAGTCTGTCATTCCAAGCACACAAGGCACCGCAAGAAGAATCAGCAGAACTCCATTAATAAGAACAGATTTCTTCAAAGAAATCCCCCACATATCTCTTGCGAATTGGATAATATTCTGGAACACTGCGATGATCGTGGAAAATGCTGCAAACGACATGAACAGGAAGAACAGAGCTCCCCAGATTCTTCCGCCAGCCATCTCACGGAATACATTTGGCAGTGTCACAAATACAAGTCCTGGTCCCTGACCCGGGTTTACATCAAATGCAAAACAGGATGGAAATATGATCAGACCTGCAACAAGCGCTACAACCGTATCCAGAACGGTGATGCTGATTGCCTCTCCAGTCAATCTTCTCTCTTTTCCAATATAACTTCCAAAGATTGCCAGTGCACCAATTCCGACACTTAAAGTAAAGAATGATTGCCCCATTGCCGCAAACACCGCTTCTTTAAATCCATTTTCGGCCATCTTACCAAAATCCGGAAGCAGATAGAACTTCAATCCGTCTATCGCACCATCCAGTGTCGTTGCACGAACGACCAATATTAACATAATTACAAACAAACTGGACATCATGAATTTTGTCATTTTTTCGACACCATTTTGAAGTCCCATAGAACACACTATAAGCCCCAGCACGGAAATCAAAATCATCCAGAACAGCATTTCATTTCTGTTAGAAGTCAGTTCTCCAAAAATCGCCTCCACCTGCTTTGTGTCAGCTCCTACGAAATCTCCTTTTACCATCTTTACGAAATATGCGAGCATCCAGCCGCCGATTGTCGTGTTGAAGGCGCCGGCGGCGCTTTTCACCACATAGGCCAGCATCCAGCCCGCCACCGTGGTATAGAACATCATCAGCAGATAATTACCTGCAATTCCGAAATAGCGGTAAATGTGCCATTTACTTCCTTTTGGTTCCAGTTCATTGAAAGACTTTGCAATACTCTTCTGGCTTCCACGGCCAACCGCGAACTCCATAACAATGATCGGAAGTCCTAAAATCAAAAGAAAGAACAGATACAGAAGCACAAATGCTCCTCCTCCGTACACTCCTGTGATATACGGGAATCTCCATACATTTCCCAGACCAATTGCACAGCCTGCGGACATTAATATAAATCCCAGTCTTGATGAAAATTTTTCTCTAGTCTCCACTTATTTAATCTCTTTCTATTTTATTTTTCTGCTCGCTCAGCTCCAGTACATGATTCTCCGGAACCATAATCTCCATTGCCTTCTGAACATTCTCGATTTCCACATAATCCTGTTCTCCGCCGAACTCTCCATCCAGTGTCCACGGAATCTCTTCAACAGAATCAAAGGTAATTTTTTTTGTCTTAAATGTGTACATATGCTTTGTATCCACCTGCTCGATCAGGAGTGCTGCAATAATCTCCTGCAAAGCAATTGGATTCTTCGGGGTCTTGATCAGTGTCACTTCAAACAGTCCGTCGTCAAATACTATATTTTTCCCGACCATATTAGAAAAGCCGCCAACGGAACGAGAATTCGTCACCATACCGAAGATAAATTCGTCCTCGATAACTTCCCCGTCATGCTCCACCTTAATTTTATAGGAAGGAATGTTAAAGATTCTCTTTGCACCTTCCAATATATACGCCATATGACCAAGTACATTTTTCACTGCCTGATCTGTCTCGTAGGACACATCTGTAAAAATTCCAAATGCTGCAATATAAACAAATACGCTGTCATTGAACTTTCCAATGTCGCACGGAAATGGAACTCCCTTCACCGCATTGTCTGCTGCCGCAAGGGGTTTTCTCGGAATGTGCAGACTCTTGGCAAAATCATTCGTCGTTCCTGCCGGAATATATCCTACCGGAACAACATCTTTTCCCATCTCACGGCGCTTCATCATTCCAGTCGCAACCTCGTCAATCGTTCCATCTCCACCGCTACACGCAATCAGATCATATTTGCCAACTTCGTATTCCTTGATTTGATAATAAGCGTCCCTGTATGCCTGTGTCGGATGCACTGTCACTTCATATCCCGCTTTCACAAAGATATCAAGAACATCTGACAATCTTGGCTTTAGCATCTCTTTTCCTGCACGTGGATTGTATACAAATAGAAGCTTTTTCATCTGACATTTCCTCCATGGTTTTACAATATATTCCAAAAAGAGGGCATGTGAGATGCCCTCTTTCGATTCCTCAATTATCTATGTATGTTATTGATTACTGTGCAAGCAGAAATGATTCCACTCCACTTACAGCCTGCTCCTCGTCGTCTCCCTCAGCAATGAGAGTAAGGTTGGTTCCTTTTCCCGGCTGGTGTGACTGTAATGCCATCATCCCCATAATACTTTTGGCATTAATCTTCATGTTGTCCATCTCAATGTACACCGTACTGTCATACTGACTTGCCTCCTGCACAAGATGTGCGATTGGTCTGGACTCCATGTCCAGGTCTGACTGAAGTGTAACAGGTTTCTTAATCATATAAATCCTCCTTAAACTAACCCCTTAACTTATCTGCTATCTCGCTAATCTTTCTCAGCCGGTGATTCACCCCTGATTTTCCAACCGGGTCTGCCATAAGACTCCCCAGCTCTTTCAGAGTTGCATCCGGATTCTCAAGCCGTGTAAGGGCAACGTCTCTTAATCCTTCCGGCAAATAATCCAAGCCAACTGTATCTCTGACATACACAATATCTTCCATCTGCCTTACGGCCGCCGATACGGTCTTGTTGATATTCGCTGTCTCACAATTAACTTTTCGATTCACTGAGTTACGCATCTCCTTCAGAATGCGGACATTCTCAAGTTCCATGAGGGCGATGTGCGCTTCCATAATGTTCAGGACATCCACAATCTGGGATCCTTCTTTCAAGTATACGACAAATGTCTTCTTACGCGTTACGATCTTAGCATCCAGGTCAAAGCTGTTGATCATATCTCTCACATACTCTGCCTGTGCAAGTTCCCCACACACAATCTCAAAATGATAAGACTTGCTCGGATCACTCATCGATCCTGCTGCAATGAATGCCCCCCTGATATAAGCACGCTTACAGCATACAGCCTGCACAAGTGCATTCTTTACCGCCAACAGTTCCTCTCCTGCCCAACGCATAAAATAACTTGTGCTTCCATTCGTCATATTCTTTCGGACTACGATGTCAGCTTCTATATTAAATGTTTTTGACATTAATGTAAAGCACTTTCTCGCTACCAGATAATTTTCTGATCGGAATCTAATCGTACATATACCATTTTTATCTTCTTCAAATTCCCCGCACATATGTAAAATCGCAGTCAGTTCTGCCAGATTACAATGCCGTGCTTTCGCGACATGCTCTGCGAGTTCTTCTTTTATTTTCCCCGAAAACGACATGATACTCACCTATTTTGCCTTCGTGATCGCATCTTTTCCGATATCACGGTGCTCAATGCGAACTCCATAGCTGTCTGTTTTTTTCAGCGCCTCATACAATTCATTTGCCAGTGTAACGGAACGATGCTTTCCTCCCGTACATCCAATTCCGATCACAAGCTGTGTCTTTCCCTCGGAAATGTAATTCGGTATGAGAAATTCTACCATATCCGTAAGCTTTGTCAAGAACTGTTTTGCTGTATCGTTATTCATCACATAGTCTCTGACCGGCTGATCATTTCCACTCATAGGACGTAACTCTTCTATATAATATGGATTTGGCAGAAAACGTACATCAAACACCAGATCTGCATCATTCGGAATTCCATACTTAAAGCCAAATGACAACACCGTAATGTAAAGGTTCTTATATTCCTTGTTCCGGACAAATATCTTGTTCAGCTCTGCTTTCAGTTCTCTTGTAAGCATATGACTGGTATCTACAAGATAATCCGCTTTTTTCTTCAGGAATCCAAGAAGTTCTCGTTCTCTCTTCAGGCCATCTTCCACACGTCCGTCACTACCCGCCAGCGGATGAAAACGTCTCGTCTCTTTATATCTCTTTACAAGTACATCATCGCTGGATTCCAGATAAAGGATCTCATACTGGCAGCCGCCTTCATCCAGAACTTTCAGTACATTCGCAAGCTCCTGAAAGCTCTGTCCGCTCCGGATATCTACTCCAAGAGCTGCTTTATTCATCTCCGTACCCGGCACCGCCAGAAGTTCTGCAAATTTCGGAATCAATGGGACCGGCAGATTATCCACACAAAAATATCCCATATCTTCCAGCATCTTAAGTGCTGTACTTTTTCCGGCACCGGACATTCCAGTCACAATTACAAGTCTCATCTTATTCGTCCCCTAATCTCTTCACTTCCGGTTCCAGATCCACGCCGGAATTCTCCTTCACGCGGATCTGTACCTGTCTCATTAGTTCCATAATATCTGCTGCCGTCGCATGATCCCGGTTAATCACAAAACCACAGTGCTTTTCGGACACCTGTGCTCCTCCGACCTGAAATCCCCGAAGTCCGGCATCCTCAATCAGTTTTCCTGCAAAATATCCTTCCGGACGCTTAAACGTACTTCCGGCACTTGGATATTCCAACGGCTGTTTCGTCACACGCTTCTCCTTCAGCTCATCCATATAAGTTTTGATCTTCTCTCCGTCTCCGCGCTCAAGCTTCAACACCGCCCCAAGCACAATATAACCTTTCTTCGCAATCACACTAGTGCGGTATCCAAGCTCCAGTTCATTACGGCCCAGTTCTATAATCTTACCTTCACCTGTAAGCACTGTCACAGATTCCAGCACGTCCTTCATCTCTCCGCCGTAGGCTCCTGCATTCATCACACAGGCACCTCCGATTGTCCCCGGAATTCCGGAAGCAAATTCAAAACCTGAAAGCTCTGCCCCCAGCGCTTTAGCCGCGATTCCTGAAAGCAATGCTCCAGCCTGTGCCTTTACAAGATCACCTTCTACCTTCACTTCATTCATTTCCTTATAAATCTGAACGATCACACCGCGGTATCCTGCATCAGACACAAGAAGATTACTTCCATTTCCTATAATATAATACGGCATTCCTGCTTCTTTACAGATACGGATCACATCTCTTACTTCTTCCTTCGCCTTTGGTGTCACGAAGAAATCTGCCGGTCCGCCCACGCGAAATGTAGTGTGACGGCTCATCGGCTCATCGATCAAAATGCTATCCTTTGCTATCACATTGTTCAATTTATCATAAAAGTTCTGATTCATAAAAATCTGCTCCTATACTGAAAGTTATTCTAAGCACCGCAAAGAATATTCTTATCATACAATAAAAAAGCCACAAGTTCAATGTTTACCGATACACTTTAGGCACCTTGTCTCATTTACGTTCCCCGATACTTCCTTTCTTCTTGCAAAATCTCCGTAAATGCTGTATATTACTCTTAATTACACAATTATCAAAAAGGAGTGATTTATCATTGGACTCGAATGATACTATACTATTTATTGTACTGATTGTACTGTTAGCACTATCTGCTTTCTTTTCTTCTGCGGAGACTGCACTTACAACAGTAAACCGAATTCGAATCCGCAACCTTGCCGATGAAGGCAACAAAAACGCAAAAACTGTATTAAAAATTACGGATGATTCTTCTAAGATGCTAACCGCTATACTGATCGGTAACAACATCGTGAACCTTTCTGCCGCATCGCTGACCACAACCCTGGCTTACAGTCTCGGAGGCTCCATGGTCGCAATCGCCAGCGGAATTTTAACTGTAGCGATTCTGCTTTTCGGTGAGATTACACCGAAGACAATGGCTACCATCCACGCTGAGAAGGTATCTCTGGCATACGCACCAATCATCCATATATTTATGAAGATCATGACACCGTTCGTCTTCATTATCAATGGTCTGACCAACGTTGTTCTTTTCATTTTACGCGTAGATCCGAATGACCACAAACGCGCCATGACCGAGAATGAACTTCGTACTATCGTAAATGTCAGCCATGAAGACGGCGTTATCGAATCCGAAGAGAAAGAAATGATCTACAATGTGGTAGATCTCGGAGATGCAAAAGCTAAAGATGTTATGGTTCCCCGCGTTCACGTAACATTTGCAGATGTAAACTGCACATATGAAGAATTGATTGACATTTTCCGTGAAGATAAATTCACAAGGCTGCCGATTTATGAAGATACGACCGACAATGTGATTGGTACGATTAACATGAAAGACTTGTTGCTTTACGATTACGGAAACACAAAAGAATTCCATATCCGGGATATTATGCGAGAAGCTTATTTTACTTATGAGTATAAGAATATTTCCGAGCTTCTTGTGGAGATGCGTCAGACATCCTTTAACATCGCAATTGTTCTGGATGAATATGGTGAAACTTCCGGTTTGATCACACTGGAAGATATCCTGGAAGAAATTGTCGGTGAAATTCATGACGAATATGACGAGAATGAAGAAGATTTTGTTCACAAAATTTCTGACAAAGAATATCTGGTAGAAGGTTCTGTCAACCTGGACGACTTCAATGACCGTCTGGAACTGAATCTGGAATCCGAAGAATATGATTCCCTCGGTGGATTTATCATCGAGCATCTGGACCGGCTTCCGGAACTTGGCGATTCTGTCACAACATCCGATGGTATTCGACTGGTTGTAGAATCTCTGGATAAAAACCGTATTGAGAAAGTTCATGTGTATCTGCCGGAGAAAGTGGACTATGATGAGGATTCTGAAGAATAATAAGTAGACATATCTACAAATTCTGTTCCGAACGGTTTTTGTAGGTATATAATAATTAAAAAGAAAAGGCAAGTTCTTAAAATTTCATGTCAGAACATGCCTTTTCTTTATATCTTTTGATGTAATTCAAAATATCTTCTATTAAACCTCTATAATTTTTAACTCTTATAACTGTTTCCCGTTATGTCTGTGTATCAGAAATAAAAATCCACCGATCACTCCGCCGATCACTCCGGCATAAACAGCAACACACATTACATTTGCTATACAGTCAATCAATGCAATTTTTCCGATTGCCGTGCAGAAGAACATTCCAACTATAAATGTTGTAACACTCCACAGCAATACATTTGCTGATAAAAATGTTCCGTCCTGTGCTTCCGCTCCAAATATTTTTCCTGTCATTTCCCATAAAAATCTCATATTCATTCCTCCCTCGTATATGAAACAACTTTCAAGAATGCAATTGCATGACATACTTCTACTGCGCACCTCTGATATCTTAGATGCTCTCACATCTTCATGTGGTCCGCACCATCTCTTTCTTTTCTTCATGTACATTATAGGAACTGCATGTTAAATCAGTTTACAGAGAAATGCTAAATCTTTGTAAAATGTACTCGTTCAGAGCCAGGCAGAATTTTATAAAACAACTGTAAAATAATTACATTTTTAAAGTTGTTTTTAAAATTCTATCTGGCGGATACGCCACACATCACAACTGCTTTTTAGTTGGGACGTTGGGCTCTGGGCGAGTATCTGAATAATTTTAGTTGGGAGGCTGGCTCTGAATGAGCACCTGAACAATTTTAGTCTGGGCGTTGGCTCAAAGCGAGTACCTGAATGATTATTGTATCAAGAGCGTCTCAAATCCGGCTCTCTTGAGTCTTCTCTGTGCCGCCACTGCTTCGTCCAGCATATCATATTCTCCGGAAATCACCCGGTAATATTGTTTCCATTGATCTATATATGCCGGAAATCCACGGTCTTCCAGTGTTTCCTGCTGCCTCGCTGCATTGTTCCGGTTCCGGAACAGTCCGACCTGAATACGGTACTTCGTCTGTTCCACCGGCGTTTCCGGTTCTTTCAGAACTCCGGCATTTTCCAATGTATCCAGGACTCCTGTTGCAATTGCCTGTGCAATATCCTGAAAATTAGAATCAAATAATTCATTATCCGTATCTGAATTGATAAATCCAGCCTCTACAAGTACAGCTGGCATCCGTGTCCGCTTCAACACTACAAGATTCGGTCTTGCTTTCACCCCTAGATCCACAAACCCCACTGTCTCCAATTGTTCATTAATTTCCTGCGCCATCTGATATTTAAGTCCAGACAAATCATAGATCAGACTTTCCACTCCCATTACTTCATTATCTGTCGGATAAGAGTTTCGATGGATCGACAGGAAAAAATCCACTCCTGCCTGATTTGCCTCTACCGCCCGCTCATATGGGGACAAATACACATCTGTTGTCCTGGTGTAAAGTACCTCAATTCCATTTTCCTGAAGAATCTCTCCCACTGCAAGCGTCAGCCTTAATGTATCATCTTTTTCACGGCGTCCCCGATAAACTGCTCCAGGATCACTTCCCCCGTGACCACTATCTAACATCATAGAATATGGCATATTTATTCCTCAAAATCTTTTTATATTATAGTATGACTCAAAAATCAGATAGGTGATTTTTCTAAAATGCGGAAATGTACAGATTTCCAAAAAAATTTTCTGCACAGATAAACTTTCACTGGCAATTTTCTTCAAATACTTTTATAGCGCTAAAAAAGGTCCACCGGACCTTTTTGTCGCATGCTTGGCAACAAAAAAACTGCTGCTTCGTCAGATTATCCTTCACAAAGCAACAGTTTTGTTTACTGATTATTTTTACTGATTATTTTTTGCTTATTTATTCTCAATTGCTGTAATCATATCTACTCTGGTCTGGTGTCTTCCGCCTTCGAATTCTGCATTTAACCACTCATCGATGATCATCTTTGCAAGCTCAATTCCGATTACACGGGCACCGAATGCCAGAATATTGGTATTGTTATGCTGTCTGGAAAGTTTTGCAGAATATGGCTCTGAGCAAACAACTGCACGAACACCTTTTACTTTATTTGCTGCCAAAGAGATTCCAACTCCTGTACCACAGATCAGGATACCAAGATCTACATCTCCTGCTGCAACAGCTCGTCCAACTTTCTCGCCGTACTCTGGATAATTACAGCTCTCATATGTATCTGTACCAAAGTTCACAACTTCATATCCTTTTCCTTCCAGGTACTCTACTACCTGATTCTTCATGTCTACTGCTGCATGATCATTACCAATTCCGATTTTCATGACGTTATAGCCTCCTCTTTTCATTGTCGTCTTTTCTTTGACGCCTTTTTATATTATAATAGATAAGATTTCTATTATCAACACAGGTACATCAATTAATACAGAAAGATAACATAAGATTTTTTACACAAGCTTACTTTTAAGCAAGTGCTTGACTTTAATCATCTTACAGCTCAGAAAGAAAGGAACTATTATGATACAATATATTGCCAGCGATGTAGACGGAACTTTACTTCATGGTCACGCAACCACTCTGAATCCAGAATTATTTGACATTATCCGCCAGTTAAAAGAACATGGGATACATTTTATTGCAGCCAGCGGCCGCCAGTACAAAAATCTCCAACGTCTATTTGCCCCTGTGAAGGATGATATTTCCTATGTCGCAGAAAATGGATCTATGTGTGTGCATGATGATAAGATTGTCTCGTTAGGACATATTGATACTGATCTCATCTATGAAATCGCAGACGCTGCAAAAGAATATGGTCATTGCCACACTTTAATTTCTACAGCCCGAACCGGATATACCGACTCAAAAGATTCTGACTACATCGATCATATCCGTAACGATGTTGGTTATGACATGGACGTTGTTCAAAATGTGCGTGATATCAAGGAGCCTTTTATCAAAATCGCCGTATGTGATTTTGACGGAACTGAAAAACGTCTTCGCGCCTATTTTCAAGAACGTTTCGGTGATCGGATCAAGATTGTGACCTCCGGAAATATCTGGATTGATTTTATTGCACCGAATGCTAACAAGGGTTCTGCTCTTTCCAATATCGTATCTTCCCTTGGCATGGATCCAAAGAATGGTATCACATTCGGAGATCAGTACAATGATCTGGAAATGTTACAGCTGTCCAACATAAGCTATGCCATGACGACTGCTGCCACCGGAGTAGCGGATTACGCTACACACACGACAGATTCTGTGGAAAAAACGTTGTGGGAATTTCTTCAAACACTATAAACTTAAATTGAACTATTTTACAGAATCAATTCCATATAAAGTATTCCGTAAAATGATGGTACCCTGCTTATTTCACTCATCAAAATAAACAGGGTATTTTTATTCATATTCAAGAATGCCTCGGCATTTTTGTATTTATCTAGAACAGCCCTTTCACTGCCGGATACAATTTTCTGAACTGCTGATACCGTTCTTCATACTTCGCCACAAGTTCTGGTTCCGGTTCAACTGTATCCACAACTTTCACAAGCTTTTCGGCAATCGTCTCTACATCTGGATATTCTCCACATCCGACTGCTGCCAGCATTGCACCGCCAAGTGCCGGTCCTTCTTCACTTTCAATCACATCTACTTTTAAGTTCATGACATTTGCAATAATTTTTCTCCACAGTGGGCTTTTTGCACCACCACCGCAGATTTTTGTCCGGTCAATCTGAATACCAAGACTTCTTGCCACTTCCAGAGAATCACGAAGCCCAAATGCTACGCCTTCCAACACTGCCTGTGTCATGTCTGCCCTTGTTGTGTCCATGGACATACCGATAAACATGGCTCTCGCGTCTGGGTCATTATGTGGAGAGCGTTCTCCCATCAGATATGGAAGATAAAAAACTCTGTTTTCTCCAAGATTTTTTATGTCCGCCTGCTCTGCCGCGTAATCTTTCGTTCCGAGAATTTCTTCATTCCACCACTTATTGCAAGACGCCGCACTAAGCATGCACCCCATCAGATGATAGTGTCCATCTGCATGGGCAAATGAGTGAAGGGCATTATGCTTATCTACTCCGAATTTTTCACTGGAAATAAAGATTGTTCCCGACGTTCCAAGAGAAATGTTGCATCTTCCATCTCCGACCGTTCCTGTACCAACTGCCGCTGCCGCATTGTCCCCGGCTCCTGCAATCACTTTTACTCTTTCTGAAAATCCCAATTCATTTGCCACATCTGGTTTCAAAGTGCCTACGACTTCATAGCTTTCATATAATTTCGGAAGCTGTTCTTCTATGATACCGCAGATTTCCAGCATTTCTTTTGACCAGCATCTGTTTTTAACGTCCATGAGAAGCATTCCCGACGCATCTGACACATCTGTACAAAATGTCCCAGATAGCCGGTACGCCAGATAATCTTTAGGCAACATAATCTTCACAATTCTTTTGTAATTTTCCGGCTCATTTTCCTTCATCCAAAGTATCTTTGGTGCTGTAAATCCCGCAAATGCAATGTTCGCCGTGTACTCGGATAATTTATCTTTACCAATGACCTGATTCAAATACTCTGTCTGCTTTCCGGTTCTTCCATCATTCCAAAGAATTGCCGGGCGGATCACCTGATCGTCTTTATCCAGTGCTACCAGCCCATGCATCTGTCCGCCAAAACTGATGCCAGCCACCTGACTCTTATCGCATTCAGATGTCAGTTCTTTTATTCCTTCCATTGACTGCGCAAACCAATCCTGTGGATTCTGTTCTGACCAGCCCGGGTATGGAAAATATAATGGATATTCTTTTGATACAATTTTCTGAATATTGCCGTTTTCATCCATCATTAACAATTTTACCGCTGAAGTTCCAAGATCAACGCCAATATATAACATCACTTTGCCTCCCTCGCATGTTGTTACATCTATCTTACCTCAATTTATAGAACCAAACAACCTTCTTTCTTTGCAAAACGATTGAGCAATTTCCTTTCAAATAATCTCCGCCCGACTTCCTCCGGCTTTTTCCTTTGTCACTATAATTTGTCTGTCAATTCTTTCCTTCAATTCTCCTACATGAGAAATAATTCCAACAAGTTTATTGCCTTCCGTCAATCCAGCCAGCGCTTTTATTGCCTGCTCCAGTGATTCTTCGTCCAACGAGCCAAAACCTTCGTCCACAAACATCGTATCTAGACGGATTCCTCCGGCTCTTGACTGAACTTCATCCGAAAGCCCTAGCGCTAATGAAAGCGAAGCTTTGAAAGACTCTCCTCCAGACAATGTCTTAACGCTTCGTCTTGTGCCATTATAATGATCAATGACATCTAGTTCCAGACCACTCTGGCTTCGATTATTTCCAGCCACAACACTTCTTGCGAGTTCATATTGTCCCTCCGACATAACCATAAATCTTACGTTTGCCCGCTGTAAAATCCGTTCAAAGTACGCCATCTGAACATAAGTTTCCAGCATGATCTTTTCTTTCCCGGAAATGTTTCCATTTGCCGTATTTGACAGTGCTTTCACCAGCGCCCATTTTTGTTCCAAAACTATGATATCTTTCGACTTCTGTTCAATATTCAAAAGAGCTTTTTGATTTGTCGCCAGTCGTAATTGAAGCTCTTTTAACATTCTTTCATAATCAGCTCTTTGTTCCACTAATGTTGTCTTTTTTTCCTGTTCGCGCTCCACAAAAAATTCTCCGAGATTCTCAAGCTGCTTGTTGCATTGCTCCAGTTTCCCTTCTAGCTTTCGCATATCGCCATTCCATTTTTGCAGATTTTTCTGAGCTGCTTCATATTCCGCCCGGCTGTTTCTTTTCACTGTCTGCAGGTTCTGAAGTTCTATCTCAGCCTGTTTCCAGTCTTCATACCTAAGATTCTGCTGTTGCTCTTCAAACTGTTTGTTTTCCATATCTATCTCTGCTTTTAAAGCTGCAATCTGACCAGATATTTTTTCTCGTTCCTCACGTTTCGTAGTAATCTGCTCTTGTATCTTCTGAATCTGATTTTGGAGTAATTGATATCTTTCAACCTTTTTCTTATTACTTTTCATTTGTTCTTGAAGTTTGTATTCTTCATCTGTGAGTCTTTTTTCTTGCTCCTCAATCTGCTTCTGATCCGCCGCCCGTTCTTTTTGAGCATTTACTTTTCCCAATAGTTCAGCCGCCTCCTGGCTGGAAGCCTCCATCTGATTCCTTGCCTGTTCCCATTTTCGCTTAACTTCTTCCAGTTCCTTCTGTGACGGGATATATTCCGTACCACAAGCTTTCTTAGGATGCTCTTTGGAGCCGCACACTGGGCACGCTTCTCCTTCTTTTAAATGCTTTGCCAGCACCCCTGCCTGTCCATCTAAAAATGTCTGATATGCGAGATCATACTCTGTCTTTCTTTCCTTTGCAATCTGAGCTTTATCCACATACTGCTCCTGAATCTCGGAAAGCTTTCCACAAAGTAAATGATACTTCTTTGTATTTTCCACAACCTGTTTTAGTTCTTCTTTTTCAGAATCTAATTTTTCCTTTCGAAACAGTAATTCCGTTTTCCGTTCCGGCTCATTTTCCAATTGTATTTTCTCACTTTCATCATCCTTCAGACGCTTTTGTAACTCTTCTCTTTCAATGTCCTGCGTTTGTAACCTTTCTTTCTCCTCTTTTAGAAATTTTTTTCTTTCTATTATTCTCTTTTTCTTTTCTTCTAGTTCTTGATAAATCGATATCTGTGTCTGAATTTGAGCAATTTTTACTTCCAGCTCCTCTCTATTTTCCTGCTTTTTCTTTTGTCCTTCCCACTCCTGTTGAATTTTTTCACCTTGTTCCTGCACCTTTATATAATCAGCTTCAGCCAATTCAAGCGTACGAATCGTCTGCTCTCTCGTCTGCGCTTTTTGTAAATGCTCTTGTATCTGCTCCAACTCTTTTTGTAGATTCTGAAGCTTGCAATTTATATTTTCCGCTTCTTCCTGATCTAATCCTATCAATTCTTTTATCGCAGCAATTGCTTCTTCCATAGGAAGTTTTGCAAAGTTGATCTCTTCTTTTCCCAACACTCCTTCTAAATATTGATTTACGCTTCTTCTTGCAAATTCCAGCTCATCCGAAAGTTTACCTGATTCCGCTTTCAATTTTTCCTGTAAAATCTGATAACCGCCTGTCTTAAAAATCTCCCGGAAAATTCCCTGTCTTTCTTTTGTATCTGCCAGTAATAATTTTTGAAAATCTCCCTGTGCAATCATCGCGATTTGAAGAAACTGATTTCGATTCAGACCTAAAATTTCAATAATTGCTTTATTCACTTCTTTTTGTTTTGTAACTACACGGCCATCCGGATATGTCAATTCGGCCTCTGACCTCTGAAGTGTCATTCCTCCACCTTTTTTTGCCGGCCGTTCATACTCCGGATTTCTCCGGACTTTATATTCCTGCCCCCCATTTTCAAAAAGAAGTTCTACCTCTGTCGGAACCTGCGCATCTGCATATTTTGACCGAAGCATTGCCGGTTCCCGATTCTCACCACTGGCCGCACCATATAATGCATAGACAATACCATCAAAAATTGTCGTTTTACCTGCTCCTGTATCTCCGGTAATCAAATACAATCCACCTGTTCCAAGCCTTTCCATATCCAGTTCCTCGCAACCTGCATACGGTCCAAATGCAGATAGTTTTAATTTTTTCGGTCTCAATTCTTATCCTCCCAGATTTTTTCAATTAACGAATGAATCAATTGCTTCTGTTCTTCATTCATTTCCTGATTATTCTGTTTTTCATATAAATCTTCAAATATATCAAACGGTGTTTTTTCTTCTACTTCCTGCACATCCGCAAATGATTTCCTTCCACGCGTCCTTTGATTGTCATAATCCAATTTCATAAGATTCGGATAAATGACTTGTAATTTCCGTACCGCGTCTGGTATATCTTCTTCATCTGTCAATGTAATATGCATATAACAATTTCTGTCCAGACTGTCATAATAAGATTTTTCCGCCACTTCCATATAGCTTCCTTTTATCTCATACCAGTCATGTAAAGGATTCAATTCTTTTGTTCGAATAACTACATTTCCCTTTTGTTTCATTTCTACGATTGTCACAGACTTTTTGTGGTGAATCTCCGAAAAGGAATATTTTAACGGAGTTCCACAATATCGCACTGTCTCTCTGCTAATCTTCTGCGGTCCGTGAATATGGCCCAGTGCTACATAATCAAAATTTTCGAATACATTTACATCTACATTATCTGTTCCCCCCACAGAAATCTCTTCCGACTCACTTCTCTTCGCCCCAGTTACAAACTGATGTGTCACGATTACATTTCTTTCATCCGGATTTACTTTCATCTGCTCCACTGCAACGCGCAAAGCATCTGTATAGTTTTCCACCTGTTCCTCTTCAAAAAAATGCTTTACGTTTACTGGCTTTACAAATGGTAACAAATAAATATTAACCGGTCCCCATTCATCTGTCAGTACAATCGAATCTGTATTTCCAGAATATGCCGGTGCAACATACACACCACTTTCTCTCATCAATCGACCACCAAATGCAATTCTCTCCGCGCTGTCATGATTACCACTAATTATGAATGTCTGCACTTTTTTTCTTGATAACTGACACAAAAAATCATCAAATAACTGGATTGCCTCTATAGGCGGTATTGATTTATCGTAGACGTCTCCAGCAATGAAAACTGCCTCCGGCTTTTCTTCATCAACGACAGTAAGTATTTTCTTCAAAATATCTCTTTGATCTTCCAGCATCGAAAACTCATTCACACGTTTTCCCAGATGCAAGTCCGATATATGTATAAATTTCATGGCAGCCACACCTCATTCTTATTTTTAATCTCATGTGCTTTTATTATATCGATGTTTTTTTCTGTAATCAACCATTCTCTCTCCTGACTATATCACTCAAAATCTTTCCTGTGTAATAAATACAAAACCCCAGAGTCCTAAAACTCTGGGGCATATATCATATGTGATTTTCATCTTAATTTTTCATCTTAAATTTTCATAAGAACATCTTTTCCTGAAATACCTGGTTCTGTCATATGAATTGGATCAAGAATTCGACTCAGTTCCTCTTCATCCATAATATTTTCTTTCAAAATCAAGCTTCTTACAGATTCATTGGAATTAATTGCTTTTTTCGCAATGTCTGCTGTTTTTTCATAACCTACATGCGGACAAATCGCTGTAATGATTCCTACACTGTTTTCTACCAACTGACGACATCTTTCTTCATTGGCCGTAATTCCTACGATACAATTATCTACGAGTGTCTCAACTGCATAGCCAAGCGTATCGATAGACTGGAACATACAATAGAAAATGATCGGCTCAAATGCATTTAATTCTAACTGTCCTGCTTCGGCTGCCATTGTAATTGTCATATCATTTCCAATAATATTAAACGCTACCTGATTAACTACTTCCGGAATAACCGGATTTACTTTACCAGGCATAATAGAGGAACCATTCTGTTTTGCCGGAAGATTAATCTCTCCAAAACCAGCACGCGGACCGGATGACATAAGTCGAAGGTCATTAGACATTTTTGAAAGTGTTACGGCACATGCTTTCACTGCACCGGAAACAGCAACAAAGGAATCCAGATTCTGTGTTGCATCTATCAGATCAAATGCCTGTATAAACTCCATTCCTGAAATTTCTGAAAGGTTAGGAACAATTCTTCTCAAATAATTCTCATCTGCATTGATACCTGTTCCAATGGCGGTTCCTCCCATATTGAGAGTACGCATCTCATCCATTGCCTTGTCCATTCTGTGGATATCTCGCATGATCGCTACTGAATATGCTTTAAATTCCTGTCCCAGACGAATCGGCACTGCATCCTGCATCTGCGTACGTCCCATCTTGATTACATGATCAAACTCTTTCGCTTTTTCATTAAGCGCATCATAAAGACGCAGAAGTTGTTTCTTTAAATTCTGCAACAGATGAAGTGAAGTCATCTTTCCGGCAGTTGGTATGACATCATTTGTCGACTGGCCACAGTTCACATCATCGTTCGGATTTACAATTGTATAATCTCCTTTTTTTCCTCCAAGAATCTCAATTGCACGATTGGCAATGACTTCATTGGCATTCATATTTAAAGAAGTTCCTGCTCCCCCCTGTATAGGATCTACTATAAAATCATCATGAAATTTTCCTTCAATAATCTCATCACAAGCCTGTACAATAGCCTGTGCTTTTTTCTTCTCAAGAATACCGACTTCACAGTTTGTAATAGCTGACGCTTTTTTGATATATGCAAGACTGTTAATAATCTCCGGATGCATATTCAGACCTGTGATGTGAAAGTTTTCTGCTGCACGCAAAGTCTGCACTCCATAATATACCTCTTCCGGAATATCCTTTACCCCAATAGAATCTTTTTCTACACGATAATCCGTTTTTTTCATATCGTCCATAGTTACTCTCCTTTTACCATTCATTCTCCCAGCGAATCATTTTGGTTCGTTTCTTTTAGTTGTCCTTATTATATATACCTGCTATAATATAATCAAATACATATATTTTTATAGATTATATAGCTTAAAAGTTATATTTTCAAAGGGGG
>ENA-ORUO01001935-ORUO01001935.1-human-gut-metagenome-genome-assembly--contig:-NODE-1935-length-17897-cov-4.117139_pt1 | contig 17897 bp, 36 predicted proteins | sample MGYA00242082_ERZ509215 | MGnify/ENA primary metagenome ERZ509215 (study PRJEB26280, sample SAMEA2338829) | human gut metagenome | biome: human gut; feature: human-associated habitat; material: faeces... | reverse complement strand
AAACCATGTCTCCTTTTATATACTTTTCAATTTGCGAAACTTATTGTACCTTATCCTTTTCTTTGGCCCCGGTGCTTTGGGGGCGACTGTGATATAAAAACCGCTGTGCTTCGCGGTGTTTACCAAAAGAAAAAGAGCCAGCCACCGAGAAATCCTCGGTAGTTGGCTCCTATTGCCCTTTCCTGCGCCCAATTACGCAGGAGTCGTATATTTGATTGTCTTTTTGACCTCCAGGACAACGTACCCGTCGCCCTTCCGGCGGATCTCGGCGTCGTTGCCCCGCTTGATAATGGCCTCAACGGCCTGGATGGTCTTATCGTCCATGTAATTCATCCTCAATGATAGTCCGGTAGGTCTGATCGTTGTCGGCAACCGCCGGTTTCAGATATGGTCTTGCCGGGTTGCCCTTCGTCCAGTGCCAGTTGCCATTGGCATCCTGGTACTTCCATGGGGTGGGCCGTCCGTCGGGGTAATGCTCGCCGGTGCCCAGTTCCACATAGGCTGCGTACTCGCTATCCGTTCCGATGTACACCGCAGGTTCCGCTGGGTCGACTTTATGGGTGATGCTGTTTCGGAGGTTTCCGGTATCCACCGGAACCAGCCTCTTGGCATACCCCTCCGCCACCAACCCACACTTTTCAAGCGCCCGTTCTGCGGCCTCCTGAAGGGCAGCAAGAACCTCGTCGGAGCGGTCGTGCAGTTCAATGTTCATTGCGCAATACCTTAACAGAGCGCTTCCACTCTTCGTATTTTTGATGTTCTGGCTTCATTTCAATCAGAACTTGTAAAAAAATATCCCATTGCTTCAAATGTTCATTATTTGTTTCCTTATTTTCTAAAAACGCTAAAGTCTGCTTCATGGGGAACAATTCTGCTCTGGTATCAAATGATTTTGCAAAGTCACGGCTGCACCCTCGTTTTTCACACTCGGAGTATACTGCTCCCATTCGGTTTTCCTCTTGCGCTCTGACTTTTTCTTTCCAATCGCTTAAACTACTCATCATTCATCACCATTTTTATAATCATCTTGCCAGAATCGGCATCCTCTTCAATGCCTTTAATCAAAAAACTTGCATTTCGCCTTATAAGGAACTCATATTCAGCGTCTTGATATTGCCCCGCAAGCTGATTTACATACGCACCTCGCCCCGTTCCGGCCGGAACTTCAATTTCAAAAATAACAGGCTTTACTGTAGCAACAGGATTTCCATGTAAAACTGTCGTACTCATATATCCGCTATCACGATATGTTTTCCCGATAAGTCCGGAAATATCATCGCCATACTGCTCAATCAAACTATCTAAGGCGTCTTCCATAACGCCACGTTGTACTTGGATATTATCTTTCAGTTTGTATCTACTGATTGCAGAATCAATATTTTTTGCTAAAAACTCTTCTTTTTCGGCATCTACACTTTTCCAATCTCCTACTTTTCTAAGATAATTATTCAGGTCATAATAGCCACCACCTGTGTAGTCGCTAATACTATCCTTTTCATCACTGGATAGACTTTTCATCCATTTGCCATGTTCGCTGTTCTTTCTAGCCGTCAAGCCCCGCTTTTCATCGTCATAATAGAAGAACTCGTTTGCTGCTTCGCCGCTCTCAAACTGCCTGTATTGCAACGGTTTCGGACTTTCTTTTATTATATCAGATTTTGTGATGCTTTCAACTGGATTCGTGCGTTTTTTCCACCCAGCCCACTCCGCATAGGACATATTCCCGATAACCTTGTTTTCGCTGGTCTCTTGGTTTCTTGCCTTGCGCAGCGCGTCCGAGGTGTCCACCCCATCCACCGCAGCAATCAGCGTACACCGGCAGTTATACACCAGATACCCCGCTGCCGTCGGGTCTCCGGGGAATCGTATCTCCTCACCGTCCACTTTGAAGGGCTTGTCCACATCGGCCTGCTGGCCGTCCAACATGGCGTGAGCGTGGCGGGTGCGGTTGTCCAAAGTGGCAAGCCACTCCTTTTTCATGCGGATGCCCATTTTCTCAGCGGCGTGATAACTATCCATCCGCCCAGCGTTCTGCGCCCCGGTGACAGCCGTTCTGGCCGTTCGTATGGCGCTGGCCCGGTTCATTTCCGGGATCCTGGTCTGGAGATCATCCGCCATGCCCTTGATGCTCTTCCCCTGGAGGATGGAGCTGGTGACGCTGGCGGTGATCTGCTTCTTGCCACAGGCAAGGTCAATCCCCCGCCGCAGGGCCCGCAAGGGCGGGTAGTAGGGCATCAGGCCCGGTTGCTCCACGATCAGTCGCTTCACCGTCTGCTCGTCCCACAGGTCAAAACCCACGTCCCCGGTTGCCTGCTCTATGGTGTATGCCGCGTAGTTCCGGTTCAATGAGTAGATCCCCGGTGTAGCATCGTTGACATAGGCGGTGGCCGTTTCGTTGGCCTTGGTCATCCGCTCCGCCACCTTGTCCCGCAGCGCCTTGAACCGCTCACCCCGCCCGATCTGGGCCAATCTCCAGTTAATATAGTCCTGCTCTGTCCACTCCCGCCCGTTCTGGATGGTTCCGATGAGTTTCTTCATCTCCTCATCCCGCTTGCGGAAACTCTCGAAGTAGGCCTTCACGGTCTCGTCCAGGCTGCCCCGTGCTTCCTGGTAGATGGCGGATATGCGCCGTTCCAGCTCAGCAAGCTCCTTATCAGTCGCCCGGTGGGCGTAATCAGGCTTCCTCGCCATCCTCCGTCACCTCCGGCCCCCGAAAGAGCGTGCGGTCGATCTCCTCCGCCGCCCGGCGTTTCAGCAGCCCCTCCGCCTCCTCCGGGGTCATCCAGGGAAGATGCTTGATAACCGCCTCATCGTCCAGGTAGTTGGCGGCGGCAAGGACCATCTGAGTCTCCTCCAGCTGGTTGGCGATTCGGTTCCACTGGAAAGACGGCTCGTCCTCGATGCCCACCAGATTCAGCAGATTGCCGATAAAGTCCCGGATGTGGTACTCGAAGTCCCCACACTTGTCGTCTTGGCTCTGATAGCCGATGCGGATGGCGGTGGCCGTCAGGTTTCCGGAAAGCATCTTCTCCAGGTCCACCAGCTGGAAGTCCTCATAGAGGTCACTTCGCAGGCGGGCAAGCATGGCCTCCCGGGCCTCATACGGAATATCCAGCGTGTGGGCCTCCGCCCCGCCGCCGTCGTCCGAGTCCACCGCAGACGCCCGCAGCGTCCGCAGCCGGTCCATGAACTGGGCAATCTCTGTGTCATCCATGCCTCCGGCATTTTTGAGGGTCCAGTACACCGAGGAATTGTCCTCGATGACGTTGGCAAGGCCGGACTTGATGAAGTCATAGCAGTCGATACTTTCCCGGATACCCACAAACTCAGACTGGTGCAGGTCGTTGGCGTACATGGGGATAATGGGCAGGGAAGCGTAGTTCCCACCGCCCTCGATGGTCTCAGTGCCCAGCCCGTCCCGGCGCACGTCCCGGAGATAGGGCCGTTTCTCCTGGATGGCCTGCAAGTCCTCACCCTTGCGCTGGATGTACTCTGTCGCGCCGTCCGGCTCATACAGGGTGTACCGTTTGGTCTGCCCCTCCGCAGTCCCCCAGTACCGCACACCAGCCGCCAGAGCGCCGTTGTCGCCGTCGTAGAGCGGGGCAAAGCCCGCCTCGTTGCAGGTGTCCGCAAAGCCGAAGACCTCCAGGTGGTCCCGGTTCCAAAAGCCGTAGGCCACGCCGTCCACCATTGCCTTTTTCGCCAGCTTCTGGAGCTGGCTGTCAAAGGTGCCGCCCAGTTTCTTTTTCGTCTCCTGGTTCTCGAAGGTCACGCCGTTGGACAAAACATACTGGGTCTGCTGGATGACGAACCGCCGGAAGAAGAGGGTTTTTAGCCGGAAGTTGCTGCTGTAAAGGTCGGGATACGCCTGCCCGGTCGCCGTGTAGAGCATCTTCTGAAAGCGCTCGATGGTGGTGTTCCGCTTGGCGTAGTATTCCTCCGCAGCGGCGGCGATCCGGTAGTCTGCGCTGCCCAGGTGGTCCCTGACGGCGGACCGAACGAATTCCATCCGCTCCCGCTCGTTGTCCCCCAGGGCAGTCAGGTCCTGATAGGTTTTCAATCTCTCACCTCCGCTTGTACAGCGGCACATACTCCGGCTTCCCGGCCTTGTGCCTTAAAATCGTCTGACAAAAATATCTGATGTCGTCCATGGCGTGGTCGTTTTCTTTGATGGGCTTGTCCTCTGTGGACTTCTCATCCCATCGGTACAGGCCAAACTCCCGGATAGCGTCCTCGCAGGAACGGTGTATTTTCACCGTCCCATCCCGCAGCATCCGTGCTGTAGTCATGATGCCGGGAACCACCTCGTTGTGGGCCTTCCGCACTTTGAAGCGCCCGTGCCGCCGGATGGTCTCGATGAACGACGCCGCCGACGGGTCCACCACCACCGCTCGAACAGCCAAATCACCGGCCAGGGCTTCCAGCTCAGTGTAATACTCCTCGTCGGTCTTGTTCCTCTGGCTCTCCCGCCCGGAGTAGTAATACTCTCGGATCCTGGTGGCGGTCTTTCCGTCCCAACACCACAGGCCAGCGGAGAACGGGTTCAGCGTACCGTAGTCGCAGGAGATGTAATACTCACCCTTGTCGGGCTCCTCGTCCACAATCTGCTCCTCACCAAAGAAGTCATAGACCAGGCCCTCTGCCAGCACCCACAGGCCCCGGATATACCGGTCATAGAACACGCCGGTAAACATGGATTGATAGCGCTCGATGGTCTTTGCGCTCAGGCCGGGGTTGTCCGCCATCTCAAAGTGCAGGTACAGGGCGTTGCGTTCCCTGTGCCGTCTGATCCACTCCGTATAGAACCAGTGCTGCGGGCTTTCCGGGTTGCATGAGAACCACAGCTTTGCCCCGTCTACAGAACAACGAGTCAATGCCTGTTCCACGAAAGAGCGGGGCATCAGCGCCACCTCGTCCAGCAGCACACCGGCCAGCGTGCGGCCCTGGATTAGCGCGAAACTACTTTCATCCTTGCCGCCGAATACCTCGAAGTAATTGGTCACAGCCCCGCGCCGGACCTCCAGCACCTTGTCCGCCCGCCGCCAGCGTATTGTATAATGCTCTTTGGCAAGGGACATGGAGATGAACGGGACCACAATATTCTTCGACGCCGAATCCACAGTCTTGCCGCAGATGCCAAACCGTTGCCCGCTGAACTCTCTCATTGCCCAGTCCACAAACGCCCACATCATAATGGAGGTCTTACCGGAGCGCACAGCGCCGTCACAGATAAGGGCGTCGTACTTGGAGTAGGGGAAGGCGAGGATTTTTCGCTGTTTTGGGCTAATCATCGCTCTCCATCTCCTCCGCCAATTCTCTCAGGCTCTGGCTGAGCCCGTCCTCTTTCGCCGTGTCCGCAGGCCCGCCGCTGATGGCCGTCCACTTGTCGATCAGCGTGCCGATGGCCGTGGTGATCTGCGCCGGGGTGGCCTCCGCCAGCTTCTCCGGCGTGTTCAGGGCTTCCAGGCCCTTGCCGATGATCTCACACACCACACCGCGCTGCTTTTCCATGTACGCCATAATGTCAGCGGTGTTTTCATCCTTTTTTTGTGATACTTTCTGCTCAATGTCGTCACATTCCTGGATAACTCGCTTTACTGTCCCCGCAGACACCTTGTTTTTTCTTCCAGTGGCCCGATAACTGCCCAGGTCCAGATAATCAGCCACTATTTTTTTGCGCTGCTTATCCGTCAGCCGTGCAGCCATGTCACCACCCCATCATTTTATCCCCAGATCCCACCCTCCCATCTTTTCAGCGAGACGGGCTCACCCATGATTCATTTGGTTCCGCATGGAGGGCGCGATCCTCCGGCCCGTATCTTGGGCTGGTTCTACCTGCGGCATATCTGCCGCCCCTTGTGCAGATCGGGGCGGCCATTGGTTAGGAGGGCCCGTTTTTTGCCACGGAGCCGGGCAAAAGAAAGAAGGGAGTGGGTATCTCTACCCACCCCCCCATTTTCTCAGATATTTTGAGGCCTGTCCCCTATATATAGGGTTTTCAAAAATTTTTTTGATTTTTTCCGGGGAGAAATCGAGCAAATGTTTCCTCTGTCTCAAACTGTGCCCCACACTTTGTACATCTCCGCCTGCGGATGATTTTTCCGTTTGGCGTTTCCCTCGTGTCATATACGGAACTATCTTCTCCGCAGATTGGGCACATCCTGGCCGCTTGTTCTGTGTCCAACATCTTTTCTCCCTCCATCCTTCTTGCTATGGTTCTTCTTACCCTGTCTGGAACAGCAGTTATCCCCAGCCCGCTCCCTCGGCCTCCCCCGGATCAGCAGATAGTGGCAGGCCTTCTCAGTCCCCTCCCCGCAGGCCCCCAGGGATTTGTAATAGATGCATCCCATGCACTGGTTACCCATCCCGCTCATGTCACACCCTCCCTGGTCCGCCTGTCCCACCGTTCCAACTTCTCGGCCTGGATCCGCGACACATGGACCCGGTCCACAATGCTGATGGCCTCCAGGGCCTCCACGCAGTTGAGTACGTCGGCCACCTCCTCGTTGATAAGGGCCCGCGCCTCGCCCTGTGTCAGCGGTGTGGTGCCCACCAGCGCCCTGCGCATCTTGAGCACCGCCTGGGCCAGCTCAGAGCACTCCTCCGCGCACTGACACAGGATCTCCTCCGGTCCCAGCTGCTCCGCGATCCTGCGGAGCGTTTTATTTTCCTGCATCTAACCCTCCATGTTGATCGGCGTCCCGACCGTCCCAACGCTCTCTCCGCTCCCTGTTGACCGGAAAAACTCCCCAGGCATGGGAAACATCCACCGGAACATCAGATAGTTGGCCGCGTCCACCAGGTGCTCGGTGTTGTGGTCCCGGCGGAACGCATCCAGGCACAGCTGGGCCGTCTCCAAGGCGTCCACCCGCCCCTCGCCAAAATTTTTCCGTGCTGGTCCGTATTTGTGATACGACATCTCCACACGGTTTCGGCGCAGCCGATCAAACTCCTCGCTGTAATCTCTGTTGGAACTCATTAGCAATCTCCTCCCTCAGCGCCTCCGCGCTGTCAAAATACTGTGTGCTGTACATCCCAGGCCGCCACCGCTCCAGCCGGATCAGGTAGGGCGCGGACCATGCCCGGGTGGCGGGACAGGTGCTTACCCGCACCCGCAGCGCCTCCAGCGTCCGCTCGATCTCCATCTCACCGCAGCGGCGGTGGGCCCGGGCGATGGTCTCCAGATCCTTGTCCGTCAGAAGATTATCCATCAGCGTCCATCTTTGCCCCACAGTTGGGACAGTAGTTTGATTTTCGATCACTCCACATATCGCAGCAGCTTGACACATAGCCTTTGTCTACGGGAATCCCGCTGCGATATTGTTTTACCCACCGCCCATGCCGCACCGGCTCCACATATCCACCCAGCCGTTTTAAGGCTCTCTCACAGGTAGGACACAAATCTTGCGGTGTGGCCGTCCCAAACCACTCCCCACACGCTTTACACTCAGCCATCCTGTTCCTCCCTCTGCATTGCCTGCTTGATTGCTTTCAGCGCATCCAAAACACCGTCCGTATAGGCTTCATATTCCCTCTGGATGGTTTTGAGTTCTATTTGTGCTTTCATCTGATTCGTATCTCTTTTCCTGCTCGCAATAGACATCAGGCGTTCGCTGATTTCATCATACTTGGTCATCACTTTTCATTCCCTTCCGTTCTCCTCTCCAGCACGGCGGTTCCACGCCTTCGTAATGCTCTCTTTCGCCCATGACTTTTTCACCGCCCCTCCCGGCCGGCCTGCACCAGCTCCCGGAGGCGGTCCAGGTCGTAGTCATCGCCCAGGATGTCCTCAATGATTGCGAGACGATCAGCAATCTCATACACATCAAAAAATAAGCGGTGTCTACACGCACAATTCCAGCGAGTATATTCCCCTGTTAACCGTTCCATTTTTCTAAATTCCTTTCCCATCTTGCCTCCATCTCGGTGATCTCCTCCGGCTCCAGCCCAGTGTCCTCGTAGGCTGCGAGGCGGTCAACCGTTTGCTGTATAATCAGCCCTGCGATTTTAGGGAGCGCAAAATCTGGACACCCGACAATATATGCGCGTCCATCTCTTCTTCCTGTCAGTCTTTTCATGTCACCCCTCCTTCTGGCCATGCAGTTTTAGCCAATGCAGTGTCGCTTTTGCGCTGTCTCGCTCATTCTTCACCTGCTCCAGCTCTGCCCGCAGCTTCTTGTTTTCGGCCTGGAGAGTGGAGATAATGTCTGCGGCGTCAACACAGTCAGCAGTGCAAGTAATACAAGTCGGTTTCATGCGTCCTCATCTCCCTCCGGCGGGCGGCGGTAGTAATTATCTTTTTTGTCTCTCATACAAGACGAGCATTTCTCAAGTGCCCCCATTTCCGCCCATAGACACCCATCGCATATCAGCGGCTCGTTCGGCGGGGTGAGGGTTGGCATCCCCAACACAAGGTCCTCTGCCCGCTCCTTATCCTGTTCGCTGTCCCAGCTACATGCCTGGATTTCAGCCATTAGTTCACTGGCATCAATCGCCCTTGCCATCTTTCAGCGCCTCCAAATCAATCCTTTCGACTTCTGCCCGAACTTCCAGGCGGTTCAGGTAAAGTCCCATATACTTTTTTTGTTCCAGCAGTAGACTAAGTTCACAATCCGGTTCAAAATCTAAAGTTCCGGCTTCGTACTTCACCGTCATACGGTGGAGCTTTTCATACCGGATTTTGGTCTGCCAGTATTCCGCCTTAAAGCGTTCCTTATAGTTGGCGCTGTTCATCATCTTTACGGTATCGTTCAGGTTCATTTGTAAATTTCCTCCATTCTTTTTAGCACCATCTCCACGGCCTCGTCCGCTATGGGAGCGCCGCAGTTGGGGCAGTATTTTGGCATATACCAGCATGTTAATTCCGTAAAATCATGTCCACAGCATGAGAACACTCGATTCATTTTGCCATCTTTGATAGTCTCTATAATCTTTCCGTGCCGTACCGGGGCTACATCGGCGGCAGGCAGGCCAGAAATCACGGCCTCGATCTCATCGGAAGTGTAATTCTCTGTCTTATAAACCACGGTGCATCCGTCTGATCCATCATTCTCCGGGTCTACCGGATAAAATAGGTCAATGGCAGCCTGCCGCTCAATATACTCAGCCATCCTGCTCCTCCCTTTCACAATAACAGTTCATCAATGGATCATCATGGTCACACATACAGCATGGTTTCCCGTCACCACTGCCTGGTGGGGCATGGATACAGCCTTCACAAACATAATCAGCCATTGCTGTCACCCCTCCTCCGGTGGCTGCTGGAGCCATTCTAAAGCGTGGGCCATTCCTTTCCAAATTGCACCGCCACCGGCAGCGCTTCTCCTGTACTCAACTTCTGCGAGAAATCGAGCCAACTCCTTGTCGCTCATGGCCCGGATGCGGTCGGCGTTGGTCATTGGCGGCTTATATGCTCCACACTTTATGACGATTTCTCTTGGATTCCGCTCGTGTCGGCAATCTGCTCGGCAACTATCACATAGATTAAGTCCCATTTTCCTGCTCCTCCATTTTCGTCATAATCTTCGCCTTCCGCCGCATACACCAGGCAAACACCGGGAACTTAAAATCCTTTTGGGTGGAGCACTGCGGCAAAAACCCGCAGGTCTCACAATGCCCGCCCACGATGGCCTGAGAGATCGCCAGCCCCTCGGCCTGCTTTTCGGGCGGATATGGCCGGTCAAACATGGTGACGTGCGTATATGATTTCCGGCTCATGTCACCCCTCCTCTGGTGGCTCCGGCAGTGGCATCCAGTAGGTGACCGTCGGGTCATCCCACTCCGGCCACGTCTCCACGATCCACCCCTCTGTACGGCTGTGCGAGGCAATCTCCATCGCCTCGTCCAGCGTGATATTCGTCTGTGGCCTGCCGCTAACAATGCATAACACCATCACATCATCATCCGGCAGCCTATCTGCCACACTGATCCACGACGCATCCCGCAGAACCTCAATCGCCTCCCGAATGATGGCGCAACCACTGGTGGAACAGTTGTGCTCGTGCCCGCAGCCCAGGCAGGCCAGAGAGCCGGTCTCGACTCTCAGTTGACTCAACGCGGAAATCAGATCATCAATTTTCATTTTTTGCATTCTCTCCTGCCTCCCGCCCATCAGGGGCATAGCCAAACCATCTAATGATCGTCGAGATCTCCTCAGGACCCAGGCTCGCAAATTCATCGCCATCTATACCCGCCACAATGATGGGCCCGCAAAACTCCACTCCACAAAAAATACAGTTGTGTGGCAGCCCCATCAGCCGCCCCTCCTCGTTGCAGATGACCACAGCGTCAGTGGCCAACGTAACGGTCTCGATGTACCCGCCTACACATGCCTGGAGATCTCTCAGCGTGTTCCCAATCTCCCGTACCTCAGGCGCGCAGCCTGGCCCCTTATAAACTACAGTCATGGTTGTTCTCCTTTCTGAACCTAGTTTTAAAATCCCCCGGCTCGAACAGTTCGCACCGCTGGTCCTCTGGCCTGCGTATCTCCGGCGCACGGTGCCCACAGTCGATCACACAGGGCATGGTGTGATAGTCCTGGGACCGCTGCACTGTGCAGCAGTATCCGGCCACCTGCGGCCGCGTCTCGTCCAGCCATCTACACCCACGGCAGTTCATGTTGTTTTGCCCCTTCCATCCTCATCTGCTCCGCCCCGGTCTCCCGGATCTCCACCACTCTGGTGTCTCCGTACCGCTCCAGGCACATGGCCAGGTGCTCCTTCACGCCGATGGTCTGACCAGGTGGGGCGTCTACCTGGATCACGATGGTCAGCATTGCTCCGCCTCAACCAGTTCTCCGTCCACCAACTTGTACCAGGTATCCGCCTTTACTGTCTCACCATCCACCACAACGGTCTTCCAATGGGTGAGATCATAACTGTTCTCTTTTTCCTCCGCAATAACCAGGATCGCGCCCAATCCGCCACGGATCTTTACATCGTTGCTCCGGACTAATCCAGCCCCGTTGGCTCCAACGGTTACGCTTCCTCTCGATGTGGCCGCTCCATAGTCCCCGGCGGTAGCGGCTCCACTGTCCCCGGCGGTGGCGGCTCCACTGTCCCCGGCGGTGGCGGCTCCACAGTACCCGGCGGTGGCCTGTTTGGGGTCAGTGTGCTCCGTGGTTGTATGCGCCTTAACGTAGGCAATGTGCGCCTTGACTAACCCTGGAATTCCGATCTCCGTTTTCAGCGTCAGTTCTGATGAAGCGATTTTGCTATCTTCGTTATCCTCATCCATAGTCCCCCCAGCCTCACAGACAAAATAGCGGCTTTTATTCGGTGCGAAGTATCGAAATACATCCAGTGGGGCCTTGCAGGAGTGGAATCCTCGACCACCGCAACGGACGGCTCCAGCGTCCTTGTACTCTTTACCAAGTTCATATTGGAACCTGCCATGGCACTTCATGTCCTTGTCGGTTCCTTTATATGTAATCAGCTTGCTCATATTGTCCTCCTGTTTATTGATTGAGGGCTCTCGCCCGCCGTTTATATTCCCGCAGCGTACTATCTGACTGGATCCCAGTTCTCCGCATGATCTCCCTATCTGTCATCCCAGCCCGCAGGCAGGCCGCCACCTTCTGGACGTCAAACCTCGGCTTCTGGCCCCGGCCAGCGGCATAGTCCTTCCCATCGCTCACATACAGGGGGCAGGCGGTCACATGGTACGAGGCCCCGCAGCCCCGCTTCCAGGTCGGCTCCGCCGTCCACCCGGGCACGGGCTGGAATTTGATGCGTTTAGTCTCTGGATCCCGCTCAGACCACGGGCAGCCGCCATAGCATTTAGCGCAGCTCAGGCATAGTGTGTCAGACATGGGCAGCCTCCCACACGCCGGCCTCCCGGAGCAGCACATTCCACTCCCCGGGGCTCATTCCCCTGGCCGCAGCCTCCCGCAGCGTTGGCAGTCCACGCTCCCGCAGCTCCTGGTGCCACGCCTCCTGCCACGATTTCAGTCGGGTCATGCTCTCCGACTCCAAAGGGCCAGGAGGCGCGTACCGCATCTTCTCCCCCTGTGCCAATGGTGGAAGCCGTGTCAGAATCTCTGACAGGTCCGGCCAAAAGCGGCAGGTCTGCGCGTGCTCACGAGCTGCCTGAAACAGCTGATCCCGGCTGTACCCCTCCACCGCGGCGATCCATTCCTGAGCCCTGGTCCGTGTCAGCTTTGGGATCTTATCTGGCGGACAGTTTGGGTGCAGCACACGGAGATAGCTGAACAACGCCTGAATATCTTCGATCTGCACAACAAAAACTCCTTTTGCTTCTCTTTTTTGCGCGCCTGTCAACGCTCCCTGTTCTTCTTTTAGAGTTTTCCGTGGAACGTGCGCGCCGATAGAAGTAGAGAGTATAGTTTTTTGAGTTCTATCTTTAGAACTACCTCTCCTATTCCTATACCTCTCCTCTCCTATCCTATGTGTCATTCGCAGGCCGCAAATGAGCATTTGCATGACACAAATGGGCGTTACCCACCATTTTTGGGTATGAAAACCAAACCGACGCTCTCGTCGGCTCCCAAGAGCCAGTAATCGGCTATGACAGACCTTACCCGGCGTTTTTTCAGCGCCGGTACAAAGCTGCGCTGGATGCCCCTGCTCGTAAGTACTCCGTGCCCCTCGTACAGCATGCGGTCAAACAAGCCAATACGCAAGCACAGCCCGACGGTATCCTGTACCGCCTTTGACCCAACTCCACCGCCGATCCGTCTTGCAACGCTGGCGGCATCATCGCAGGTCCATGGCAAAAAGTATCCATGCAGCCCGAAGGCCCTTTGGCAAAGATAGAAATAGATCGTAAACCCGGCCACACCCTGGCCGTCGATCAGCTTGTCTATCTTCGGATCCTCAAATACGTCCGTGGCCCAGCCGGAGAACTCAATGCCCTCCTTCGGCCGTCCGGCCATCTCATCACCCGCTTTCTCCCGGCGGGGCCAGGACGCCCCAGCCCCGCCAGCCGCTGTTTTAATTACCGAGAAATTTGTTTATGAAATACTGCTGTCCACGCCCTGTTACCTTGGGCGTTTTCTTAGTGTCAGTGTGCCCATCTGCGTGAGCCACCACAGTCTCCTTGATTTCAAACAGTCCCATCTCCATGGCCTTCTGTGTCGGCATATTATAGTCGCTCCCGTTCCGCCGGATCAGATAACCATTCTCTCTCAGCCAGGTGAACAGACGGTTCTGGCCCATGTCCACCCCGTTCTGCTTCAGCACCTTAGCCAGCTCTCCCACAAGAATAGAGGTCCTAGCCGCAGCCACCGCGTTCGCAAACAAAACCTTTGGCCGGTCCAGTTCCCGCTGCTCCTCCAGACACCGCAGTTTTTTGTGGGCGATCTCCAGCGCCCGGGCCATGACCCTTTCCGGGCTGTTCCAGTCCCGCTCCAGCGCAAGGAAATACTGGCGTGCCAGTTTGCCTTTTTCATTGCGCTGTATCATGCAGATCTCCTTGGCCATGTCGATGGAGAGGGCGGCGTCCTGTGCTGGGCGTCCACCTGTCGGGGTTTTACTCAAAAATGAGTAAAAGTCCTCACCCTCCAAAAATCCATACCCACACATCCTGGAAAACCAGTCGTTAAACCTGGTTTCCACTTCCAGGAACTCATGCAGCTCTCGGGCCGAGACTGCGGGCCTCTCCCCAGAGAAGTCCACTTTAATCAATTCGTTCATTTTTTCTCCTTTTCATCGCGTATCGACTGAAGCTCGGCATAAATATTTTTCTCCAATTCGTCACTCAAATCGCAGAGATGGCGATATATGCCAAATAGCCCATCCAGGTAACATTCCGGGGATGATGACCCTTCCTCCATGGCGGTATGGATCGCCCCCAGCGCATTGACCCCACACGAAAATCTGAATTGAAGTTGATCCACAGCAAATAGAAAGTTGGTTGCGTGATCGGTGTTCATAAGGAAGCCTCCGTTCAATGTTATAATAACATTATTATAACATCACTTTCCTGTGTGTCAATATCAAAATGATGTTATTCCAACATCAAAGTAGCTCTATCTTTTTTTGCTGTTCTGTGATATTGTTCTAATGTCAAAATAACATGGAGGTAACGCTATGAAGATCTCAGACCGTAATTACTTCAAAAAGACGGGACACACCACAGTTTTCAGCCTTCGGCTGGATGACGAAGTGTACCGCCTGATCAAAGAGGTCGCACAGGCCGAGCACCGTTCTATCAACTCTCAGCTGACAGATTTCATCGAGGGGGCTTTGATCGAGTATCTTGAGGAGCACCCAGACTGATCTGGACGCTACCCTCATAGACCTTCATCCCCATAAACATCAGATGGAGCATCACACCGTTCTGGCTGTCTCCGATCTCAGCCGCGAGCGCTCTGATCTTCTCCAACAGATGTTCCGGGACCCGGATCGTGGTGGCGACGCCGGCCGGGTTTTCTTTCGCTGCTGCCATTTTTATTGACTCCTTTCTTTTGGGCACACCGTAACCTGCACCCGGTCCCCCACCACCTGCTGCACCAGACGGCGGAACATCCACTCATTGCCGCAGGCGTCGGACAGGTGCATCAGGTACACCTCCCGCACCCGGGACTTGTCCAGGCCCGCCAGCCAGGCGCAGGCCCTGGACACGCTCATGTGGGCGTTGGCCACCCGGCGGCGCACCTTCTCCGGCATCCGCTCCGACCGCTCCAGGGCGGCCTCGTCATAGTTGCACTCGATGGCCACCAGATCCACACCGGGAAACTGATACCCCAGGTTGACCGTGTCTGTGGCAAAGACCAGCTTGTCCCCGTCCGTCCGGCTGCGGATCAGAAAGCCCATAGGCTCCGCCGCGTCGTGGAAGGTGGGGAAGGGGAGCACGTCAAAGCTGCCCAGGGCCACCGCCTCCCGGTTCTCCAGAGGCTCCAGCTGCTCGCACCCCAGGGCCTCCGCCGTCCCGCGGCTGGCGTAGACCGGAACCCCGCTCCGGATCAGCTGCTCATAGCAGCCGGCGTGGTCCTTGTGCTCGTGGGAGATCAGACACCCGGCGATACCGGACACGCCGAAGCCGGTCAGCTTCTGAAGCTTTTTCCAGCTCACTCCGCACTCGATCAGCAGGCAGGTCGTTCCGTCCTCCACCAGATAGGCGTTCCCGTGGGAGGAGCTGGCCAATGGGATCAGCTTCAAATGGGACAACCCCCTTCGTCCTTGCAAAGTCCGCTTCGCTCCGCCTGAGCCGGGAAGTCCACCGTATCCGTTGGCGTGTGCTCCTTCTGGTACTGGGTGGACTTCTTGATCTTCTCCTGCACCCACTCCGGCAACGCCTGGAACACCGCGTCGTCCCATTGTTCCATGTCCCAGCAGATGGGTTCTGTGTCCGTCTTTGGCGCCGGCATCCCCTTGGGCAGGGGGATCACACTGTCCACATTGGCGTACTCCCCGGTGTCGTTGAGCACCACGTTCAGCTGGCAGGCGCGGCCAATCTGATCGAATAGTTCCAGTTCCCCAAATTGATCGTCGCTGTACTGCACCCCATTCCAGCTGCTCAAAAAGCCCCGCAGATTGCTCTTTTTACTGGTGGCCATCGAGAAGGACCGGGACAGCTGCCGTGGCTTCACTTCCCCATCCACCTCCACCGTCTCCCCGGACAGTTCCCAGATGAACTGCACCTCGTTGCGGTAGTTCTTGAACTTCTCGCTGTACTGCTCCCCCAGATCCACCACGCCCACGCAGGTCGCGATGTACACCCCCGGCTCCACCGGAGGGAGTTTGGGCTTTGCCCGGTCCTTAATTTTCATATTCACACCTCAGCTTTTTGTCTCCCGCGCTGACCACCAGGCGAATGGTTTGGCTTCCCACAGGCAGCAGCCCGGTCACACTCTCCGCGTTGTCAATGAATAGCGGCACCCGCATCCCATAGTGCTCCGACAGCGTCCGAATCACATCCAGACCGGCGTTCACTCTGGACCCATTGTTCATCGACCGGTATGGGACCCCATCCACTGTGGCCTCACAGCAGTCGGCCAGCCCTCCGTTGACCTGCTCCTGGAACAGTGTCCATCTCACCAGCTGGAAGCGTCCGTTGATCTGATCCTCAATGTAGCGCACCTTGCAGCGGCTGAACTCGTCACACAGGAACAGCAGCTTGTCCAGCTCCTCCAGCTGCTGCCCACTCTCCCGAGCCTCCTGCCGCAGGGCCTCCATCCGCTCTTTGGCATAGTCCAGCATGGCCTTTCGGCCCAGATCCCGGTCCAGCCTGTCCAGCTGCTGCTGAAGCTCCAAAATGCGGCCCTCAATCTCGGTTCGGATCGCGCCGTTCTCCCGGCTCAGACTCTCCGCCTGTCGGCGGGCCTCCTCCAGGGCGGCGGTCAGCTCTGCCTCCTGCTGAACAAATCCGGGAAGGTCCTCCACTTCCGCGGGCGCCGGGGCTCTGTACGCTTCCAACTCCGCCCGGAGCCGGGCGATCTCGTTTTCCGCCCGGACCCCAGCCTCAATGGCGTCTTCCCGGCGGGCCTGTGCCATAGAGCGGTCCGCCTTGGCACGGTCCGCCTCCTCCACAGCCTCCGTCTGGACTCTCTCCCGGTCCACCTCAAATGCCGCCCGGGCGGCCTTTTGGGCCTCCTCCGGCATCCTCTGTCCGCAGGTGGGACATACCGTTTCCTCAAAGATCCGCTCGGCTGCCTCAGACCATCTGGCCCGGCACTGCTGGATCCGCTCCTCCAGATGCTCCATCAGATCCTTTTCGTTCCGGGCCAGTTGTGTGCAGCACAGCAGTTCACGCTCTGCCGCCCGGATCTCCGCCTCCAGCACCGGCCTCCGGTCCTCCACCGGGACGATCTGGCTCTGCCGGTGCAGATGATTCTCATTCCGACGCGCGGCCAGCTCGTTCTCAAGCCGGGCCACATCATTCCGCTTGGAGGCCAGCAGGGTGTTGTTCTCCAGTTGGATCAGTTCGCCCCGCAGGCTGTCCCGCCGTGCGGCCACTTGCCCCCGCTCCTCCTCCAGAGCGGTGAAGTCAATCCCCTCCAGCTCTGACACCGTCTTTTTGCACTCGTCCAGACGGGCCGGAACTGTATCCCGGGCTCCGTTCAGCCCCCGGCGCTTGGCCTGCAGCTTCTTCTTGTAGTCCTCCAGGCTCAGCCGGCCCATGGACTCCATCAGTGCCGCGAAGCGCGGCTCCCGCTCCATGATCTCCCGGTCGGAGGCCACGCCGCACACCTCGAACAGGGCCTCCCGCCGTTTCCGCCAGTCCAGCCCCTCGCAGAACCAACCCACACTGGTCAGCATCCGCCATCGCTCCTCACCGGCCAGCTCGTCCACCTTCGCCTCAAAGGCATACTTCTTCACCGGGACATCGTCCACATAGTACTCGCTGGTGTTCCCGTCATAGGTGGCGTCCGCGTTTCCACGCTTCACGCTCCACTTCTCATAGTAGGTCTTGCGCAATGTCACCGACTCTCCATCCGCCCACAGCGTCGCCGAGACCTCTGTTACCGCACCATGGTCCGCCACCTCTCCGGCGGCGTCCAGCGGCTTGATCTCAAAACTGCCGTTCCCGCGGCTGTCCTTCCCAAACAGCAGCCAAGTCAGAGCGTCATATACTGTGGTCTTGCCTGCGGCATTGTCCCCATAGATACTGGCGCTGCGCCCATCCAGCAACAGAGATAAGCTCCCACAGCCCTTAAAATTCCGGATCTCCAGATCCATCAATTTTAAATCCATCTTGACGATTCCTTTCTTGTCCCATATAATATGGGTGTCTTAATTTCCTCTTGCCGTCGTGGGTGTTCCAGCACCTGCGGCGGCTCTCTTTTTTGCGCGGTATTCCCGCATATAATTCCGGACCCGTTCCCGCACCTTCTCCCGGTTGGCTTCGTAGTAGGCCTTCTGCTGTGCGGCCACCTTCTCCCGGTTGGCTTCGTAGTAGGCCTTCTGGTACTCGGCCACCTTCTCCCGGTTGGCTTC
>ENA-ORUO01001929-ORUO01001929.1-human-gut-metagenome-genome-assembly--contig:-NODE-1929-length-17928-cov-3.092430_pt1 | contig 17928 bp, 11 predicted proteins | sample MGYA00242082_ERZ509215 | MGnify/ENA primary metagenome ERZ509215 (study PRJEB26280, sample SAMEA2338829) | human gut metagenome | biome: human gut; feature: human-associated habitat; material: faeces... | reverse complement strand
ACCAGAAATATAAGTAAAACAGAAAACAGCGCAGAAAAGGCTGCCTCTTTGATAGAGGCAGCCTTTTTCATGTCAATTGTTACATTCTCTCGTCAATATTGGTATAAGTCGTGGCCTTTGCGAGCGGCTTGTATGCCGGACGGATGATCTTGCCGCCGGTGGTGACCTCCTCCAACCGGTGCGCCATCCAGCCGACGATACGCGCGGTAGCGAACAGCGGCGTATACAGCGACTTGGGCAGGCCGAGCATGCGGTAAACGAAGCCGGAATACATATCGACGTTCGCGCACATCGGCTTGTCGCTGCCCTTTTTTTCGGCAAAAACCACGGGCGTGAGCTTTTCAACCAGCTCGATAAGGTCCATTTCCTTGGAAAAGCCGGTCTTTTCCGCCAACGGACGCGCCGCTCGCTTAAGCGCTACCGCACGCGGATCGCTTTTGGTGTAAATGGCGTGGCCCATGCCGTAAATCAGGCCCGAACCGTCCCCCGCCTCACCGTCCAGAATGCGGCGCAGGTAATCCGCGACCTCGCCCTCGTCCGTCCAGTCGTGCAGGTTGGCTTTCATCTCGTCAAACTGCTTGACAACGCTGGCCATGCCATCGAAAGACATCATATGGGGGGTGTTGTCTTTCACACCTGCGATCTTGCCATTTGCTCCAAAGCCTTCCAGCATTTTCTTCATCAGCGGGATAATCAACGTACATGGATAAGATATAGTTTTTTTCTTCTACATCTGTAAGGCGCTGGCAGCCAGTTAAGGAAAAAAGAATTGGGAAAAAGATTAAAAGAGTTATTCCTGCAAAATACTTTACCTGCTTATTGTTCTTATATTTTGCAATATTTTTTCTTTCTTCTTTATCTTTTTCTGTTTTTTCTTGATAATTGAAATCTTTCTGTCTTTTAAAAAGCCAAACTACAAGTGGCAATATTAAGGACAGCGGGAAATCCACAAATGCCTTATATTTGAGATAAAACGTCCACAAAAGAGTGTGTTTTTCCACAACGCAAGTCAAGAGTACTAAGCAGACAAAAGTAATTCCTAAAAAATTTTTCAAACATCCTCTAGAGCGTGTTTGAAAAATACTCCATCCATAATAGAGATAACCGCTTAAAACCGCCATCATGCACAGTATCCAAAATATAATCGGCAGGATATCAAATCGTTCTAAGAACCCGCCCGGCATTCGGATTAGCTGCATCATTTTGATGACTGGCCATTCTGACTGGCTTGTGAGAGTTGGGCCAAGTGTTCGCACGGAAAGGAAACAAAATAAAACATTACAGAGAATTGCACCTGCGACGGCTGTTATTATGTCCCGTATTGCTTTATCATCTTTACCTTCTCTATTATTTTTACCTTCTTTATTATTTTTGTCCTCTACTTTTCTATTTTTTGTTTCGGTTCCTCTTTCTTCGGCAGCAGGCCTCAAAAACAAGAGAAATTCTATTGGACTGCTGCACAGTAACATCAAATATCCGTTTCCCATGCTTCGGAAAATATTATCTGAAAGAATTCCTTGCCAGGGTTCTCCTGCATTCCCTATCTGCATTGCTTTTTCAATTCCGATAAATGATAAAATCACAGCAATAAAATACGTCGTGATAATCCACGGAAAAATGATTTCTAAAAATCTGGCTCTTTTTTGTAATGTTGTATACAAGCTGTAGCAAAGCAAAATCGCAGCAGGAAAAATAATAAATAAAAAGCTGCTTTCTGGCATATAAACAGTCTGAATTGTCTTACCAAAGAAATAAAAAAGTGCTACTGCATTTATGAAAAAACGAATCATGTATACAAATTTTATTGGCTGTGGTAAAACTTCCGGAAAATTTATAGATTTAAGCCTTGTTTGCATTTTTGAAACATTAATATTTGCATCCCTTGCCAGACCTGTCTTACCTATTTTTCTGTTTTCAAAATTTTCTTCACTTATTTTCCCAGAGGAAATAATAAAAAAGGCAATCGTTCCAGCCAAAAACACCCCATAAAAAATCAGGCTCCAAAAGCCATTCTGTTCTTTATAGCAGGCAAATGCCGGTATAGATAATGCTCCCGCTCCAAATGTTTCTATAAAGATCATTCTGCGTAACTGCCTTGCAGAAATCTTATTTTCATACATTTTATACATCCTCCTCTTTGACCGTCCCCCATTTTATTTTCATTCTATTTTCGTTTTCTTTTCTTCATCCTTTTATGAATCATTACATCTTCTGCCTGTAAATTTGGGGATAGCGTATCTATCTTTTTCGAATTCTCCGGCCCTCTCTCGTAAATACTGGTCTTTTTTTCATATAAGCAAATGGATAGCGAACATAATGATCCTTTTTATCATCATAATTTAAGTTTTCCCCACAAACAGAAGGCAGCATATATGGAACACCGAAGGATTCTATCTGAGATAAATGCAATAATAATGCGGCAAAAGTGAGAAGATAGCCGTAAATTCCCCATATTGCTGCAGTAACAATAAAAAGAAACTTTAACAAACGAAATACGGCGCCAAAGGATTCATTTGGCACGATAAATGATGCAATAGCTGTAAAAGATACAACGATAACAACGATTGTACTGACAATTCCCGCTTCCACTGCTGCCTGGCCTACGATGAGGCCGCCGACAATGCCTATTGTTCCTCCGAGCTGTCCGGGCAAATGAATTCCTGCTTCTTTTAATAGTTCAAACTGAAATTCCATAAGCAAAACTTCTAAAGCAACTGGAATGACGATGCCAGTTCGCGCTGTTGCAATGGATAACAAAAAGGAGGTTGGGAGCATTTCTGTATGAAATGCTGCTATGGCAACATACAATCCCGGAAATCCTATCGCAAACAATGAAGCTGCAAAGCGAAGCAAACGGGCAAATGATGCCACTTCAAATCGGGTATAGTAATCGTCACCTGCCTGAAAAAACATTTGATAAGTGACGGGCAAAATTAACACGCCCGGAGAGTTATCCACAACAAGAACGATTCTCCCCTCCAGTAATCCACTTGCCGCCTTATCCGGCCGTTCTGTATGTTGAAATTGTGGAAATGGTGTCCATACATTTTCTTCTAAAAGCTGCTCTACCATTCCTCCATCTAAAATACCATCAAAGCTGAGTGCATTTACTTTTTGTCTTACCTTTTCAAGAAGTTCCGGCTGAACAAGATCATCCATGTATACAATTGCCAAATCTGCTTTGGAGCGCTCCCCAACCATCGTATGCTCCATTTTCAGGCGAGAATCACGGATTCGGCGGCGAATCAATGCTGTATTTATTCGCATATTTTCTGTAAAACTATCTTTCGGACCGCGGATAACCATTTCCTGCTGGGTTTCCCCTACCCCTCTTGATGGGTATTTCTTTGTAGATAAAATAATTGCTTTCGGGCAGCTTTCCAGCAAAAGCAGGGTATTTCCTGATAAGATATCTGTTAAAATATCTTCAAAACTTTCATCCTCTTTCCAGTCCACTGTTTCCATCACATGATTTTCTACATAAGAGAGGAAATCCTGCCCTGTTTTTTCACATTTATTTTTAAGGAGAGGACGGATCACGAAGTCTTCCACCATATCTGCATCCGTCATTCCATCGACATAGATGACTGCTGCTTTTTTAGGCTTTATTTTTTTATTGTTCTGCGTAGTTTTCACTATTCTTTTCGAAACTGTTTTTCTACCTATATCACTGTTTATGTCACTGTCCGTATTTGCATCTGTTTGCCCCTTCGTAGCACTGCTTATGTCACTGTCTGTATTCGCATCTGTTTGCTCTTCCATAATACTGTTTGCGTCACTGTCCGTATTTGCATCTGTTTGCTCTTCCATAATACTGTTTGTGTCACTGTCCGTATTTGCATCTGTTTGCTCTTCCATAATACTTTGTATATCAGCGTTGTCTCCTACATAAAATACATTTTTTACAATATCCCCGCTTCGGTCTAATGCTTTCTCCAAAAATGCGTAATCTTTATCAAAATTCCGGGTAAGCTTTCCTTTTATTTTCTGGTCTCTGTTATACTTTATTCGCACTTTTCCCCTCCAGCTCTTTTTAATAGGCCACTAAAAATATGCCACTAAAATCTCTTATTTATTATTCTTAAACTTTTGCCTGCGGGCTTATAAACTTTTAATATTTTACTGGAATCTCAAATTGTTATACCCACATAACATTAAGAATATTTCTCCCTATATTTTCCGCAAAAATACTCTGTTAGTATTGAGAAATTTTTTCTTTTTTATACAGGTGTTTCTTTCTTGATTTTTTGCAAAAATGCGTTATAATAATTGTATACAAGATACAGAGGAGGTACAATTTTTATGACTCAGCCCTTACATTTGAAAGCATATGCCAAGGTGAATCTGGGACTGGACGTACTTAGAAGGCGGGAAGACGGTTACCACGAAGTCAGAATGATTATGCAGACAGTGAAGCTTTTTGACTACATTACTTTACAGAAGAATACATGCGGACAGATTCGTCTTTCTTCGAATCTGCCTTACCTCCCCCTCAATGAGAAGAACCTTGTCTATCGGGCCATTGACACGATACGTACTGCATATAATATTTCAGACGGTGTTGATGCAGCAATTGAAAAGCACATCCCTGTTGCTGCAGGAATGGCCGGCGGAAGTACCGATGCTGCCGCTGCTCTGGTAGGCATGAATCAGCTATTTTCTCTTGGAATAACACAGGACGAGCTTATTAAACATGGGCTTACCCTTGGCGCAGACATTCCATTTTGCATTATGAGAGGAACCGCACTTTCTGAAGGAATCGGTGAGATATTAACTCCTCTTCCTTCTATTCCGCCATGCTGGTTTTTAATTGTAAAACCATCTTTCTCTATGTCTACAAAGTTTGTATATGAGCACCTGCATCTCGATGAACAGACAGCCCATCCAGACATAGACGGAATGATTCAGGCCATCAGCCACGGTGACCTTACAGGTATCACCGACCGTATGGGTAATGTATTGGAACAGGTTACAGAAAAACATTATCCAGCTATCGTACAGCTAAAAAAAGATATGAGAAGATTAGGAGCTGTCAATGCGCTTATGAGCGGAAGTGGCTCCACCGTATTTGGTATATTTACCTCAAGAGAAGCCGCCGGAAAGGCAGCTGAATTTTTCCATAATGACCCGGGAATCCGGCAGACCGCCGTTGTCCGCCCATTTAGTAAAAATCTCCCACGGTCGAAATCGCAGAAAAATCATAATCATTTTTCGAAAAAAAACAGTTCGCTGACACAGGGGGATAAATATACAGCGAAAAAGGGAAGGAGAAACAACTAATGAAAGACACTAACTTTAATGTAAATGAATATCTGCCACTTCGTGACGTTGTATTTAACACACTTCGACAGGCAATTATTACTGGTGAATTCGCACCGGGAGAACGTCTCATGGAAATTTCTCTTGCCAACCGCCTCGGTGTAAGCCGTACTCCTGTAAGAGAAGCTATTCGTAAGTTAGAACTGGAAGGCCTGGTTATCATGATTCCACGAAAAGGTGCTCAAGTAGCCAGAATCACAGAAAAAAATCTTCGTGATGTCATCGAAATCCGTACTGTTCTTGAAGAATTCGCTGCTGTTCTTGCCTGCGAACGAATTGATCAGTCTGGGCTTCATGATTTACGTCAGGCTCATGAGGACTTCATCCGTTCCGTAGAGAATGGGGATATTCTCGATATCGTAGATAAAGATGAGACTTTCCATGATACCATTTTCCGCGCAACAAACAATGACCGCCTTATTTCTATTATCAATAATCTGCGCGAACAGTTCTATCGTTACCGCATGGAATATGTGAAAGATATTCGCCAGCGCTCTAATCTTGTGGAAGAACATCGGGAATTGCTTGATGCCATTTCCAGCAGAGATTCTATAAAGGCAAAGGAACTGATGAAAACACATCTGCTTAATCAGCAGCAGGAAGTGATTAATAATATTCAGGAATCATAGGGAGAGCAGACGAAAGTCAGACGCATTTTTACATAATAGAGGCGCCTGACTTTCTGTCTTTGTCTTCATAGACTCTTTTGGATAAAATCGCTGTGCTACAGCTTTCGAAAAAAAGCCAATACACAGCGATTATTTCAATTATTAAAACGTGTTTAAAAATCATTCCTACAATCTGCACGCTCTAACTTACCAATACAAATTCATATATTCTTTGGCTTTATCTTCTGATAATGCAAACTCTTCTATTAAATTTTTCAGTGCTTCTTCTTGATTAATACGAAATTTTTTACAAGTGTTTATTGTTCCCTGTATACCTTCCTGTATGCCTTCTTGAATACCCTTCTGTATACCTTCCTGTATGCCTTCCTGAAGACCCTTCTGATGGCCTTCCTTTCTCGCCTATATACCTAACGGTTATTTATAAGAATTATATTACCATATTTCCCTTTAAATGTAAATATATTTTTCGACAATTTTTGAGAAAATAATCTTTAGCGCACCAAAATTATGCAAAACTTACAAAATACAAAACCAGTCACAAGAAGCAATCTCTTTCCTTCAAGAGAAAATCTGCTCTTTGTGACTGATTTTCATTTTAAATACCTTTTATTATTTTGTTTTTTTATTATTGCCTATCAGATCTCCCCTTTTCAGATGAAGAAATACCTGATTACATTTTAAATGTTTTCCTTCCTGTCCTTTTTTCCGTGTACGGATAAGGACACGAATTAAAAGCATGATAAGAAGAATAATTCCCATAACGGATGCCGTGATTGTCGGGTCAATCTGGAACGCTTCTGCTGTAACATGGATATGCTGCGGTTCTCCGGTTCCGATACAATGGCCACGCACAAGCAGACGATGTGTATTAATACCATACGGTGTACAGGTCATTAGGGTACAATAATCCTTTTTATCTTCAATCTGCAGGCTATCCGTTTCATCTGGAAGAACGATAGAAATATCATCAACCTCGTAAGTAATCTCTCGATTCAAAATCGTAATAGTAAATGTATCTCCTACTTCCATTTTATCGAGGTCTGTAAAAAGCTTTGCGCTCGGCAGGCCACGGTGGGCAGAAATAACACTGTGCGTACTCTCTCCGCCAACCGGAAAACTGGTTCCTTTCAAATGTCCGGCCGCAATCTGTAAAATACCCTCATCTGTTCCATGATAAATCGGAAGCTCTACACCAAGCTTCTTGATCGTGATATAACCCATAATACCTGTACCACTGATATCAAGTATTTTCTCATAACCTTTAATTTCATCCGGGTTATAAAATGCAGATGGATTTTTCGCGAGCTTCTTATTGTACTTCTCCGCCGCTTCAAAATACTTCGTATAATCCTCCGGCTTTATTTCCGACACCTTTTCATCGTATGCCGCAATCGCCTTTGACTGATGCCTCTGATTAATATAATTACTCACGGTCGGATATAACATCACGGACAGCCCCACGAGGAAAATCAATATTAAAATGATAGTAGTAATATTCGAACTCAACTTCTTTTTTTTCAATGTTTTCTTTGATTTTTTCTCTGACTTCTTTCCAGACTTCATAGTTCTCTCCCTGATGTCATTTCCTTTTGTATATTTATGCTCTCACAAAATCTTGTTTGTATAACTGTGCATACATATATTTACCTTTAAGATTGGGACAGGAGCTAAAAGCCCCTGCCCCTGAAAATCTCATAATATCAAATTGTTGTTATAAACATTCAGAACAAATTAGTTCTCAGCACGTCTCTTTGTGATAAGAAGAACTGCTGCTCCAACCATTAAGATAGCACCAACAACGTAGAAGATTGTTGTACCGATACCACCGGTGGATGGGAGAGTGGAACCTTTTTTATTGACTACTTTTGTAGCTAATTCACTCTTATCTGTATTAGCTGTAAATGTAATCTTACCATCTTTTGCTGTACCTGTTAACTCTGTAAGTACCTCTGTACGATTTGTACCATCCCATGTAATTGTATGATCTGCATTTACAGTAAATTCGATAGGTTCAATACTGTTATATTCATTAGGTGTTTTTGTTTCTGTTAAGATATATTTACCGTCATCTAAACCTTTGAAAGTAAAGCTTGTTCCATCATCAGATTTTACAACTTTAACCGTCTCTCTAGAACCATCTTCTAATACTTTCTGAAGAGTAAATTCTGCTCCTGGTAATTTCTGTCCGTTTTCACTTTCTGCATATTTGTCAACTACTACCTGATAAGTAAATACGATAACGTTATCCCATGGGGTTTCACCTGTACCAGGTTTATCTTCACCTTTCTGCTCCTCATTTGGATTGTTAGAGAACTCAAGCTTTGCCTTGTTGACATTTCCTTCTTTTCCAAGTTTTGCTTTATCATTTAATTTAGATGTATATTCTACACGAATCTTAGATCCTGCTTCAACAGATGAAATATCTTTTAAATTCTTAAATACAACTTCAAAAGTACAGCCATCTGTAGGATTCTCTACTACCTCATATCCTGTTTCAATTTTGTTTTTACCTACATAAACCTCTACAGAGTTTTTATTAAATGATAAGCCTTCTTCTTCTATATCATGAAATGCAAAGTAATACTTTCCTTTGTAATCTGCATAATTAGATGCTACTTTACCCTCTAATTTAAATGGAATGTCATCTCCGATATCATAATCTGCTGAATCCTGCCAATCTGTATAAGTATTATCGGCATCTGTTGTATCATTTCTATCTTTTATCTTTTTCTCAAAAGAAGGAACATCTGCCTTAGGTTCAATAGTTACATCTCCCACTACTTCTACAATATATGTAGTATAAGTATCTGTTCCTGTTACACTACCATCCTTATCTTTAATCAGATAATAACCTGCTACGGCACTATAAGTTGCTCCATTAGTAATCGTTGTTACTGGATTGCTCAATGTTGCATATGTCTCAATAACATTTAATTTTTCTCTATTAGTTTTAGAATTTACTTCCGTTAAAGCATCTAATGTTGCTTGATCAACAGCCTCACCTGTTGTTCCAGTACCATTCTTTCCCCATTTTACATTAGAAAGTGTACTACCTGATAAATCTCCTGTAAAAATCTGATAAACCTCATACCGATGGTCTGTCGCTGGAGCTGTAATAGTAAATGTCTGCTCTGCTGCGAACGCAAACACGCTCATTGCCAGCACCATCACTACGCTGAGTGCTAATGCCACTAATCGTTTCATCTTTTTCATATTCTTCATTTCCTTTCTTTAGGTATAGTATTATTTATTATTTAGATATTCTTACGACGCAGATTTTTTCGCCGTGTTGAAAGTTGCAGAGCTTTACTCTACCCTACTTCCACGTCTGCGCCTCATGGAATATCCACATAACAGGGCGAATCCCATAAGTGATGCACCGACTGTTATAAACGGTAATGTTCCGCTGCCTCCTGTTTCTGGTAGGGTGTAATCCTGACGTTTTGTATTTGGATAATATACAGTCTGCCCGCCGGAAAGTAATGTTCCTGAGAAGTTATCCGGTTTGCATTCAGGATATTTGCTGGTATTGCTATCTACAATATAGAAGTAATAGCCGTCTTTAGCTCCTTCTGTCATCGCATATCCATCTGGAGGACTAATTTCTACAAGTTTATAAGCCTGATTATGTGTAAGTTCACCTAAATCTATTTTACCCATACTGTCTGAGACAAGTTCTTTATATGCCTTATCTATTACATAATCTTTCACCTCTTCATCCCACTTATACAAGCTAAATTTAGCTCCGGCAAGATAAGTTCCATAATTGTTGCTATCTACCTTATATACATTAATTCCTATTATATCTGCTCCGGCAGAACTTTCTTTTATCTGTATACCATGATCCTTATTACCATCATCCAACGAATTTCCATTTCCAATAAGTGTAGCTTTATTAGATGGATTTACCCATTTACCAACAACACCATCAACTTTATATCTATATTCAAGAATCAATGCTGTATTATCTGGGATGGTAACAGTAAGCGTATTTATTCTCTTTTCATAATAGTCATCTCCAACACCCCAGTCGCCTCTTATCCCCGTTTCTGTATAAGTATAAGAATATGAACTGCTAGCAAGTAAATCTCCCTTCATACCGTCTACATTCCGTTTATATATCTTTACACTATCTGGAACTAAAGTTATTTTAGCCTTACTATCATTTGGATTATGCTCATATTTTAGTTCATCCTTAATTGTAAGGGTTCCACCGTCACCATCTTGAAGTAAATCTTTTCCGTCTTTATTAACCGCAACGGAGTATTCAATATTGTTAGACCCGTCTACACTTTTACATCCTTTTTCTACGAGATCCTCTTTACGATTATTTGTTATCGTTTGAGTCTGTTCACCGGTACCAAGCTCCTTATTATCTTCATTGGTGACAGTAACTGTATTTTTATATACTTTAGCCTGTGTCCAATCAATGCTGTCTGCATTATCTAAAGTGACGGCTATCTTAAAGGCTATCTGGCTTGTATGATTTCCCTCATAAGCTTCCTTGGGAATCTCAATTTCAATCTCATTATTGGACTTTTTGGTGGCTGTAATCTGAATATGTCGATCATTAAACCATATAGTAGCCGTACCCGTATCTCCATTCCAGATAAATATCTGCTGATCCGCACAGCTTAAAGAAGATAAACTCACTCCATTTGGGAGATGTTCTGTAACAATTATCTTATTACTCTTTCTGACCTCATCATTAAAATTCACCAGTATCTCCCATTGGAGTAATCCTTTAATGTTACCATCATTATAATCATGACTTGTGTTACTTCCACCACCCTCATTATTAGCGTCTACTTTTCTTACAACAATATAATCATCTGGTTTATATTCATTATTTCCACCAAACCATTGGTTATTGAAAGATCCACTGTTATTAAAAGTAGTATTTGTTTCCGGTTTTGCAGCTGTTGTCTGATAATTAAAAGAAATGTTTGTTCCAGCTTTCAAAGCCTCATTCCCTGTGACTTTAATACTAGTCCAATTCTCTGTTTCAGATTTATTCTGATCATTAGTTAATGTATACTTACCTGCTCCAAATACTTTGTCTAACTCTTTCTTTAGATTTGCTATCTGTGCTGGTGTAAAATACTGTCCATTTTGTGGTGTATCTGTGAAAGTCCATCCTGAAGCTGTATCTTTCGCAATAGTGAAATTAACATTCCAATTTAATGTAATGGTTTCTCCAGCTTCATTCAGCTCAATTCCTGTACCCTGTTTACTATATACATTCTTTTTACCCTCAATGTTCACACCTGCACTATCTGATCCAGAAGAATTACCATCCTTTGATAAGTCCGCTTTGTTTGTAATGTTCTTCCATCCATCATGTGTGTGTTCTGTTGTATAGATGATTGTATATGTCTCCTGACTTCCTTCCGGGAATGTGTATGGTAATTTAATGGTTGTACTACCATTTATAGCTGGAGATATCTGTACTTCCCTATCAGATAAATCTACACCATCAATCTCATCACTTAATGTCCATCCACCAATATCCAGTTTATCTTTATTAACAGTAATCGTCCACTCAATCACCCCATTACCTTTATCTTTTCCAGTTTTTGTAATGAGTGGTTTAAACTTCGTTTCAACTTCTGCTTCTGATGAAATCTCTCTGTTATCTGTATTGGTAGATTTCGCTTCAATTTTATTTTTAGCAGTTATATTGTAGCCTTTCAGGTCGTCTGGAAGTTTGCCTGTATAGGTTATTGTGTATATTTCCCCTGCATTCATCTTAGGAAGTGTTGCCGAAAATCCTTTGTTGTCACTATTTTTTGTAATAGCAATACCATCTGTAATCGTTTGACCCTCTTTCACTACTTGAATATCACCATCAAGAGTAATATTTGTCATGATATCATTCAACGTAACTTCTGAATTAGTTCCATGAGGGCTACTAACAGTAATCGTATATTTAACAGTTCCATCTGTCTCATTTATATTACTTGCACTCTTTGTTACATTAATATCGCCTTTTTCTTCTTCAGGCCGTTTAATCTCAAAATTAATCTCATTTTTATCATCAAACTTAATATCGATTTTATTGTTATCGTCTGTTTTAATCTTATCGGCTTTACTTGAGAAGTTAAGATATCCTTTAATTGGACTTCCTGTAGCATTCGCTGATGCAAACTTCTCATTAAAGCTAATAGAAACAACTCCATTTTCAATCTGGTAACTTCCTACTTCAGCACCTGCACTATCAAATACTTTACCGCTGTCAGTAAAATCTTTTAATGCATCTGGCAAGGTATATGTAATAGTATTATTTTCTGTGGAAAGAACTCCTCCTGGAATTGTATACTTAAGACTAACCTGAACCATATCGTTCTTATCAATAACATCGTTATTTTTAATATTGGTCCAACTACTTCCATTATCTTTACTATATTGCAGTGTTGCACTGTCAATATACTGCCCAAAATCAATACCATTCGTAACAGCCTGTACCGCTACACTTCTACTACTCTTTCTGAGAGCTTTCCTTGTCCTTGTTGTCTTCGCCGTCGTATCTGCTTCCGCATTCGGAATAAGGGCTGCCTCTTCGCTTTCTTTACTAGTTACTTTTTTATCTTCTGTAACAGAATCTGCGGATGTAGCCGCTTCACTCTTACTCTCCGCTTTCTTCGCCGTAGTACTCTCCGCGTCCGTACCACTTTTCACAGTTTTCGTGCTTTCCTCTGTTGTCTTTTCCTCCTCAGCCTTTTCCGCGGTCGTAGCCTCTGCATCTTTTTTCTCGTCTGGATTCTCCGGCAGAGCGCAGTAACCTACGATAGTGTCATCGCTTATCTCATAAGTGTTCTCTTCAACTGCATCGTTGGAATCACCAACAATAGCGGTAAGTGAGGTTACTTTGCTGTCTTCCACATCGTCTTTTGTCTCTGTTCCAGTGATGATTCCTACATGGTCGGCTTTGCCGTCGCTGTCTGTATCGAGGAATACAAGGTCACCTGTTGTCGGATTATAGTTATCTGCTGTTTTGTAGAGGTCTTTCTGCTTTAGTTCTGTAATCCATGCCGTACTTCCAGAGTTTACTGGGACTGTTTTGGATGAGATTCCTGCATAATTTAAACAGAATGATGCGAACATGGCAGACCAGTCGCCGTATTTATTACCGTACCAGTCACCGTAACGGGTGTAACCTTTGCGGGTTTCTCCGTCATCGGCAAGCTTGAAGTTGGCTGTGCTTTCTTCATATCCAATCTGAGATTCTGCTACAGATACGATGTCTTCTGCCCAGTTGCCGGACAGGGTTGGAATGGTTGCTTCCCAGTCGGACTTGTCTTCTACATCTGCGTTCTCATTGCTATAGCAAGCTGCTGTATGTGTATGTTCTTTTAACTTACATACGAGTTCTTTCTTATAACAGGCATCTGTATGATGATGTGCCTTTACTGGTTTACTCTCTTCCTTACCGCAAATCAGCTTTTTCTCCGTTGTGTAGCAGTCCTCGGAATGTGTATGTTCTTCTTTGTCACAAATGAGATTACCTTCCTCATCGTAGCAATCCGCATTATGCTTATGTTCTTCTTTATCACACGTTAACTTCTTCTCTTCTTTGTAGCAGGCATCCGTGTGCGTATGCCCCTCACTTCCGTCTGTCTCTTCCTTACCGCAGATCAGTACTTTCTTATAACAATCTGCTGTGTGTTTGTGCTCTTTCAGACCGCACTGGTAGTCAGAAGTCATGGAGATACCTTTATCATGTAATCTCCAGTTAACACCGACAAAAACAACTAATGCCAGTACTGCAACTATCATCGCATAATGTCTGAAATCCCTGTGTTTCTTCTCATATCTGTTGACATATCTGCCCAGCAAATTTCTCATCTCGACACCCCGCTATCATCTGATGAAAGAAAAGGCTTTCAGTGGCCATATTCTTAAAAATACTTTACCTACAAGTTGCTTTTTCTCGACGCAGCCAATTGCGCTGCTTCGACTATCTATAGATACACTTCTATGGTCTCCCAAAACAAAGTACCGGTTATCCGGAACCTGATATGGAAAACTGATATCGCACTCCCCAAGTGCCAGGTCATCTACATAAGGTTCGTCAAGAACTTTCCCATTCACAGTGACTACTCCCTTTTCGTCTATGTTGATGATGTCCCCTGGTCCACCAATAATGCGCTTAATCAGAAGTTTATTCTGCCAGTTAAAACTGCATAAATCACCTGTTTTTAAATGATTGGTTTTTATAAGTAAAATAATCTGCCTGTCCTCCAGTGTTGGCTCCATACTTGTACCAGACACTTGTAGTACCGGAAAAAACAAAGTAGCAAGCAGCACTGCAACCGCTGCCACAATAATCAATGTATATATTGTATTAAAAAATATGCGTCGCTTACGGTTCTGTCGTGCTAACCGCCGACGTTCAAGACGTATCTCTTTAATCGAGGGGATGTTTACTTCCTCTTTACTCGTCCGCTCCATTCAGCATCTGCTCCTTTTCTGTGGTAAGTGTTTCTGGTTCCATCTGTTTTGAAACTGCAGAATCTACCGGCTCACTTACCATTATGGGCTTCGCTGTTACGTTCTTAAGCAGCATACTTAATTCTCTATGCTGGCTTAATACATCCCCCACTCGTTTTTCGAACGCATCCCATCTTGCCTCTAATTCTTTCTGAGTCTCCTCAGATTTCTCTCTACAAGCTTCTTCTAACTGATCGCGCTTCTGCTCTGCTGCAGTAATCATATCCTGGCTCTGCTTCTGGGCAAGCTCCACACAAGTCTGTGCCTTATCTTCAGACTGTGCTTTCAGTACTTCAGCCTTCTTCTGGGCTGTCTCTGTCATATGCTGGGATTCGGCTTCCGCCTCTGACAGAGTATTATCCGCTTCTTCTTTAGCCATCGTCATAATGCGGGCAGCTTCTGCATTCGCTTCTGCGACAATCTGTTCTGCCTGTGCCTGTGCTTCTGCTACAACACGTTCTGCTTCCTTTGCTGCGGCTTTCTGTTCTTCTTCCATTGAAACGTTCGCTGCTTTAATAGATGTGAGATAATCATCGGCTGCGGCCTGGGCAGTTGAAAATATATCGTTCAACTGAAGAGCAGCCTCTGCAATAGAGCCTGCCTCCGAAATCTGAATCGTACGATCATTCAGTTGTTCTTCTAAATGGGCATTCTTCTTCTGTAAAGATTCCTCATTAGATTTTAACGCATATATAATTTCTATTAATTCAGGACGACTCATCCTTCTTAATTCTTTCTCTGCCATAACTAAACCTTTCCCCGGCTTTTAGTTCTTAATTATGCTCTCAATCTTATTAATGTCTGCAACGTCATACATGACCCATCTAATATCCCCATAATATAGATGTTGTATATACGTCTTAATGCCGTGTCTTATTTATAATTTTTATTCTACAATTTTCGTTTTTTCTTGTCAATAAGTTAAAAAGAATTATCCTTTTTTTTACAACATTTTTTTATCATTTTCTTGCTTATACTACATAAAACGCAATTATTTAATGTAAATGCGTACTTTTTCTATATATTTTTAAGCACAAAAAAGACGGAATCAGAAATTACTCTGACCCCGGCATTTTTGTTCATTACTTTTATGTATTTATCCTCTTCCAGCAAGAAGTCTCCCATCTTTACGGCAGGTGGAGGATGTCACTCCCCTATGAGACTTTCCATTTCTTTTAACAGGAACAATTTCTGCCCTGTTTCTAATGGTTCTGTGAGATTTTCATTATATTGCTTCATTTTTTCTATTGTCGTTCCGTAATGTTTTGCGATATTCCAGAGAGTGTCTCCGCTTTTTACGATATAGCCTGTAATAGACGGAATCCTCGAAATTTCTTCCTCACTGTACGGAATTTCCTCTACTTCATCAATCATATACATTGTCTGTGGTGAGAAACCGGTTACATAGATTCCGGCAACCGCCCTGATTTCTAATTCGTTGCTGTCCACAACATAACCACCAATCTGTTCCAGCACACCGCGAATCTCACAGCGGTCTGTCTCGGCTACTTCTGGTATTTCTACTAAATATTCAAATGGAATAACGATTTCTTTGGACTGAATCGGCGCGGTATCATCTCCTGCTATATAAAGAACTTTGCAGAAAATGAGTCCCTCCGTTGCGATGCCCTGTTTAGTAAGCTGAAAGTCTTCGATTCGTACATTTCCTTCTACATTAAGAACCTGTAAAAGTTTATGAATCTCTCCTGCTGCCTCCACCCGCTGACTTACCTTTGTTTTCGCGTTATTCTGGAAAATGAGATTTTCAAATGTAATCGGACTGGTTTTTAATTTTAATTTTCGGTCATTTGCATACATATCTTTAAGCAAAGGCATTTTAAATTCCCGATAAGCTTTCAGGTCAAGTTCTAATACCGCCTCTATTTCCACATCTCTTGGCTCGCCGTCAATATCCGGCTTAATCACTGCCTGATGGTTTCCGAGCATTACCGCTATATTCCCAATAAGATTCTCCTGACTGTCCGCACAGTCTAATTCGTTGGTAAATGGAATCTCCCAATCGTAGTATTGCAGTGATTCGCTACCCTCTTCTGCCTGATAAAGAATGAACAGGAAAAGACTTCCCCGGATAGATAATTTATTTTCCATCATACGGATATCTACATCCCGAAGCTGCATTGAATTCCAGAGAATCTCTTTGATATTCGGCTTACCTGCTGGCAGGCTGACACTTGCCTTAATCCTCTGAATATCTTTTTTATTCATGATAATTTCCGTCATGGACGGAGACTCATATAAGCATTGGACATTTTCCTTTTTCTCGATTCCAGTCGTACACTCCACAAACTTCATTTCGGAAATGGCTATGTGAAAATATATAACAGAACGCACACCACATTTTCTGGAATTGATAATGGAAATCGTGAGATCTTCAAGGTCGGCCGTCACCTTTGCGATATCGCTGCTTTCTGCACTCTCCACATTCATAAATTCTTCTATGGAAAACTCATGCTCCATGCAGGAAATCTGCTGCTCTTTATCCGTACTCAGATACAAAATCTGCACGAGGAAATTCCCCCGCAGGCGCATACGGTCTGTCAGCACTTCTATCTCATCAATATGTACCTCGCCTCGGCTCTCTATAATCTTTTCCACATCCGGCCGGGTATCCGGCACATTCATATCCTCATCAAGCGTAATCTGCACATTTTTTTCTAACTTTAAAATACCTGAACGAACCGCTTTCTTTTCAACCTTCATAAATAAACCTCCACCCAATAAAACTTGCTATATTTTATGCGGACACACTCTACCCGTCTTTTCGGCTTCGTTATCAGTATATGTTGCTTCTGGCTGGTTTATGATTTTTTCAGGACTCAATCCGGCACAAAAGTTCTGTCCGCCCACAACGCACAACTAAAAAGGGATACGTCAGCGTTTCCACTACTTCTTCCCCCGCTGCCGGACCTATTAACTGCGTTTCTAAGTAAAGCTGCTCCTTATCTTTCCAGCATTGCTCCACCCTGACACTGTAACCACTATAGGATTTCTCCCCATAACAGACCACCAAATATGTATATTTCGAATTCTTATATGCAAATGTTCCCGGTTTCTTTTTTCTCTCTTCAATAATCTTCTGCAGTCGCTCCGGCATATTCTTCCCACTGCATATCTCATACTTTACCGCCTGCCCCTGCTCTTTCTTTCCCAGTTTGCCGAAATGAAAACTATTTATGTTTAAGACGGTGCAACCGTTGAGGCAAAGGCAGAATATAAACACCCATAGTGGAAAAAGGACTATGGATGTTCCTTGCTTTTTTGTACTTTGAGACATATTCTGATACTCCTGAAAGGTGCTTACTTTAATATATGCAAACAAAAGGAAAATAGTAATTTGTGGTTGGGTGAATAAACAGACGGGACAGTGAACCTCTTCTCAAGCAAGCAGAAGCTCTCGCATCTCGTCCCCAAATCCCCTCCCCTGTCTAATTCTTCTTCTCCAGCCACAGCACAGAAGCCATTGCCCCGA
>ENA-ORUO01001924-ORUO01001924.1-human-gut-metagenome-genome-assembly--contig:-NODE-1924-length-17967-cov-2.887785_pt1 | contig 17967 bp, 15 predicted proteins | sample MGYA00242082_ERZ509215 | MGnify/ENA primary metagenome ERZ509215 (study PRJEB26280, sample SAMEA2338829) | human gut metagenome | biome: human gut; feature: human-associated habitat; material: faeces... | reverse complement strand
TGCTTAGCGCAACGGAACAAAATCAAACTTATAACCATTCTTTTTTCTTTAGAAGACTCCATACAATTCAGCTCAATATCTTCTAGCAGAGCGGTGTCTGTGTCCCCATCAAATTAGTAGTTATCTTTTCTTTGTTTAGTTTTTCTCCTATTACTATGAAGATTTCCTGTCCTTTTTTTATCGATTGTATAGTAATATTTTGATGTGTGGCATTAAGTTCGATCCACTGATCTGGTTTTGTCTGCATAAAGCCTTTTATTCGGAAGATATTCCCACATTCTTTGTCGTTAAATATTTGTTTTACTTTTTCTTCAAGTTTCTCTACCGGCATAGTTAAATTCATAAAATATAATGACTGAAATGCATCTTCTTCTGCAATGTCTTTTTTCTCATAATCTGCACCAACATAGCCTGCTGACTGAATTTTTTTAAAATCTGCATCAGAAAGTTTATTCCAATCTTTGGCAAAGATTTCTTTTTCAAATCGGCGGTCGCAATGGACAGATTCCATTGCTTTATTAAGGTGTGCTTTTGTGCCCTCTATATCGGTCTCTGCTGCATCCTGCGCTTTACTTAATAAAACAATGCCTGCATTGGCTACTTCCGATGCAAGGATGAATTCTGCATCTTCTGAGAGATTCTCTTCAAGCATTGCATCTACGACCGTAATTACATTTCCTATTTCATACCATCTGTCAAGCGGAGATTCATGAAGGGCATCGAAGAATTCATCCATATCAAAAATTCCGGACGGCTCAATCAACACTCTGTCATATCCGCACATTCCCATTGCAATAAGTTTTGTGCGAAATCTTCTTCTATGACAATCTTTATCGCATCCGCCTGCTACCATTTCCAATGTACATTTTTCTCCTGCAATATCCTGAAGTAACATCATATCGACATTTACTGCCCCAAAATCATTCTCTAATATACCGATATTTAATCCCTGATCTATAAGATACTTTGCATATTTTTTTATAAATGTGGTCTTACCCGAACCTAAGAACCCTGTGATCAAATCTATTTTTACCATTTTATTTTTCCTCCTGTTTTGGCAAGGATATTATAACAAAAAAATGATTTTGATTCTATGCCAAAATACATAGATCAAAATCATTTTTATAATTCAAGAATGCCCCTGCATTCTTGCTGTGAGATGCGCGTCATGCAATGCATGTTTTATTTTTGTCTTATCAAATGTTTTATAACCTTTTCTTTAAAAAATTGTATCATCGGTCCATTGCAACATGCATTGATTATCGTTCCGATTCCTACAATACTCCACACGCTGTTTTTACCTATAATGCAAAACAGTACCCCAATAATCACTACTGTAATATCTGAACTTACTCTTGCAATATGAAATGGAATTTTTCCTTTTGTTGCTTTTTCAATAATAACAGCCACCGCATCATATGGGGCAACTCCCATGTCTGCTGTCATATACAATGCTACTCCCATTGATGCCATGAATTGCCCAAGTATTAATGCAATAATACGAAGCGGCATTGTTATATGTATCTGTGCAACGTCGTTTACCAGGAAACAAATAAAGTCTGCAATATATCCTACAAATACCATATTGATAATTGTCCCTAACCCTATGCAATGCCGCACCGTAAAAAATACAATAATTAGTAATACGATATTTATAACAAGTTGCCAGTTACCAAATGACCATCCAATAAATCCACTAATTGCAAGATTCATTCCGCTAAATGGATCAACACCAAAGCCTGCAATTCGAAGGAAAGACACGCACAGACCGATCAATAAAATACCTGTTACCATCAACAGAATTCTTATTTTAGATTCTATCTGATTTTCTTTTTGCATAACATACTACCCTTTTTATTTTTCTTTTGCCTTTAAAATATAAATTCTTGATTCAAAATCTGTACATGGAGTTGCATCACCCGGAACTTCTCCTGCCGTTACATCTGTTGTAATCAGACCAAAATTCATCAGTTCATCTCCATAATTTTCTGTTTTATTTAAAATATTTTCGTAAAGCATATCTGGATCTAATCCTTGTAATTTTATTCTACTATATGCCTGATTCACTCCATTTAATGTACGATAATATCCAACAATTGCTGTCTTTTTATCTTCACTCACAACCATCCAAATCGTCTCATTTCCTTCAAATGGACTTTTGAGTCTGTAAAAATCACCAAACTGAAATAATTTTCTATATTTTTTCATAAAAATAATCTGTTCTTTTACTTCTGCGATTTCTTCTTCTTTCAGACTATTTAAATCAAGCTCATAGCCAAAAGTACCAAAATAAGCTACGTTTGCTCTGGTATGTAACGGGGTTTTTCGGAATACCTGATGATTCGGAATGACCGACACATGACTTCCCATACTGCTTATCGGATAACAAAGAGAGGTTCCGTATTGAATTTTCAAACGTTCAATTGCGTCGGAATCATCACTTGTCCATCCCTGGGGTGCATAATACAACATTCCGGGGTCAAAACGTCCACCACCGCTTGAACATGATTCAAAAAGTACTTCTGGAAATTCTGATGTTAGTCTCTCATATAAGTCATATACGCCAAGAATATAACGATGGAATACTTCTCCCTGACGATCTGCCGGCAGTGCCACACTGTAACATTCTGTAATACTACGGTTCATATCCCATTTAATATAAGAAACTTTTGCTTCAGATAAAATCTTTGCCATCATCTCATAAATATACTCTACTACTTCTTTGCGTGAAAAATCTAAAACATACTGATATCTGCCATGAGATGCATTTCTTCCCGGTGTATGCAAAATCCAATCTGGATGCGCACGATACAGGTCAGAATCTTTATTGGTCATTTCCGGTTCAAACCACAGTCCGAACTTAATTCCCATCGCTTCAATCCGCTCTGATAATCCTTTAATACCATTCGGAAGTCTTTCTGGATTTGCCACCCAATCACCTAAACCTGCATGGTCATCATTTCTTTGTCCAAACCATCCATCATCTAATACAAAAAGTTCTACGCCACATTCTTTTGCTTTAGAAGCAATTTGAACAAGACGATCTTCTGTAAAATTAAAATAAGTTGCTTCCCAATTATTATTTAAAATTGGTCTTGGACGATCCCGCCAATAACCTCTGGCAAGTCTTTGTGCATACAAACGATGAAAAGTCTGACTCATCTTATTTAACCCTTGATCAGAATAGACCATAACCGCTTCCGGAGTTTGAAATTCTTCCCCTGGTTCTAATTTCCAGTCAAATCGATCTGGATTAATTCCTACAGTAATCCTTGTTACATCATGGGTATCTACTTCTGCCTGCATTCGGAAATTTCCACTGTAGATTAAACTAAATCCAATAACCTCTCCCGATGTTTCTCCTGCATTCGGACGTTTCAGTACCATAAATGGATTGTGTTCATGCGAAGAATTTCCTCGCATACTGTCTATTGCAGTAATGCCCTGTTCTAATATACGATTCTTTACATATCGTTCTCTAGACCACGCCCCAGAAAGCTGCATCCACACATAATCCTTGTCCGGAAGATCTAAATTAAGACTCATCATCGTCTGCAAATGTAATACTTTTTCTCCTTCATTACATATATGTGCGCTTCTGGCTATTGCACTTCCTTTAGAAAAAATAGTATATAATAATGTAAGTTTTGCTCCTGTCAGATTATCTTTTAATATAATTTTTAATGTTTCTGCTTCTTCCTCACTTTCTGTATAAGTTGCCGGAAGTCCTTTTAACGATGGTTTTCCCTTTAAAATCTCGTAACCTACATACTTAAATTCAGAAATATTACTTCCATTTTCCTGCATAATTTCAATTGCCGGATGTCGATAATCTGTTGTTCCATAGACAGGATATTCTTGTCTTATATGCTCTAAAGAAAAGCTGCGGTCTCCCTCAAAAATGTAAGAAGTCATCGGACGACCACATTTTTCTACAAGGTAGGAGAAATCTGGTTTGTCATGAATTCTTTTTCCATAATATAATTGTCCCATATGTCCGTTTTCTAAGACACACATAATATAGCTGATTTCTTCGTTATATAAATGAAATGTTTTTGTTTCTTTGTGAAAAATAATTTTTTCCATAAATGATTCTCCTGCCTCTCTTTTTATTCCGTCACTATTTCTCTCTGTGCATGAATTTCATTTACTTTCTGTGTTACTTCTTCCATTGCGGCACCTTTTAACTTATAGCATTTCTTATAAATTAAGAAACTAACTACTGCAAGGATAACCGGAATGACAATCATAAGTACACGTATACCTAAAATAGTTCCTGCACTCTGTACTGCTGCTTTTGCATTATATCCTACAACCTGAAGTCCTACTCCACTTAAGCCTCCAGCTGCTGCTGTTGCTGCTTTCATCAAAAATGTCTGTGCTGAACAGGTAACACTTTCATTTCGAACTCCAAATTTTACTTCTCCATAATCAATAACATCTGCCATACAGCATGTTGTAACTCCTAAGGAAAGTCCTGAACCAAAGAATAATAACGCACAACAGATTACAACAAGTACTGCACTTTTTGGTGCAATGAATCCTGCGATTCCAAGTAAAATAAATCCTGCAATTGGAAGCGCACACGCATATGCATATACTTTTTCACGACTAATCTTTGTTGAAATCTTAGGGAAACATACCAAGCCGGCCATTTCAGCAATAATGGCAAATCCAAAAATAGAATATAAATATTCATTTCCACATACACACTTGAAATAATAAACGGCGAAACTTTTTGCAATCTGTGTACAAAGGTTAAATGTAAGTAAAATTCCAATAAAAGCAAGTAACTGATCATTTTTAATAATGATACGGAAAGCCTGTTTTAAACTTGTTTTCTCTGCGTAAACTCCGATTGTTGATTCTTCTTTTACGTTAAATACAGTAATACCGATTGCTACGATAAAGATAACTGCAATAATTATCGCAAATAATGTATATCCTGTTTCTGCATAGAGATTTTTCTCCCCAGCTATTTTATTTAAATGATTAATGATATACAGTCCAAATGTTGCTACTGAGAATCCTGCAAGACTTGCAAAAAATCTTGGAATAACAGACACTTTCTCCCGCTCATGCGGATCATTTGTTAAGTTTGGAAGCCATGACCAATATGGTACATCCATGATCGTATATGTCATTCCATAAAGTATATACATTACCGATACATAAATATATAATGAAGTACCTGATAAATGAAAGCTATGGAACAATAGTACGAATGCAACAGAATTTAGTAATGTTCCAATAACAAGCCATATTCTGAACTTTCCAAACTTTGTATGTGTATTATCACAGATCATTCCCATTACGGGATCATTAATCGCATCCCATATTCTTGCCACCAGAAACAGTACACCAACAAAAGCTGGTGCTAAATATAAGGTATCTGTAAAATATAACATTAAAAAAGAGCCAACCAGATTACAAATGGCATCTTTACCTATCGCACCGATACCAAAACAATATTTTTCTCTTGTAGACGCATATTTATACTGCGGATGTTTATTTGTACTTTTTTGATTACTCATCCTTTTCCTCCTCCAGAACAATCTATCTCTTAATTTAATTATTTTTCTGAGGAATTTTGCGCGCTTGTTCCTAACTGATTACAGTATAACCCAAAAAAATAACACCCGTTAGCACATTTTGTTTGTAAAACCATTCAAAATGTTGTCTGTCGGGTGTTGTTTATATCATTTTATATGTAATTTATTTCTATCTACGATTTATAACTATGATTAGCAACTACAAATATTTTGTCTTTTTGTCTCCATATTCCTCCAGTTCTTTTTGTACACGTAATAAACGTTCCTTTGTTGTCTTTCTGTTTTCTTTGCGATATTTACTTGGTGTACCTCCCGTTTCCTGTTTAAATGCTTTTTCAAAATTTAAAACACTTTTATATCCACAAGAATGTGCGATATATTCAATTGAAAAGTCCGTTAATGTCAGTTGTTCTTTCGCTCTTGAAATACGAAACTTCGTCAAAAAAGCTTTCGGAGAGATATTTAGACTTTTTTTAAAAACAGTATACAGATAACTTCGGTTCAAAGCCAGATAATCCGCTATATCATTTACCGTAATCCCCTGCGAATAATTATTCTTGATATAATCAATCGCCTCCTGAACATGCATACTTTCCGTTGTATCATCTTCAAACTGCCTCAATGTAATTTCTCTTGCAAGAACCGAAAAAAAATCGAACAATCTTCCCTGTAAATAATATAAATTCTCTGTTGTTGATTTTGTATGTTTCAACATGGAAAATACTATTTCTTTAAGTTCTTCTCCTCCTTCACACTGACAGACTAACTGTCTGCTGTTCAATCCAACATCCTGAATAAAACTCTTTGCTTCTGTTCCTCCAAATCCAACCCATAAATATGTCCATGGTTCCTCTTTATCAGCCTGATAAAAAGTCAGGCTCTCTGGTTCAATTAAAAATATCTGTCCTTTGGAAATATGGTACTTCTTTTCTCCAACCTGATATATCCCCTTTCCTCCCATTACATAATGAATAATATAATTTGGCCTTGTTGCCGGTCCATAACTATGCAGCGGTTCACACTCCGCATACCCACAAAACAACAAATGAAACTCTTTAAACTTCGGTTCTAAAAGCTGTAATACATAAGCATCTTCCATACGATTTCTCCATCCCCAATTACTTCTCACTACTATAACACCAGTAGAAGTTATCCTGCGTTGCATGATGCGCATCTCGCAATAAGAATGACGAATCATTCTTTAATACTTATAATTTATGACAAAATATTCTTAATGTCAAAAGATTTTTAATCATAACTCTTCTATGATACTTTTCTATAATACTTCGTAAAACGTCTCATATTTTGTGAATATATTCCATTTATAATTCTGAACTTTTATAAGATTTTACTTAATTGCTATAAGATAAATATTGAAATTTCCGCGAACTCTATTGTATAATTATAAAGTTTAATGATGCTATGTACTTTTGAAGTCTTCACACCTTGCTTTTGTGAGAAGAGTCTGTAAGTACATTATGAAAAACAGGAGGTTTTACAACATGCTTCGTGATGATTTTGACTTACGTTTAACAAATGAATTAATAGAAACTTATCTTAAAATTGCCTATGGAATCAAACCTGGATGCTGGCTTGATGCTGAAAAAGGTCTTCTTCAGGAAAATACACTCTATCCTAAGTTAAAGCAAATGATCAACGATGGCAATATTAATGATGCAGAAGATATTCTCTATGAATATGCTAATCCAATTAATCCGGACATATTAAAAGTCGGTCTGTTCTTCTATTATGATCTAAACCGTATGGCTGATGCTGAACTTGAAGCGGCAGACTTTACTCGTGATGAAGTAAAAGAAGGCGTACAGGAATTACTTAAAATCTACGATCAGGAAAACTTTGGAACAATTTTTCGTTAGAAACCTGATTCTTTCAGGATTAATTTATGTTCTTCATGCTGCAAAATGCCGCAAACTTATAATTAATCCTGCATTTCTGACATGTGCTTTCTGTACCAGAGCGGTATAAGATTGCGCTGACATACGGGATTCTTACGTTCTTTAATCCCAATCGTCTGAAAGAATGTTTTCCACAGTGCAGTCATACTATCGGTATCCTTTGCTGCAGATTTCCTTGCCAGGAATTCTGACATTTCTTCTTCGGAAAGAGATGTCAGATAATATGGCTGATCTGCCGGATGTACCACTACTGTTCTTCTGTTATCATCTATGATCATCCAGTCTTCAGAAGGTAATCTATCCACAAAATGTGGTGCAAGTAAGGTAATGACATCACATTTGGGAGAAATTATCCCCACAAGTATGTGATGATTCATCTCGGTAAACCGAATACATTCCCGAAATATATGTGCTTCATTACTTACTTTTCGTTCTAGCTCAAATATTTTCATTACAATCGGATTCTGTAGCGAACCTAGAATCTGCCTGCCATAATGAAATCCCAATATTAAAAAACGATAGATACTATCAAGCTTCTCCTCTTCATCCGCTGCCATCGCTGCATGATATACCATCTGATATGCACGAAAGGAAATCTTTTGCTGAATCGTTCTTATCACACTCTCTGTTTTCTCTCGATCTGCCTCCACATGACGGTATTCACAAAAAAGTTCCATTGTTCCAAGCGGCTCTGTTCTTAACTTTATATTGTTATGTCCAAGATGGGATGCCCACGCTTCGTAAATACAGGTCATCATATCATCAAATCTATCTTTACATGTAAAAACTACCATATCATTTCTGCTTTCTTTAAGTGATGGGGAGTTCACGTCAAATTAAAATCATCAAATAAAGATAACTGTCTGTATGTTGTTGGATGCTCTATCTTCCAGTTATCTTTCTGATTCGTCCCAATAAGCTGGCGGGTAATAAAGTCCTCTTCTATCGGTGTATGATACTTCATCTTACCTCGGCAGGTTATAAAATAAACTGCCCGCTTTAATACCACTCCCATCTTCTTGATATCTTCAAAATCAAGTGCCGCCTGTCTTCTTGCCCTGACAATTCGCCCTGCGGACTTATTCCCTATTCCCGGAACACGAAGCAGCTGTTCATAGCTTGCCTGATTAATCTCTATAGGAAAATACTCTAAATGTCGCAATGCCCAGTCGCACTTCGGATCTATAAATGTATTAAAATTCGGCCGGTCCGAACTTAGGAGTTCATCCGCCTGAAATCCATAATACCGAAGCAGCCAATCTGCCTGATATAAACGGTGTTCCCTCAAAAGAGGTGGTGCGGTTCCAATTGCTGGAAGTTCCGGATCATCATTCAGTGGCACGTACGCTGAATAAAAAACCCTCTTCATATCATATTGCTGGTATAGCTGCTGTGTCAGTAATAACAAGTGAAAATCACTCTCACCTGATGCCCCTATAATCATCTGGGTACTCTGTCCCGCTGGAACAAAGCGGGATTGTGTTTTCTTTCCCATATTCTGTAAAAAATCAGACGGTAAAAAATCTTTATCATGCAAATTATCTTTATTATTCTCTATATTATTCTGCATATTAGTTTCATTTTTCTGTGTACCTTCCATGAGGGAAACGACGGACTTACCATGAATACCAGAAACATTCTTCTCATTAAATATACTATTCGACAAATATTGATTTCCCTTCGCCCGCTCCATTCGGCTATCCTTACCAAGTGCTATTCTCTGTGTCTGTATTCCTCTCTGAATCTGCTGAATCGGCCGAATCAGATTCTTTGGCTTCTTGTTCGGTGCCAGTCTCTTCAAGCCTTCTGCAGTAGGTAATTCCAGATTCACACTCATTCTGTCTACCAGAAACCCAAGTGCATATATAATATCATCCGGTGCCCCCGGTATCGCCTTCAGGTGAATATAACCATTAAAATGATACTTATTCCGAAGCATATAAATCGCCTCATACATTCGCTCCATCGTATATGCCGGACTCTTCACCACCGCAGAACTTAAAAACAGCCCCTCAATATAATTCCGACGATAAAACTCCACCACAAGCCTGCAAATCTCTTCCGGGGTAAATGTTGCTCTTTCCTTCTCGTTCGCAGCACGACTCGGACAATACTTGCAGTCAAAAACACAATCATTACTAAAAAGAATCTTCAAAAGAGAAACACACCGTCCATCTGAAGAAAATGTATGACAGATACCCGCAGATACCGTATTCCCGAGATGCCCCTTCTTCCCTCTTCGACTTGACCCACTCGAAGTACACGCAACATCATACTTCGCCGCATCTGCTAAAATCTTTAACTTTCTCTCCAGAGAAATCTCTCTTTCTGTCATAGTATCACCTCTTTATAAACATATGTTCCGAAAATTTGTTTGTGTACATTCTAACACACCTCTCCTACAAAATCAAGAACTTCTGATTTGCCGCAGGCAAGAAGACGCCCCCAAAGAGAGACAATACCCTATATTTGTGACTTTAGTCGCAGATATAGGGTAGTGTCTCTCTGGGGGTTCGTCTGTTTATTCACCCCGGCAAATTATTATTTTGTAATATTCTCTTGCTGTTATGCTATAAATTATCGCATAGATTACTGCAAATACCGCTACTGTTCCTACTGTATACATGAAAAATAATGATATATTCGTAAGGTTTAACACACTGAGTAGCTTTGTGATAATTTTAAAAGCAAATGCCAGATGAATGACCGCCATAATCAGTGGCAGGAAGAAGACGAGTAGCACCTGGCTTCTTATGGACTGTCTGACTTCTTTTTTGCTCATTCCGACTTTCTGCATAATCTGGTAGCGTTCTCTGTCATCATAACCTTCAGATATCTGTTTGTAGTAGATGATAAGCACAGTCGCCATGAGGAAGATGATTCCGAGAAATATGCCGATGAAGAGAAATCCTCCGTAGAAGTTATAAAAGTTTTCCCGGCTTAGTTCTCTTCCTTCTATAAATGCAGACTTAAATTTTGCCTGAAGCTGTTCTTGAAGAATTTGTTCTGTTCTTTCTCGATTGGTTCTACTTCCATCTAAATTAAAGCTATAGACATATTGCATGAATTCATGATAATCTTCTACACTATCCTCCATATCATCTTTTCCATAAACAGCTTTTAAATACTTTTTAATAATATTGGTATCTTTAACTATGACATACCATCCATCGACAGAATTTGTTGCATCTGCTTTTGCAATTCTCATACTATCTAAATTTGCTGCTACTTTATAGGAATCATTATTTAAATGAACGGTTTCTTCATTCTTTATGCTGGATTTATTTTTATTTTTTCTATGGTAGATAAGTACTTCATTATCTGCAAGTTTTACTGCTTTTCCTTCTGTCTTATTATAATCAGAAAGCGGTATCATAACAAACTCGACTATGTTGGTATCGCCATAACTTTGTGCTGTTGTCATATTGAAGTTTTTAGTTTTGTCATTATATAATGCAGTAAAATTTCCTTCATGAAAACGTATCTGTGAAGTTGGATTTGTATGATTTTCTTTTGTAATACTGGCTACGAGTTCCCCGATTTGCCGTTCTTCATTTTGGTTGATTCCCTGATTTGTAATTTGGGCTTCAGATGGAAAACGTGTTACTAATACATCGTTCATTCCTGCATATAGAGAAATAGTGATAGAAACCATAACAAGTACCATCGTGCTTAATATACAAATATTCGCAAGACCTACTGCATTCTGTTTCATTCGATAAATCATACCAGATATGGCTGTAAAATGCCTTGTCTTATAATAATAACTCTTTTTTTTACGGAGTAACTTTAATAAAGTGATACTTCCCGCCATAAATAATGCATATGTTCCTGCGACAACTAAAAGTACGGCAACAAAAAACTGACCTATTGCTTGAAGTGGTTCTTTTGTTGTAAGTGAAATATAGTAACCACCTGCTAAACAAACAGATCCGATGATTGTCATCAGCCATTTTGTTTTTGGTTCCCGCTCCCCAGCATTTCCTCCTCGAAGCAATTCAATCGGATTTGAAAGCTTCATCTGCACAAGGTTATACAGAAAAATTACAAAGAAAATGCATCCAAAAATAGCTGCCGTAATTCCTACAGAAACTGGAGAAATCATATACACGATATCTCTTTTCAAATGGAGGATTTTCAATAACACAAGATACACAAGTTTTCCAAAAAGGATTCCTGCTAAAATGCCGCCAATAATACTCACTGTTGTTGTAATTATAGATTCTATAAATAGCATTTTGCCAAGATGTCCTTTTCCCATTCCCAGAATATTATATATTCCCAGTTCCTTTTTCCGGCGTTTAATTAAAAAACTATTAATATAAAACAAAAAGATAATCGAAAAAATGAGAATTACCGCTGCTGCATAAGACAACATAATCGCAAGCGGACTACCTTTTTCTACTAGAGAACGATTTCGGTACAGATTATCCATAATAAAATACATCATTACAGAAAATGCAGATGCCAAAATATATGGAATATAACTTTTCTTATTATTTTTTAAATTCGTTACTGCAAGCTTTCCATAAATTTTACTATTCATCATCCGCACCTCCCGCTGTGATTGCAGTCATCGCATCGGAAATCTTCTGATACATCTGTACCTCACTGAGGTTTCCTTTGTAAATCTGATGAAATACCCGGCCGTCTTTAATAAATAAAACCCGCCCTGCTGTGCTTGCTGCCTTTACACTATGTGTTACCATCAGGATGGTCTGTCCGTCTTCATTCAAACTGGTAAATAGCTTTAGCAGTTCTTTTGCTGCCTTAGAATCCAGAGCTCCCGTCGGTTCGTCCGCCAGCAGAAGCTGTGGCTGTGTGATAACTGCTCTTGCAACGGCAGCTCTTTGCTTTTGTCCTCCCGAAACTTCATAGGGATACTTCTCCAGCAAGTTTTTGATACCAAGTTTATCTGCAAGTGGAAGAAGTCTTCTTTCCATTTCTCTATACGATGTTCCGGAAAGTACAAGCGGAAGAAAAATATTATCTTTTAAAGAAAAGGTATCCAGAAGATTAAAGTCCTGAAATACGAATCCCAGATTATTCCGGCGAAATGCCGCCATCTCTTTTTCTTTTACTTTGCTTAAATCTTTTTCTTTTAAAAATACTTTTCCTTCGGTCGGCTTATCAAGTGCCGCTAAAATATTAAGAAGTGTACTTTTTCCTGAACCAGATTCCCCCATAATTGCTACATATTCGCCCTGCTCCACAGAAAAGTTTACATCTTTTAATGCTTCCACCTGATTTCCGCCAAAACGTGTTGTATATACTTTACGAACATTTTTTACATCTAATAATGCCATTATAATTCCCTGCCTTTCTTTTTCAAACACTCTCTAAGCTTACAGGTTTATTATAAAAAGAAAGTGCAGCTACTTCCATCGAAGTACCTAACACTTTCTGTTCTTACCTTACATTTTTGTAAGATATATCTTTGTTCCGCTTCCCACCTCTGAATCTACTGTAATATTCCACTGCAATTTATCCATAATATTTTTACATAAATACAGACCGATTCCAGTAGACTTCTTGTTCTCTCTGCCATTATATCCGGTAAAGCCTTTTTCAAAAATTCGCGGAAGATCTTCTGCCGGAATTCCGATTCCTGTATCTTCGATTACAAGAGATTTTTCTTTCATATAAATAGAAATCTGTCCCTTCTTTGTATATTTCAAAGCATTCGATATGAACTGTTCAAGTACAAAAACAAACCATTTGTCATCTGTTACTATATATCTTCCTGTCGGCTTAAAGTTCATTTTTATCTTTTTAGATATAAAAATCTTTGCATACTTTCGTATCACCTGCCGCACCATATCATCTACCGCATACTGTTTAAAAGATAAATCTGAAGATATGTCTTCAACTCTTAGATAATTTAATGCCATCTCCACATACTGCTCTATCTTGAACAGTTCCATTTTCATATCAGAAACAGGTATTGATTCCTGAATAATTTCTAACCGTTTATTTATCCGGCTATTCACTATATCTTCTTCATATAAAAATTGCTCCGTATTTTGCAATAAAATATCCAATGCAGCAATCGGTGTTTTGATCTGATGAACCCACATGCCATAATAATCAAGCAGCTCTTTTTTTGCAATTCGATTCTTAGAAATAAGCTCCTGCTTTGCCTGATATAATTCCTTTGCAAGTTCCTGATAATCATATTCAATAATATCCATATGCTCTGGGAGTTGTTCTGCATCGTCAAAAAACTGCTCCCTGTTGATATGTAATAACTTATGCCGTTTATAATATTTGTAAAAATCAATAAACAGACATACTGCACACCACACAAAAGACAATTCGCATCCATAGATAATCGCATCAAAAGGAATATCATATAAATAAAATAGTATTCCAAATATCACAACGATTCCTGTAAATATAATAATTGGCATTTTGCGGATTTTCAAAAATGAAAAAATACTTTCTTTGATCATTTCTCTTTCTTTCCTCTATTTATCCAAATAATACCCAATTCCTTTTTTCGTCTTAATTCGTCCTTCCATACCTACATTTTCTAACTTTTTACGAAGCCTTGCTACATTTACTGTCAGAGTATTATCATCAATAAAGGCATCACTTTCCCAAAGTCTTGCAATAATGTCATCTCTTGCAATAATCTTTCCTGAATTTTCCATAAGCATCTGCAAAATACGAAATTCATTTTTTGTAAGAGACATTTTCTCCCCCTTATAAGAAAGAGAAGCGTCATTTAAATTAAGGAGCATACCTTCATGCTCTAACACATTGACATTTCCTTGAAAGGAGTAGGCCCGGCGTAGTAATGCCTGTACCTTGGCTGTTAGTACATTTAGATCAAATGGCTTCTCGATAAATTCATCGCCGCCCATATTCATTGCCATCACTATGTTCATATTATCATTCATAGAGGATAAAAACAGAATTGGAACACTCGATATTTTCCGGATTTCCTGACACCAGTAAAATCCGTTATAGAACGGCAAACCAATATCTAAAATAACAAGCTGCGGATCAAACTGCTGAAATGCTTCCATCACACATTTAAAATCTTCTATCTGTTTGGTCTCATAATCCCACCGCTCCAGATGTGCCGCCACATTCGAAGCAATCGTAGAATCATCTTCGACAATTAAAATTCGATACATTTTTCCTCTCTATTCCTTTTAGTGTATGTTCAACAAAAATTCTTGATTATACCGACTTTGTTGAACCGTTAATAAGTTACATATACCTCCTTAAAATTCTTTTTTAAAATACTTCTCTGTATAATGAATAAACCTTTTCACTATTTCCGGAAGAAAAGATTCATTTTTATAGATAAGATATAATTCCCTGCAAAATTCCTTTTCCGGCAATCTATAAATCAATATTTTCCCCCGTTCATGCAATTCTTTTATCATCTCATACGACAGAATAGAAATTCCCATTCCTGCTTCTACACAATCTCTTAACATCTCTGCACTGTCAAAGGTGGCAACGATATTTAAGTCCTCTTCCTTTATGCCAAAATACTCCAAACTCCCCAATGCCTCTTTCATAGTTCCGGAATATTGTCTTCTCGCCAAAAACGGAGACTCTAAAATCTGTCTTAAATCACTTTCTTCTGAACCACTTTCTCCGGAAAAAATTTTCTGATACTCCTTTGTATTTGGTGCTGCCAAAACCAAATGGTCTTTTATCAGTGGAATGTACTTGCACTGCTTTTCTACCTTTGTCCCAACAAATCCAATATCGAGACTTCCCTCTTTTACCCGACGAATAATATCTAAACTATCCGCACTCGTCATCTCCACCTGCGTATTTACATTTTTCTTTAAAAATCCACTCAATATTGTAGGAACAAACCACTGTGCCGGAACAGAAGATGTACCAATCCGAAGAAACTCACTTCCATTCCCCCCAACTTCCATTATTGCTTTCCGATGTAAAAGTAAAATATCTACTGCATACTTATAAAGTTTTACCCCATCTTCTGTCAATTCAAAATTTCTTGCTGTACGTCGAATCAGCTTTTTCCCAAGCTCATGCTCTAAGGCTGACACATGTGTACTGACTGTAGATTGCGAGAGATGCATTTTCTTCGATGCTGCCAAAAAACCTTTACATTCTGCAACATTTGCAAAAATCTGCAATTGATGTATATCCATTTTCTCACTTTCCTTTCCGGTAAGTTTAAAATACTCTGGTCGAAAACACTCCAGAATAAATATATTTTACCATATCTATCGTTTTTATCAATAATCCTATCTATATTATCGAAATAATGAATTTTACTTTCTGTACAATATCTATTAAACTAATTTTAGAATAAATTACATTATGTTGGGAAATTTTACCCAAAATGTACTCGCAAAATCGGTTACAAAAGTAAATGTATGAAAAGTTCTGAAATTACATTGAAGAGGAATCATAAAAGTATTTTTCAGTGGTAACAAGCACATACATAAAAAGCACTGAGAGTACATCCCACATAAAAGGAGGCTACCTATTATGGAAAAAGAAAAACTATTTTGCAAGGGAGGAGGATGTACCGCTAAACTTGGTGCCGGTATTTTAAGTCGTATATTATCGAAGCTACCGCAGGGTCCGGAAGATGAGAATCTTCTTGTCGGTTATGACAGTAAAGATGATGCCGCTGTCTATAAGATATCTGATGATATTGCTTTTGTACAAACCCTTGATTTCTTTCCTCCGATGGTCGATGACCCTTACACTTTTGGGAAAATCGCTGCTACAAATGCATTAAGTGATATTTACGCAATGGGCGGTGAAGTAAAGACCGCCTTAAATATTGTCTGTTTTCCTGAAAAAATGGATTTGAACATTTTAGGTGAAATTATGCGAGGCGGTGCCGAAAAAGTAATTGAAGCCGGCGGAACACTTGCCGGAGGGCACTCTATTGCTGACTCGGATGTGAAATATGGTCTTTCTGTTACCGGTATCGTCAATCCGAATAAAATCTATACGAATAACGGGGCGAAACTGGGCGATGCACTGATTCTTACAAAGCGGCTTGGTGTCGGCATTATCTGCACAGCAAATCGAGTAGGAGAAGCTTCTGTGGAAGCAATGAAAGCCGTAACAGACTCCATGACAACCTTGAACAAGTACGCCGCAGAGTGTTGCAGGAATTTCGAAATCCATGCCTGCACAGACGTTACAGGATTTAGTTTTCTAGGCCACCTTCATGAAATGATGGATGGACAGCTTTCCTGTCATATTCACGCAAAACAGGTTCCTGTCTTTGAAGAGGCCTTACGACACGCCGATGAATTCCTTTTAACTGCTGCCGGACAGAGGAACCGAAACTTTACCGGTCCATTTGTTCAATTTGAAGATATTCCATTTGCTATGGAAGAAATTCTTTTTGACCCTCAGACATCCGGTGGTCTGCTCATTTCTCTTGCAAAAGAAGAGGCACCTGGTCTTCTTGACAAGTTAAAAGCTTCCGGTCTTCCTGCTGAGATTGTCGGAGAGGTTCTAGCAAAAACAGAACCGGAAATTTTAGTCACAAATTAATTCAAGAATGCCCCGGCATTCTTGCTGCGAGATGCGCGTCATGCAATGCATGACATACTTCTTCTGCGCATCTCTGCAATCCTGCCGGAGGCTATATCAGATGGGGGATTGACTCCCCCACTGATACTGATTTATTGCTCGCCACCTACAAAGGTGGGAGTCATCTCACATCTGATATACAAAATGGAGGAACAATCATGATTAAAGTAAATGCAATGGGCGATGCCTGCCCAATCCCAGTAGTAAAAACAAAAAATGCCATCCGCGAATTACAGGGTGGCGGTACAGTAGAGACACTTGTTGATAATGAAATTGCCGTACAGAACCTTACAAAGATGGCAAACCAGAAAGGATACGGTGTGCATTCTGAAAAGATTTCCGATAACGAATTCAAAGTAACTATGACCGTAAATGCAGAAGCTGCCCAGGCTGCCGCTGACAGTGCAATTGCAACAGTAGAAGAAGAAAACTGTCCAGTAACACCAGCCGGAAAGAAAAATATCGTTGTTGTCATCAGCTCTAACCAGATGGGAAGTGGCGAAGAAGAACTTGGCAAATCTTTATTAAAAGGGTTTATTTACGCCTTAAGCCAGCAGGACACCCTTCCTTCCACCATTCTTTTCTATAATAGTGGCGCTTATATCACAAGTGAAGAATCTGCTTCTATCGAGGATTTGAAATCTTTAGAAGCCCAGGGCGTTGAAATCCTTACTTGCGGAACCTGCCTGAACTTCTATGGACTTACTGATAAGCTTCAGGTCGGTGAGGTAACAAACATGTACGTTATCGCTGAAAAAATGACACAGGCAGACTTAATCGTACAACCTTAATTGTACAGCCTTAAATTTAAATTCGAATTTGCAAAACTTTAAGCCTGAATTATAAACTTAAATGCAAATTCGTAAAACTCAAATCCAAACTATGAACCTTTAAACAAAGGAGTATCTTAACTATGCTTAGAAAGAAAAAGCCTATTTTCATCA
>ENA-ORUO01001922-ORUO01001922.1-human-gut-metagenome-genome-assembly--contig:-NODE-1922-length-17977-cov-16.732898_pt1 | contig 17977 bp, 17 predicted proteins | sample MGYA00242082_ERZ509215 | MGnify/ENA primary metagenome ERZ509215 (study PRJEB26280, sample SAMEA2338829) | human gut metagenome | biome: human gut; feature: human-associated habitat; material: faeces... | reverse complement strand
AACTCGGTCACATCGAACAGGTCGTTGGTGATGCGGCCCATGATGGTGCCTACCTTGGTGTTGTTGTAGTAGGTGTGGTCCAGCTTGAGCAGGTGGTCAAAGGCATCGCGGCGCATATCCGTCTCGATGTGCACGCCCATGATATGACCGATGCTGGACATGTAATAGCTGGCTGCACCGTCGATGATGCGCAGCACAAAATAGAGTGCTGCCAGCCGCAGCACGATGCCCGCCGTCAGGGTGATGCCCACGCCCATGGCGGCGTTGGTGATGGTGCTCATGATCTTGGGCAGCACGATGTCACACAGGGTGGTCAGCGCTGCACAGAACAGGTCCAGAAACAGGGTCATTTTGTACTTTGCCAGATAGGGCAGAAACCGCCGGATCAGCGCACCGCTGCCTGCGTGGTGCGCCCCGGGGTCGTTGATCTTGGTTTTCGACATGGTTCCTCCTGTTGTAAAACCCTCTCAGGGGAGGTGGCATTGCGCAGCAATGACGGAGAGGGCTCGTTCTCTTACTTTTTACTGTAATCCCGCTCGCCGTAGATGGCGGTGCCGATGCGCACAAGGGTGGCACCCTCCCGGATGGCGTTTTCAAAGTCGCCGCTCATGCCCATGGAGAGGGTCTCCATGGACACGTTGGAATAGCCGCGCTCTCCGGCCTGCACAAACAGCTTGTACACCTCGGCCAGATAGCGGCGGTTGCGGGCATCGTCGTCGTTCACGGGCGGAACGGCCATCAGCCCCTTGACCCGGATGTGCTCCTGTGCGGCAGCAGCATCCAGCAGCGGCCAGAGCGCTTCCGGTGCCACGCCGGTCTTGCTCTCCTCGCCACCGATGTTCACCTCCAACAGCACGTTCTGCACGATGCCGGCCTTGGCTGCTTCCTTCTCGATGGCGTTCAGCAGATGCTCACTGTCCACGCTCTGGATGAGGCTGGCGCGGCCCAGCACCTTTTTGATCTTGTTGGTCTGCAGATGGCCGATAAAGTGGCTGGGCTTACCGCAGTAGGCACCGGCGTCAAAGTTTGCGCACAGCTCCTGCACATGGTTCTCGCCAAACACATCGATGGGCAGGGCTGCACTTGCGGCCACGGTCTGTGCCGTGCGGGTCTTACAGGCGGCGCACAGCTGCACCGCTGCCGGGTCGCGGCCTGCTTCACGGGCCGCGGCTGCCATCTTTTCCCGGATCTCCGCCACGGCCTCCTTCATCTGTTCCAGATTTTTTTCTGCCATGATGCTCAGTCCTCCTCGGTATACTTGGCGCGCTCGCCGCCAATGAGCTTCGGGCGGGTGCGGGCGCACAGGATGTTGGCTTCGCCGATCTTTGAAAGGCTCAGCCGCACCGGCACTGCCACCCTTCTGAGGTGCATCCCGATGAGGGTGCCGCCGATATCAATGCCTGCGTGGGCGCGGATCTCTTCCACGGCCACAGGCTCCCGGAACTTCTTCCAGCAGGTAGTGGCCCAGCTGCCGCCTGCGTGGGGGCGGGGCACCACGCACACCTCTTCCCAGCCGTATTTTTCGGCGGCTTCGCGCTCGATGATAATAGCGCGGTTCAGATGCTCACAGCACTGCGCGGCCAGCCAGATGCCGTTTTCGGCCAGCACCGGGGCAATGCCCGCGTACACGGCCTGCGCGGCTTCCAGACTGGAATCCTTGCCAATGTGCCCGCCCACGATCTCGCTGGACGAGCAGCCCACCACGAACACATCGCCCTTTTTCAGCTTTGCTTCGGCCAGCAGTTCGGTCACTGCCTGCCGGGCCTCAGTTTCGATCTGTTTTTTGAATTCTTCTGTCATAAAAAACACCTCGGTTTTTATCAAAGATCAAAGATTTGCACTGCGCACCTTTTCGCTGCCTGCAAGGCCGAGATACAGCCTGCTCTCCACCGGGCACAGAGCTGTCGCACCGCCTGCACCCTTGCTGGAGACCGTCCGCTTCCAGCTGCCGTCTGCCGTATCCACAGCTTCCGCGCAGGGCGCATCCGCAGGCAGGCTGAACAGCTTTTCCTGCAGATTCCGGCCTGCACGCAGGGCAATGCCCCGCAGCAGGGTGCTGTCGGCGTTCTTTTCCAGCCAGCTGCTGCGCGCCCACCGGTAGCCGATGTACAATGTGCCGTCTGCATCCACAGCAAGCGCACCGGGATACCCCGGCAGGCCGGAAACAAAGCTCTGGCAGTTTTTACCGCCCGCCGTCAGGTCGCGGGCATCGGCGGCAGCGCTCCACACACAGCGGTTCCCAAGGTCAGCCACGAACAGCGTGCTGCCGTCCCGGCTCAGGGCCAGCCCGGAAGCACCGGCCACACCGCCCAGCACCTTCTGCACCGTGCGTGCTGCCGGGTCGTATACATACACACAGCCCGTGCCGGTGTGGGCCAGCAGTTCGGTGCGCAGAGTGCTCTCCAGCCCGTCCGCGGCACTGGCACTGGCAGCAACAGCAAAGTAGATCCTGCCGTCCGGCGCGGCTTCCACCGCTGAGACATCCCCCAGCGGTGCACCGTCGATCTGGGTCACCACCTGCTCCACCGCTGTGCCCCAGCTGTCGTGGGCGGCGCGGCACAGGCTGCCGCCGCCGGGCGTGAGGATGCTCAGCCACAGGTCCCCGCTGCCGTCAAAGGCAAAACCGGTCAGCTCACCGTCCACGGAAAGGATGGCCGCATCGTGTCCGCCGTCGGTGCGCACAAGGTCGCTCGTGCGCTTTTTTAAGGCTGCGCCGTCGTATGCTGCGGCATACACAAGGCCGTCCTGTGTGCGGATGCAGTCCACACCCTGATATTCGCCCAGATCCAGCGTTCCCTTATGATCGGCGGCAAGGGCCGTCTGTGCTGCACCGGTATCCTGCCGGACATCCGGCGCGGTGTAGCCTTGTGGCGGCGTATCGATGGGCCGGAACACCAGTGCGTACACCAGCGCCAGCAGGATGCACACGCCAAACACCGTGCTGGCCGTGCGGAACCGCTTGAGCAGCGCGTCCCGCTCCACCGCCATCTGGGCCGCATACTCGGCACGGCGGCGGGCAGCGCGGGCATTGGCGCGGTTTGCCCGGCGCATCCAGCGATCCACGAACAATGCCACCTGCGGCCCGATGGTGAGCGACGCAATGGCAAGGATGAGCAGAAATTCAACAAGTCCGATCCTCATAGGGCTTTTTCCTTTATCTTCAGAGCTTTTTCAGGGGGTATCCCCTTATCGTTTCAGTATAGCATCTGTGGCGCGGCAGTTCAAGCACCCAACTCTGTCTCCCGGCTTTTGCCGCCGCCTGCCGCCTTTTTCTCCATCTTTCCTGCCAAAGCCTTTTTTGCCGTGCTGAAATATGCTATACTGATTATAAATATGGCATTCTGCACCGGAATGCCGCGTGTCAGTGTAAAAGAGGATAACATGGAAGCATTCAAATATAATGTGCAGCCGGGCCGCTACCGGCATTTCAAGGGCAACGAATACGAAGTGCTGGGCATGGCCCGCCACAGCGAGACCGAAGAGGAAATGGTGGTGTACCGCGCCCTGTACGGGGAACGCGGGCTTTGGGTGCGTCCTGCCGCCATGTGGTGCGAGACCGTGGAGCAGGACGGCAAAGTGCAGCCGCGCTTTGTGCGCATTGAGGAGTGAACCGGCAGTTTTTGCCGATGGGATAAAACGGAGGGTGATACTTTTGTACAGTGAACAAAAACAGGCGCTTGCCGCCGAACTGAGCTTCAAGCATCCGGCAGTGCTGGCTGTCAGCGGTTCCGCAGGCAGCGGCAAGACCGCTCTGCTGGCCGCGCTGCTGCCGGTGCTCAAGAGCCGCGGGCTGAAGGTGGGCGTGATCCGCGAGGCTGACGATCTGCGTCTGCCCGCCGAGACCGACCGCCTGCATGAGGCCGGTGCCGAGGGTGTGGCCGTGTTTACTGCCGGACGCTATCTGCTTACCGAGCAGTTCCGCCTGAACGAGCAGGATCTGCTGGCTTTGTTCGAGCGCCACGGCTACGACCTTGTACTGCTGGAAGGCTTTGGCGACAGCGGCTGGGCCAAGATCGAGGTGGTGCGCAGCTCGGTCAGCCCGGTGGGCACCGCGTTCCAGCCCATGGCCATCGTGGGCGATGTGCCGGGCGCTGATTTCGCACTGGACGATCCTGCTGCTCTGGCAGACTGGATCGAGAACCAGATGCCGTCCCTGTAACGGAGGTTCTGCATGAAACTCATCCGTACCGAAGACGCTGTCGGGCAGGTGCTCTGCCACGACATCACACAGATCATTCCCGGCCAGTTCAAGGGAGCACGCTTCCGCAAAGGGCACATCGTCCAGCCGGAGGATATTCCCGTGTTGCTCTCCATTGGCAAAGAAAATCTCTATGTCTGGGAGAAGCGCCCCGGCATCCTGCACGAGGACGAAGCCGCTGCCCTTTTGTACAAGGCAGCGGCGGGCCGCAACATCCACGGCACTGAGCCGAAGGAAGGCAAGATCGAACTGGTTGCCGACTGCGACGGTCTTTTGAAGATCGACCGCGCCGCCCTGCTGGCCGTGAACCGCACACCCCAAATGATGATCGCTACCATCCACGGCGACCTGCCCGTGAAAAAGGGCCAGAAGCTGGCCGGCACCCGCATCATCCCGCTGGTGATCGAGCAGGAGAAGATGGATGCCATGCAGGCTGCGGCAGGCAGCGAGCCCATCCTGAACGTGCTGCCTTTCCACCCGAAAAAGTTTGCGGTCATCACCACCGGCAGCGAGGTATTCAAGGGACGCATCGAGGACAAATTCACCCCCATTCTGGTGGGCAAGCTGGCCGAATACGGCTGCGAGATGACCTATCACAAAACCTGCGACGATGACCCCGCCGGGATCACCGCCGCCATTCTGGAAGCAAAGGCCGCAGGCTGCGAGCTGATCTTTACCACCGGCGGCATGAGCGTAGACCCCGACGACCGCACGCCGCTTGCCATCAAGAACACCGGTGCCGAGATCATCACCTATGGCGCACCGGTGTTGCCGGGTGCCATGTTCCTTGTGAGCTATCTGGACGGTGTGCCGGTGTGCGGCCTGCCCGGCTGCGTGATGTACGCCAAGCGCACCATTTTTGACCTGCTGCTGCCGCGCCTGCTGGCCGACGACCCCATCACTGCCGAGGACATTGCCCGGCTGGGCGAGGGCGGGCTGTGCTTAGGCTGCGCCGAATGCCACTGGCCCAACTGCGGCTTCGGGCATTGCTGAAACCCTCTCAGTCAAAGCCTTACGGCTTTGCCAGCTCTCCCAAAGGGGAGAGCTTTATCAAGGTAAAAATTATGAGCGAAACAAAACTTTCTCATTTTGATGCGTCCGGCAGCGCCGTGATGGTGGATGTGAGCGAAAAGCCCGTCACTGCACGGCAGGCTGTGGCCCGCGGCATCATCACTATGAATGCGGCAGCCTTTGCCGCTGTTCGGGACGGCACCGCCCAGAAGGGCGACGTGCTTGGCGTGGCCCGCATTGCAGGCATCATGGCGGCCAAGCGCACCAGCGAGCTGATCCCCCTGTGCCATCCGCTGCCGCTGAGCAAGCTGACTGTGGATTTTCACCTTCTGCCCGAACAGCAGGCCGTAGAGGCCGTGTGCACCGTCAGGACCATCGGCGTGACCGGCGTGGAAATGGAAGCTCTGACCGGCGTTTCTGCCGCGCTGCTCACCATCTACGATATGTGCAAGGCCGTGGATAAGGGCATGGAGCTGGGCGAGATCCACTTGGTCGAGAAGACCGGCGGCAAGAGCGGGCACTATGTGCGGGCCGAGGGCGGCTATGTTTGATGCATACGGCCGCAATATCCACTATCTGCGCCTTTCGGTCACCGACCTGTGCAACCTGCGCTGCCGCTACTGTATGCCGGACGGCGTGCCAAAGCTGGCCCACGAAGATATTCTGACCTATGAGGAATTTCTGCGGCTGGCTGCGCTGTTCGCCCAGTGCGGCATCGACACGGTGCGCATCACCGGCGGTGAACCGCTGGTGCGCCGGGGCGTGGAACAACTGACGGCGGGCCTGAAAGCCATTCCCGGCATCCGCCGCGTTGCCCTTACCACCAACGGCGTGCTGCTGGCCCAGAAGCTGCCCGCCCTGCTGGCGGCGGGCCTTGACAGCGTGAACATCAGCCTTGACACCTTGCACCCGGAGACCTTCCGGCGCATCACCGGCAAAGACGAGCTTGCCGCCGTGCAAAACGGCATCCGGGCGGCCCTTGCCAGCGGCATACCGGTCAAGCTGAACTGTGTGCCGCAGCCCGGCGTGAACGAGGGCGAGCTGGAAAGCCTTGCTGCCTTCGCACAGGAGCATCCGCTGCAGGTGCGCTTTATTGAGATGATGCCCATTGGCTTTGGTGCCGGGCTGCCCGGCCTTTCCGGCCCGGAACTGCTGGAGCGCTTTTACCGCCGCTGGCCGCAGCTGCAGCCGGTGACCGGTGCGGCCTTTGGCGATGGGCCGGCGGTGTATTATTCTGCGCCCGGCTGGCGCGGCAGCATCGGGTTGATTGCTGCCGTGCACGGCAAATTCTGCGCTTCCTGCAACCGGGTGCGGCTGACAAGTCAGGGCTTTCTGCGTCCGTGCCTTGCCAGCGAATCCGGCACCGACCTGCGCGCTCTGCTGCGCAGCGGCGCGGACGACGCGGCCCTTCTGCAGGCCATTCAAAACACGATTCTGGCAAAACCCCGGGAACATCACTTCGGCCAAGGCTCCATGCCCGCCACACGAGGGATGTACCGGATCGGAGGATAACACAAATTTATGGGTAAAATTCTGGCTATCTGCACAAGCCCCCGGCGCGGCACCTTGAAAACGCCGGTGCCGTCCGCTGTTCTCACCCCGGAGTGGGGTATTGTGGGCGATGCCCACGGCGGCAGCTGGCACCGGCAGGTCAGCCTGCTGAGCGCGGAAAAAATTGAAGCTTTCCGTCAAAAGCTCTGGGTGGACTACGGTGCCTTTGGCGAAAATCTGGTGGTGGCAGGGTTCGATCTTGCCACCCTGCCGGTGCCCAGCTTTTTTGCCATTGGGGATGCCGTGCTGGAAATGACCCAGATCGGCAAGGAGTGCCACAGCGACTGCGCCATCCGCCGGCAGACCGGCGACTGCATCATGCCGCGGGAGGGCGTGTTCGCACGGGTGGTAAAAGGCGGCACCATCCACACCGGCGACGAGATGAAGCTGCTGCCCACCCCGGCAGACCTGCCCCTGCGCGCGGCGGTGATCACCCTTTCCGATAAGGGCAGCCGCGGCGAACGGGAGGACAAAAGCGGCCCGCTCATTGTGGAGATGCTCACCGCCACAGGCTACAAGGTGGAAGAGACGCTGCTTCTGCCGGACGATGCCGCCCAGCTCAAAACCCAGCTGCTGCGCCTTGCGGATGCCCGTCAGGTGAACCTGATCCTCACCACCGGCGGCACCGGCTTTGCACCCCGGGATATCACCCCGGAGGTGACTTTGAGCGTAGCCGAACGCAACACGCCCGGCATTGCCGAGGCCATGCGGTACCATAGCCTTACCATCACACCGCGCGGGATGCTGAGCCGCGGTGTCAGCGTGCTGCGCGGCAAGACCCTGATCGTGAACCTGCCGGGCAGCCCTAAGGCCGTAAAAGAAAACCTCGAGTACATCCTGCCCAGCCTTGCGCACGGCATCCGCCTTGCCGCCGGGCTGGACGGCGAATGCGCCCGGAAGTAAAAAAGTATCCCGGTGGGCGGCACCGCATCCTGTACCGTATCAAATGCAAAGATTCATTTTAAAAACAGGAGCGCTTATCATGAACAACACTAAAATTTCCCGCCGCAGCTTTCTGGCTGCTGCCGGTATCGCCGGTGCCGCTGCGGCCCTGACCGCCTGCGGCTCCTCCGCTTCCAGCACCGCATCTTCCGTGGCAGGCTCTGCCGCTGCTTCTTCTGAAGCTGCCGGTAGATCCATGGAGCTGATCGTGTTTGCCGCCGCATCCCTCACCGAGACCCTCACCGCCATCGGCGAGATCTACTCTGCCGAGAACCCCGGCGTGACCTTCAGCTTCAACTTCGACTCCTCCGGCACCCTCAAGACCCAGATCCAGGAAGGCGCGGACTGCGACCTGTTCATCTCCGCCGGTCAGAAGCAGATGAACCAGCTGGACAGCACCGCTTCCGCCGATGTGAACACCGAAGGACTGGACTTCGTGGACAGCGATTCCCGCGTGGACCTGCTGGAGAACAAGGTCGTTCTGTGCGTGCCCGAGAATGGCGATAAGGGCATCGACAGCTTCGATTCTCTGGCCGAGCACCTCAAGGCCAGGGACATTCTGTTCTGCATGGGCAACAGCGATGTGCCCGTGGGCCAGTACACCCAGAAGATCCTTGCCTACTACGCTCTGGACGAGGAAGCACTGGCCGCAGCCGGTGTCATCACCTACGGCTCCAACGTCAAGGAGGTCACCACCCAGATCACCGAAGCCAGCGTGGATGCCGGTGTCGTGTACTGCACCGATGCCTACAGCGCAGGCCTGACCCCCGTGGATGAGGCCACCAAGGAGATGTGCGGTCAGGTCATCTATCCTGCCGCCGTGCTGAAGGCCGCTCCCAACGCCGAGGCTGCCAGAGAGTTTCTGGCCTATCTGCAGACCGACCGCGCCGCGACCGTGTTCGAGAGCGTGGGCTTCACCGCACTGTAAATCCGTTGTTTTTCAGAGCTTCCCCTCCGGGGGAAGCCTTTTTATTCGGAGGTATCATTTATGGACTGGTATCCCCTTTGGAACAGCCTGCGCATTGCCCTCGTCAGCTGCGCGGCGGTGTTCTTCCTTGGCATTTTTGCCGCCTACTATATTGCCAAGCTGCCGCGCACTGTCAAAGGCGCGCTGGACGTGGTGCTCACCCTGCCCATGGTGCTGCCGCCCACGGTGGTGGGCTATTTTCTACTGCTTTTGTTCGGCACAAAGCGGCCGCTGGGTGCCTTTTTCATGGAGCATTTCGGCGTGAAGCTGGTCATGAACTGGTACAGTGCCATCTTTGCATCCATCGTGGTGGCCTTTCCGCTGATGTACCGCACGGCGCGCGGCGCGTTTGAAAGCTTTGACGAAACGCTGGCATGGTCGGCGCAAACGCTGGGCCAGTCGGACGTGTGGATCTTCTGGCGGGTGCGGATGCCCTGCTGCCGTCAGGGCATTCTGGCCGGCACGGTGCTGGCCTTTGCCCGCGCGCTGGGCGAGTACGGTGCCACCAGCATGATCGCAGGCTACACCCCCGGCAAGACCGCCACCATTGCCACCACCGTGTACCAGCTGTGGCGCACTAACGACGAAGCCGGTGCCATGCGCTGGGTGCTGGTGGATATCGTGATCTCGGCAGTGGTGCTGCTGGCCGTGAATCTGCTGGAGAAAAAACAGAAAGCAGGTGGCCGCGCATGAGTCTTGAAGTGAACATTACCAAAAAGCTGGATGGCTTTACCCTTCACGCCAACTTTGCCGCGCGCAGCACCGCCACAGCCATTCTGGGCGCGTCCGGCTGCGGCAAAAGCATGACCCTGCGCTGCATTGCCGGTATCGTAAAGCCGGATGCGGGCCGCATCGTACTGGACGGCCGGGTGCTGTTTGACAGCGCCCAGCACATCGACCTGCCACCGCAGCAGCGCGGCGTGGGCCTGCTGTTCCAAAACTACGCACTGTTCCCCAACATGACCGTGGAGCAGAACGTGCTCTGCGGCCTGAAAGCCGAAAAAGACAAGGCCGCCCGCAAGGCCCGCTGCGCCGAAATGCTGCAGGCCATGCGGCTGGAATCCCTTGCCAAGCGCTACCCGGCCCAGCTTTCCGGCGGACAGCAGCAGCGCACCGCGCTGGCACGCATCCTTGTGGGCAGGCCCAAAATTCTGATGCTGGACGAGCCGTTCAGTGCGCTGGACAGCTACCTGCGCGAGGAAGTGGAGGGCGAAGTGGGCAGCCTGCTGGCCGGGTTTGGCGGCACGGCGCTGCTGGTCACCCACAACCGTGACGAAGCCTACCGCCTGTGCCGGGATATGATCGTGATGGATAGCGGGCAGGTGCTGCGCACCGGCGGCACCAAAGAGGTGTTTGCAGACCCGCAGAGCACCACCGCTGCACGGCTGACCGGCTGCAAGAACATTCTGTCCTGCACCCGCGTGGATGCCCACACCGTGCGCCTGACTGGCTGGGATGCGACCCTTCACCTTGCCGCCGAGGTGCCGGAAACCTGCACCGCCGTGGGCATCCGCGCCCACGACTTTGCCCCCTGCGCACCAGCTGCGCCGAACGCTCTGCCGGTGCAGCTGAACTCCACCAGCGAGAATCCCTTTGACTGGAACCTGATCTTTACCGCGCCGGACGGCACTACCCGCCTGTGGTGGAAGGTGAGCAAGACGAACCTGACCGCTGCGTCGCCGGAGGCACCGGCGTTTCTGGGCACTGCACCGCAGAACATCATGCCGCTGGGGTGACGGACAGCACGCCGGGGATTTTCTTCAGCGCTTCCTGATCGGCCTTGTTCAGGTCCTTGACCGCGAACCGCAGTCGGATCATGCAGTGTGCCACGCTGGAAATGTTCTCGGTGCCGCCCACCAGCTGAACCACTTCCGCAGCAGGTTCTGTTTGGCCTGCTCGGTGGGCGCGAAGTTGTATTTTGCCAGCACGCCCACCGCCTGCCGGTTGAACTCCTCCGGATAGGGGGAATCCAGATCGTAGGTGCGCAGTCCGGCTTCCACATGGCCCACCGGGATGCGCAGGTAAAAGCAGGCCAGTGCTGCCGCACCTTATCCACAAGCTCACTATTATATGCGCCAAACTCGGAATTGTGCAGGTCGGAAAGCACCACCATCCGGCTGGGCCTGCGGTCTGCCCTGCAAACTCCGGCTGTGCAGGGCCGTTTTTCTGTGGTATACTGGTACTGGAAGCAGCCCGCCGCTGCGGGCACTTTTTTTGAAAAGCATTCACGCAAACTTCACAGCTTTTTTTTATTCTTGCTGTATGATATTCTGGTCAAGAAGTCTATTATTGAGGAAGGTGTCTGTATTATGGCTAAGATCCTGATCGTTGACGATGAGCCGCGTATCCGCGAGCTGATCCGCGAACATTTACAATATTCCGGTTATATCTGTGAAGAAGCCGCTGACGGCACAGCTGCGCTGACCCAGCTTTCCGGCGGAGCCTTCGACCTGGTCATTCTGGACCTGATGATGCCGTTCATGGACGGTATGACCTGCCTGCGGGAGATGCGCGCCCGCCACATCAACACACCGGTCATCATCCTGACCGCCCGCGGCGAGGAATACGACAAGCTGGCCGGCCTGGAGAGCGGTGCCGACGACTACGTTGTCAAGCCCTTCTCTCCCCGTGAGCTGGTAGCCCGCGTCAAGGCCGTGCTGAACCGCACCATGCCCAAGCCCGCCGCTGCCTCCGACACCATGACCTTTGGTGAGCTGACCATCGACACGGCCAGCCACACGGTGCGCGTTTCCGGCGAGGAGGTGGCCCTGACCCCCAAGGAGTTCGACCTGCTGGTGTTCCTTGCTTCCAACAAGGGCATCGCCCTCAGCCGTGAAAAGATCCTGCAGAAGGTGTGGAACTACGACTACTTTGGCGAGGACCGCACCGTGGATACCCATGTCAAAATGCTGCGGGGCCATCTGGGCAAGTGCCGCAGCTACATTGCTACCGTGTGGGGCATCGGCTACAAATTCGACCCCGACGCAACGCGCTGATAAAGGAGCGGAGGATTCATGCGGCACCATCACTCCCCCGGCATCCGCGGCCAGCTGATGTGGTTTTTGTGTTGTATCTGTCTGTTCCTGCTGGCACTGGTGTGGTTTCTGTCCACCCAGCTGCTGGAACCGCTGTACACCAAGCACATTGAAAAACAGCTGACCACTCAGGCAGAAAGCATCACCGCCGAGCTGGACAAGGCTATTGCAAACGGCGAAGCCCTTTCGGCATGGTCTTTTGGCCATCTTACGGTCAACACCACGTTTTTTGACCGGCTTGCCACCCAGCTGTACGCCAGCGGTTCGCTGAACAGCTTCTGTGTGGATATTTCCGATACCACCATGCGCACGATCTATAAGATCGAGAACCAGTCCTACTGCAACCTGCACGAAACGCTGCTCTCGGATTCCGCCAACAACGATATGATCGTTTCCACCGCTGTGGCCATGCGCAAGAAATGCCGCACCACCGGCGGCTTTGTGCAGACCCTGAATCCGCCGCGGCTCTCCGGCTCGGCACAGCTGCTGGTAGGGCGCAACACCTCCGGCGGCGAGTACACCGTTCTGGTCACTACCAGCCTTGTGCATGTGGCTGAAGCCGGCAAGGTGCTGAGCACCGTGCTGCCCATGGCAGCGGCGCTGATCTTTGCCTTTGCCATGACGGCGGCATGGCTGTTCAGTGAGTGGTTCACAAAGCCGCTGCGCCAGCTTTCCAGCGCTGCCCGCCAGATGGCCATGGGCAACTATGCCGTGCAGGTGGATACCCGCCGCAGCGATGAGCTGGGCGATCTGGCCCGGGACTTCAACCACATGGCAAGCGAGGTGCAGCATTCTTCGCAGATGCAGCGCGACCTGCTGGCCAACGTCTCCCACGACCTGCGCACCCCGCTGACCCTTATCAAGGGCTATGCCGAGACGGTGCGCGACATTACCGGCGACGACAAGGCCCACCGCGATGAGCAGATGAACATTATCGTGGACGAGACCGACCGCCTGACCGCACTGGTCTCCAGCGTGATGGAGCTGAGCAAGGTGACCAGCGGTGCCGACAAATGCGAGCGCGTGCACTTTGATATGGGCCAGCTGTGCGACGAGGTGAGCGAACGGTACGATGCCATCTGCGCCCAGAACGGCTGGCAGCTCCAGCTGGAGCTGCCGGACGAGGAACTGCCCGTTTACGCAGACCCCAACATGATGCAGCGCGCACTGCATAACCTGCTGGGCAACGCCATGCACCACATCGGCAAAGACGGCATCTTCATCCTGCGGGCCCAGCGCTGCACCGAGGGCGTGCGGGTAGAGGTGGAGGACCACGGCCCCGGCATCTCTGCCGACGACCTGCCCTATATCTTTGATCGGTACTACCGCTCCCGTTCGGATGCCGGCAAGCAGGGCACCGGTCTGGGCCTTTCCATCACCAAGGCCATCTTCCAGCAGCACGGCTTCCGCTTTGGTGTGCAGAGTGCCATCGGCATGGGCACTACGTTCTGGTTCATCATGAACGACCTGCCCGCCAATGCAGCCGAGATGGCCGGGCAGGAATAATCAGGAATAATTTTAAAGCCGGGATGACCGTGTGGTCGTCCCGGCTTTTGCTTTTTCTATAGAGCATCGTTTCTGCCCGCAATGCTGCGGCCATTCCAAATGATTTACTGGCTGGAATCTGCTGTGCGATAAATTCCGAATGTATTATCCGGTGCGGGCATTTCCACCCGGGAGGCACGATCATTCACAGCCCACATCATCCAGCCCATTGCAGCCAGTGCCGCCAGAATGATGATCCATTTGACAAAATTCGGCAGTTTTTTCATAGAAGATCCTTCAAATCCGTTTTATACTTTATTTTATATTTTCCGCTTTTATTCCGGTCTGCAAAGCTTCCGTGCACATCTGAGCAGCTCTTCGGCCTGCTGGCTGTCCAGCTGCTTCACCCATGCACCGCGCGCTGCTGCGCCCTCGCCGGTGCTGCCCGCTTCGGCAAAGCTGGCAAGGTCCGAGTCGGTGCGGCTCTGCCAGGGCGAAAAGCCTTCCGGTGCAATGTGGGCTCCCAGACGGCAGTCCAGCACGGCAGTCTTTCCGGTGGGCCGCCACGGCCTGCCCAGAAACACCGTGCCCGCCGGGCAGTTGTCCGAGACAAAATCGCAATCCCAGAACACAAAGCCAAGGCCGTTCGCACCGCCGGACGGCGCTGTGACGTAGCTTGCAGGCAGGTGGTTGTTCACGGTGCGGATAGTGCACTGCTCAAACAGAGCGTCCGCGCCGCCAAAAATAAAATCGATATCTCCCGCGATCTCGCAGTGCCGGTAATACTGGGCCGTCGGGCGGCGGGGCGCAAAACGGCCCGGGCCAAGGAAGCCATCCTTCTCCCGCTCCTTCTCCGGCAGAGGGGCGCAGAACAGCGTATCCTGATTGCTCAGCAGCCGCACATTCTCAAAGAGGGTGTGAGAGCAGTCCACATAAGCCGCCACGGCCTGCCCCACCTTTGCCCCGGGGCCGGCATCGTTTTCAATGGTCAGGTCCCGCACCCGCAGTTCTATCCCCCGGAAAAACGCGGTATAGCTGCGGAAGGTGTGGGTGGGCCTGCCGTCCGGGTGCGGCAGTTTGCCGCCGTCGCCCCACACGATGCGGGTGCTTTCCATGCCTGCGCCGATCAGGGTGATATCCTGTTTTTCGCACACCAGCTTTTCGCGGTAAACGCCCGGGCCAATGCGGATCTCTGCTGCGCAGGCATAAGGCACGGCCAGCACCGCTTCGGACACCGAAGCAAAATCGCCGCTGCCATCCTGCGCTACGGTTATGGTAAGCATGTTTCTGTCCTCCAGTTTTGTTTCTATGCTTTCATAGTATACCTTCTCCTCCGTCGAAAATCAACGAAGTTTGTATGAACATCAAACGCATTTTTCCAGCCGCAGCACCGCCGCCGTAATGTCGTCCGGCCTGCCGGTCTTCTGGGCGCGCACGCGGGCCGTTTCCACCAGCGTTTTTGCAACTTTTTCCGGCGCATCTCCTGCCGCAGCGGAAAGCTCCAGCTGCTTTGCCACCCAGCCCGGGCCGTCCACCAGCAGCCCGTCCGAGACCAGCACCGCATAATCGCCCACCGTCAAATGCACCACCCGGCTCTGGCCGTTCACTCCGCCCAGAATGCCCACCGGCAGGCTGGTGTCGCCCACAGCACGCACCCGCCCGCCGTGCACAAGGAAGCCCGGTGCCGCACCGGCCTTGAACAGCCTTGCCGTGCCGGTGTAAAGATCCACGCTGATGAGGTCCAGCGTGGCACCGCTCTCATCCTCACTTTTCAGGGCAAGGGCCACGTTGACCAGCCTTGCCGCCAGCTCTGCGGTAAAGCCCGCCTTGAGCAGCCGGGCCGTCAGCTCGGCGGCAAGGTTGCCATCCACGGCTGCAGGCCTGCCGGTGCCCATGCCGTCGCACAGGATCATCTGCGCTGCCGCCGGGCTGCAGAACTGCTGCACCGCATCGCCGGAAATACTGCCCCGCGCCGCCGCGCCCGCCATGCCGAACACGGCCCGCAGCACAGGCTTTTCGCTGAACAGCAGGGTGGTCATTCCCTTGCAGGAAAGCACCTGCGGCACTTCCAGCGTGCGGCGGCAGATGCGGCCCACCTCCCCGGCCAGCGCGGCCAGCTCCTGCGCCGAGAAGCGGGTGCGCGGCAGCGTGACCGCCGCATGGGTGCGGCCCAGATCATCCAGCGTGACGGCACACTCCTGCGGCGGAGTGCCAAGCTGCGCAAAAAAGTCCGCCACCCGGCCGGATTTATAGGGTTCCGGGTCGCCCGGACGGCCCAGCTGTTCTCCCAACACGCCCAGCGCTTCGGCCACGGCGCTGTACTGCTCGGTCAGGGCAGTGCGCATGGCTTCGGCATGAAGGCGGGCCTCCTTGCGGCTGCGGTACAGCGCAAAGGAGCGGTTTGCCGCTGCGCACAGTGCTGCCGGGTGGATGCACCGGGATAATTGTCCGGGCAATTGAGCCGTTTCCAGCCCGCCGCTGCTTTCCAGCAGAGGGCGCAGTGCTTCCATGCCCTCCAGCGTGGCGGCATACTCCTGCTTCCAGCAGGTATCCCGCCGCCCGCAGTTAAAACAAAGGGTATCATGTGTGTTGTCAATTACCCAATGGAAATCCTCACACCGGTGCGGCAGCGTTTCGTAGACATCGTTCACGGTCTCTGCCAGCGATGCAAGGCTCTGGGACACCTGTTCCAGCCGGGTGGCCGCTGCACTGTACTGCTGCGGCTGGGCCTGCCCTGCCTGCGGCTTTTCTTCCGGCTCCGGCACAAGCCATGCTGCGGGCATGGCCGCTACGGCCGTGATGCCGATGCAGACGTTCAGCAGATATTGGAACGCGCTCCCGGGCGGCTGCACACAGAGTGCACCGGTCACGCAGCCGCCCGCGTAGGCGGCTACCGTTTCCATGCGCCGTCCAGGTGCCAGCACCGCCGCTGCCACCGTGGCACAGGCAAGGCCGGATGCCGCAAAGCTGAGGGCCGGGTCTGCCGCGCACAGCGCAGCGCCCAGCACCGCACAGGCCGCAAGCGCGGCTTTGGCCTGCCCTTTGCTGCATAAATACAGTTCCAGTGCCGCGCAGACGATCACGCCCGGCAGCAGCTGCCACAGCTGCACACTGCCCAGCGCCGCCGCTGCGGCCGCACCCACCAGAAGCATCCCGGCACCCGGCTTTTCGGGCGCAAACTGCCGCAGACAAAAGCCCATGGCTGCGGCCAGCAGGGCATCTGCTGCACTGTAAAGCACCAGCTCTGCCCCGCCGCCGCCAAAGGCAAAGCACAGCGCCACGCCCACCAGCGTGCCGCAGCCCGCCAGTGCCGCCGGGGTCAGTGTTCTGGCACCCATCCACCGCGCTGCCACTGCAGCACCCAGTGCGCACAGCATACAGACACTGCGCAGCGAGAGTGCCCCAAACCCGTGCAGCAGCACACCCAGCGCCGCACCCGCCGCACAGGGGGCAAAGCAGTCCTCTGCAAAGCCCAGCACAAAGCCCAGACCAAAAGGCATCAGTGCACCGTACAGAACGGCCCAGCCGCCCGCAAATCCCACTGCCACAGCCGCCAGCCTGCGCGCTGCCGGGCGCAGCTCTGCCCGCCGTGCCAGTGCTGCCCGCTGTCTGTTCTGCCGCCCGACCGCTGCCAGACCCATCCGCTCTGTCATAAAAACTCCCCGCTTTCCGGCGGGGCGTTGTGGTTCTGTTCCCCGCGCTTTCTGCATATACTGTAGCGCGGGCGCGCGGCGATTTTTGGCGCGGTGCAGTGTTCTGCCGCAAACCGGCCCAAAGACGCAAAAAAGCCCTGCAGCGTTCAAAAATGCTGCAGAGCTTTGTGGTTTTATGGCAAAAATCAGCCGTTCAGCTTTTCAATTGCCGCTTTTACGCGGGCAAGGGTGGTTTCGCGGCCCATCATGCAGGCAAGGTCGGTGCCGCCGCCGGGGGTGCGCTGCTTGCCAGAAAGGGCAATGCCCAGCGGGTACAGCAGCCAGCCGTTCTTCTTGCCCAGCTCCTCAGCCTTGGCCTTGCAGGCATCGAAGACGGCATCGCGATTGCCAAAATCCAGTGCTTCGTCGCTGAGCACAGGCAGCAGGGCTTCCAGTGCCTCCTTGGCGGTCTCCGGGGTGGTCTTCTGCTTCTTGTTGGCGTACATGCTCACATCGTACTCGGGCATCGCATCAAAGAAATCCAGCTGCTCCGGGATCTCGCCCAGCACTTCGCAGCGGGGCTGCAGGTTTGCGCACAGCAGCTTTTTGTCGATGGAGGTGTGCACGGCCTTGTCGATCCACGGCTCCGCCTTCTTCTGGAACTCTTCCGGGGACAGGCGGCGGATATATTCCGCGTTGATGGCCCGCAGCTTGAGGGGATCGAAGATGGCCGGAGACTTGGAGATGCCGTCCGGAGACCAGATCTTGACCAGCTCCGGCAGGGAGAAGATCTCCTGCTCGGCATACTCGCCCTTGGGGCTCCAGCCCAGCAGGCAGATGTAGTTCAGCACGGCCTCGGTCAGGTAGCCCTTTGCCACCAGATCCTGATAGCTGGCATCGCCGTTGCGCTTGGAAAGCTTATTCTGTGCATCCTTCATCACCGGCGGGCAGTGGATGTAGGTGGGGATCTCCCAGCCGAACGCCTGATACAGCAGGTTGTACTTGGGGGTAGAGGACAGATACTCGCTGCCGCGGATCACGTGGGTGATGCCCATGAGGTGATCGTCCACCACATTTGCAAAGTTGTAGGTGGGCATGCCGTCGGTCTTGATGAGGATCTGGTCGTCCATCTCGCTGTTGTTCACCTCGATGTGGC
>ENA-ORUO01001903-ORUO01001903.1-human-gut-metagenome-genome-assembly--contig:-NODE-1903-length-18132-cov-3.495602_pt1 | contig 18132 bp, 15 predicted proteins | sample MGYA00242082_ERZ509215 | MGnify/ENA primary metagenome ERZ509215 (study PRJEB26280, sample SAMEA2338829) | human gut metagenome | biome: human gut; feature: human-associated habitat; material: faeces... | reverse complement strand
CCCTCAAAAATGCGTATGCTTCTGTTTTCTTCATTGCAGCCATTTCTTTTGCACAAACCGTGTAGGTTACCGTGGTTTTGTTCTCCTCATACTGCCTGATTTTTCTGGCAAGCCAATGGTTGTACACCATTCGGACACAGCCGAACGTTCTGGCAAACAAAACTTTCTGCGCATCATCGGGGTATATTCTGAATTTATATGCTTTGTTTGCCATGTTGGTCACTTCCTTTTTCGATCCGTTTGTCCCTGACTTTCGATGTATTTTTGGATTACTTCAATCGGGGCACCGCCCGTTGTAAGCAGGCAAAAACTCTGACTCCAGAAATGTTCTTTCCACAGCTTTTTCTTTATCTGCGGGAATTCTTTTTTCAAAAGTCTGCTGCTTGCACTTTTATATGCGTTTATGAACTTGCTTATTTCCGTATTGGGGTGGGCCTTGAAAAGTATATGCACATGGTCTTTATCGTGATTCCATTCTTCAAGGGTGATATTGTAATTTGGAGCAATATACGCAAAGATCTCTTTTGCCCTGCCGGAAATTGCGTCATCAAAAACCTGTCTGCGGTACTTAACCACAAGAACAAGATGATAGTGCAGTAAAAACACTGAATGTGCATTATTATCCAAATCCATTGTATTTCGACCCCCTTTCTTCTATTCGACTGATTCTATTATACCATGATTAGAACCCAATATCAAGAAGATAACGGACGCAATTCATCTCTCACCTTAGAGGTCGGAGTCTTCTTGCTGTAAGGAGATAAATACCGTCTATATATCCCCATCTTCATGCATTTTCCGCAATGTATGTTTTAACATCTCTGCCGCATCAGAAAGGGATACGTCTTTTAGCTGTGCTGCTGCCATCGTCAGATGTCCGCCACCGCCAAACTTCTCCATAATTACCTGTACATTAAGTTCATCAATAGAGCGCGCGCTGACATATATACAATCCTGCAAAGCAGTCAGCACAAAGCTTCCTCTGATTCCCTGTATATTCAGCAATGCATTTGCCGCTTTGGCTCCGACAACAGTCGCTCCAGAGACATTTTCCCCATCAAAGGTTGAAATAGCAAATTCATCCATGTAAATTTCTGCTTTATTAATAATCGCTGTTCGTATACGGCAATGTTCCATATCTTCACGGAACATCTTTCTTACACGAGTTACATCTGCTCCTGCTCTCCGCAGGTAGGCTGCCGCCTCAAATGTTCTGACACCCGCTTTGATAACAAAGTTATCTGTATCCACCAAAATACCTGAATACATGGCATCAGCCTCAATATTCTTAAGCTTTGGTTTATCTACAATATACTGTAAAATCTCCGCTACCATCTCACAAGTCGATGATGCATACGGCTCTACATAAGAAACAACCGCATTCTTAATCGTCTCATTACTCTGCCTGTGATGGTCAAGAACAACAATTGTTGAGATGGACTTCAATAATTCCGGACATTCTGTCATTGCCGGGACATTCACATCCACAACAATAAGCATTGCCGACTTATCTTTAAGAAGCATTGCCTCCTCATTCGTTACAAAAATATCTTCCTCTTCATCTGCCCGCTCACGGTAAATGCCATCTACGATTGGCTCAATTGCCGGACAGTCTTTGTCCATAACAATATATGTGCTTTTGTTTAGTGCCTTCGACAGGCGGTATATACCAAGCGCTGCGCCTACACAGTCTGCATCTGGATTCTTATGTCCCATAACAAAAATCTTATCATGTGTCAGCATAATCTCCCGAAGTGCATGTGCCTTCACTCTGGCTTTTACTCTTGTACTCTTTTCGACTTTCTGGGTCTTACCTCCATAATAGGAAATGGCATCTCCATCTCTTACTACAGCCTGATCACCACCGCGGCCAAGAGCGAGATCCATCGCTACCCGTGCACTCTCATAATTCTCCGTGTAGCTTCCGCCATTCACACCAACACCAATACTCAGTGTCATAGATAGCTCGTTACCGATATTGATAAGCCGGACTTCATCAAGAATCGAAAACTTAGATTCCATCAGCTGTTCCAGTTTTTCTTCTTCAAATACAAAAAGAAACTTGTCCTTCTCAAATCCCTTAATGATCGCATCGAGTCCCTGCATATACTTCATGATCTTTCGCTCTACTAAAGCAAGAAGAAGGGACTGTCTTACTTCCTCCATGTTTTCAAGAACTTCTTCGTAGTTATCAATATAAATCAATCCAGCAACCAGACTCTTCTTCCTGGACTCTTCTTTGTAACCAATAAGCTGCGTCTCATCAAAAAAGTAAAATACCTGAAGAATATCTCCCTGTGTCTCTTTATCTTCCTGTATCTCTCCCTCTGTCTGTTCCAAATTCTTAAATACCATATTTCGACATTCCACATGATACTTGTGCTCCTCATGTGTGATACAGTACTCCTTCATCTGTCCATTCTGAGGGAAAACCTTCTTATAAAGTCCTGGAAAAATCTGTGTGATACTTTTCTTTGTGATCTTCTGTCCTACAATCTCTGAAAACTGTTCATTATGCCAGATAATCGTACCATCCTGGTCCGTCATTACATACGGTACTGGCAGTTCTTTAAGAATCTGCTTCTGAATCTGACTCTGCTCAAAACCAGCCGCCAGAAATTCCTTGCTAATCATCTTCTCCGTATATTCATAACATAAAACAGCCGCAATGAGATAAATAACATCTCCTACCAAGATTGTATATCCAAGACCGGGATTCACTTCTATCACACCTAAGGCCGCTACTAATATAAAGACTACCACGATAATAGGCAACCATAAATTCAGAGCGACCCTTCTTGATATATTCTTTTCTCGTTTCATTTCTTTCTCCCAATTAGGAAATATACATTGTCTATTTCTCTGAGTTTAAATTATTACAGATATAGTAAAAATTATTATAACACTGTTTCCCCTAATTTAAAAGGAAAATAATTTGAAAGCAAAAATCCGGCAGGCCAGCGGGCAACTGGTCTGCCGGATGAAAACTATGGCAATAGTTATCAACAATATTAATTATTTATTCTCATTTCTTGCCTGAAGAGCCATCTTAGCCTGTAAGTTTCTCTGGAACTGGTCAATTAATACAGCCAGAATGATTACAAGACCTTTGATTACCTTCTGCCAGAACTCGGATACACCACACATTGTCATACCATCATTGATGATACCGATTACGAATGCACCGATTACTGTACCACCGATTGTACCAACACCACCTGCCATAGATGTACCACCGAGTACAACGGCTGCAATGGCGTTCATTTCCCAAGTATCACCTGTATTTGGATGAGAAGCTGCAATCTGTGCCATTGTTACAAGACCGATCAATGCGGAACATGCACCGGAGATTGCGTATACAAGAATAATGTTTTTCTCTACTTTGATACCGGAAAGACGAGCTGCCTTTTCGTTACCACCAATAGCAAGGATATGCCATCCAAAAGGAGTTTTCTTAAGTACAAATGCTGCGATTACTGCGAGGATAAGGAAGAGGATCGCTGCGATTGGAATACCAGGAAATCCGCCAACTGCGAATACACGGCTATCAAACTGCATGATACCTACGTTTCCGAGTGCTTCCTGACCTTTGATACTTGAGAATGTATTTCCGCCGGAACGGATATTTGCAAGACCACGGCCGATGTACATTGTACCTAATGTTACGATAAAAGGTGCTAATTTACATTTTGCGATTAATGCACCGTTAACAATACCGATGATAATACCGATAATGATACAGATTACTGTGATAGCTGGAACGCTGAAGTAAAGTGTAACTCCGGCAAATTTTAAAGTAAGACCTTCCTGGATAAGACCACCGGCGATCATTCCGACTAAACCTACTACGGAACCAACGGAAAGGTCGATACCGCCGGTAATGATAACGTAGGTCATACCAATACCAAGAATACCATACTGTGCAACGTGCTTACATACTAAAAGTAATGAGTTAACTGTGCAGAAAGAATCGGCTTTAATAGAGAAGAATATAAATAAAATTATGAGTACGAATAATGTTCTTCCCTTTAAAAGTGTCATCATAAGATTCGAATTATCTTTTTTCTTATTCATTTTGATTTCTCCTTTTCCTTGTTATGTACTTCGGAAGACTTTTCCGGCTTCTGTTAAGCTGGCATAGAAAAATTCCAAAATACATTATTAGTTTTAGTGATGACCTTTGTAGGATGCTAATACCAGATTATCCTCTGTGATCTCGTCATCTGTAAATTCTGCGGTCTTAATACCGTTTGATAAAACGACAACTCGGTTGGCGATTGCCAGCATCTCCTTAAGCTCTGAACTTACACAGATAATGGAAAGTCCACGGTCTGCATACTGGTTGATAATATCAAATACCTCTGTCTTGGCACCGATATCAATACCACGGCTCGGCTCATCCATAAGAAGAATCTTAGGATCTGTCAACACACCTTTACCGATTACACATTTCTGCTGGTTACCACCGGAAAGGGATAAAATCGGAAGATGTTTATCTGCTACTTTAATATGAATATCTTTAATCTGTGCATCTACATATTCGTCTTCCTTTTGTTTGGATAAAACGAACTTATTACAGCAGGTCTTTAAGCTGGAAAGGGAAATATTCTTTTCGATATCCAGTGTCTGTACAAGACCTTCTGCCTGGCGGTCTTCAGGAACTAAGGCAAAACCATTCTTGATCTGCTCTGCAATGTTCTTAATCTTAATTTTCTTGCCGTCAACATAAACCTCTCCAGTGTGTTCTGGATGAAGTCCCATCAGACATTCAAATACTTCTGTACGTCCGGCTCCCATTAAGCCGTAAATTCCGAGAATCTCTCCTCGTTTTAACTTAAAGCTTACATGATCAAGCAGCCATCCGCCACCTTTCTTTGGAAGACAGAGGTCTTTAACTTCAAGAACAGTATCCTGTTTCTCCCAGTCAATATCTCTTTCTTTCTTAGGGTAGGATTTGTTACTACCTGTCATCTTCTGTACGATCCAAGGAACGTCAATATCTTTAACTGCTGCATCATCTACATATTTACCATCTCGAAGAATAGTAACATGGTCACCAATCTCCATAATCTCTTCAAGACGATGGGAAATATATACGATGGAAATGCCCTGGGCATTTAACTCACGCATGATCTTGAAAAGTACCTGTACCTCTGACTGACTTAAGGAAGATGTAGGCTCATCCATGATGAGAATCTTTAAGTCATCCTGAATTAAGTTACGGGCAATCTCGATCATCTGCTGCTGACCTACACGAAGGTCTCCGACTTTCGCCTCCGGATCAATTGGATACTCCAGTCTTTCAAGAACCTCTTTGGTCTTCTGTTTATGTATTTCATTATTTACAACGACACCTTTTTTCTGTTCGTTGTTCATAAAAATGTTCTGGTATACGTTTAAGTTGGGAAAAAGGGAAAGTTCCTGATGAATGATACCTACTCCCTTTGCTCTCGCCTCTGTTGTGTTTTTGAAGCTTACTTCTTCGCCGTCAAGATACATCTTTCCTGAAGAAGGCTGCTCGATTCCGGCAATCTGCTTCATTAACGTGGACTTACCTGCACCGTTCTCTCCGATTAACACGTTAACTTTTCCACGGTAAATGTTAAAGTCAACATCGTCAAGAGCCTTTGTACCAGGATAAACCTTTTCCATGTGCCGGCATTTCATTACGATATCTTTATCTTTATTCTCAGCCATCCAATTCATCCTCCTCTAACTGATTCTTACTGTGTTCTGTCTGTTATTTTACTTCAAGAACAACCGGAGTAATTACGATTGCATCATTGGAATCAGCAGTGAAACATCCAACAAGGTTTACTGTTGCTCCTTCTGCAAGGTCATCGTATACAGGTTTTACAACTGCTTCTTCAACTTTTTCAAGCATACTTGTATTTACCTGACCCCATTCTGTCTGGTTTGTAAAATCAGAGAAGTTAATGAAACTCATATCATCACGAATAGATGAATTCTTATATTTACCAATCTGACAGGTAACTACTGTCTTTCCTGTGTAGCCAGGAACTTCTAATGTTACTGTTCCGTAGAAAGAATCTTTATCTACTTTTGTAATCTTTGCACCTTCTAATTTTACTGCATAGTTATAATAAGAAGCTGCTTTTGTCTTTAAGCCATCAAATTCTTCGCCCATTTCTGTGAGCTTGCCATCATACTTTGCTAAAATGTCAGATACATCTACTGCTTTTTTCTCACATTCTGGAATTACTTCTGAATCCCAGATTGCTTCTACACTGTCACCAGGATTGAAGTCTTTCTGCCCTGTAAGATCTCCCTCATGACCAATCTTTACTACCTTCACACAGCCTGTTAATAAAACGGCTGCCATTACTACTGTTAAAACAGTACTTATCAAACGTTTTGCCATGGTTTTCTTCCTTTCTCTATTCCCTGCTGTCCCTGTTATCTATATAAACCATATAACTTTTCTCTGCATTATATAAAATTATATAAATAAGAACCAGCGCACTATTCAATCATAAATCCTGGCGGTCAGCTCTCCCTACATGTGAGAGGGGTGCCGAATAACTTATTGGCACCCCTCCACACACTGAAGAGAGCCTAACCCCCTTCAGACCTAACAGATTCAATTAAATTATAATATACTACGAACTTCTCTTATTCTGTGTAAACAAAGTTAGCTAACTTGTCAGCGTTATCCTTTGTGATTACAACACAGTCAACTAACTGTTTCTCTTCAAGACCTGTAGTTCCTTTTGTCAGGTAGTCGTTAGCCTGAGTAACTGCATTTCTTGTGATCTGGTCGATCTGCTGAAGAGCTGTTGCAAGTGCTTTACCGTCTTTGATGTTGTCTCTCATATCGTCAGAACCATCAACACCGATGATGTATACGTCATGGTCAAGGTTTGCTGCTGCAACTGCTGCTGCTGCACCACAAGCCATAGTATCATTACCACAAACGATCGCTGTAATGTCTGGATACTGCTGTAAGATTGTTTCAGCTTTGGACTGGCCTTCTGTCTGATCCCAGTTAGCGGACTGCTGAGCAACCATCTTCATGTCTGTCTGGTCAAGAACTCTGTGGAAAGCGTTAGAACGAACCTGGCAGTTTGTATCGGACTCAAGTCCTAATAATTCTGCGTAGTCACCTTTTCCGCCTGTAGCTTCTACTAATGCTTCTGCTGCTGCCTGAGCACCCTGGTCATTGTTAGCTACGATCTGAGATACGCAAAGACCTTCTTTGTTGATCTCACGGTCAACCATGAATGTAGGGATTCCAGCATCATAAGCTTTCTGAACTGCTTCGATAGAAGCATCTGCTCCGGCGTTATCACAAACGATTGCGGATGCGCCTTCGGAAATAGCTGTATCGAATAATTCGGACTGTTTTGTAGCATCATCATCATGAGATACACATTTAACTTTGTATCCTAACTTCTCGCCTTCTTCTTTACATGCTGTCTGAACAGTACCGAAGTAAGGATTAGAAGTAGATGGTGTGATACAGTAGATCAGCTTGTTAGCTGCGTTAGTGTTAAGAACTTTTGCAGGAGCTGCTGCTTCTGTTGTAGCCTCTGCTGCTGCCTTATCTGATCCACTATCTTTTGTACTACTATTGCTGCTTCCACATCCAGCCATTGTAGCTACCATTGCTGCTGCAACGAAGCCAGCTAAAACTTTCTTAAACATTCTCATTTTTCATTTCCTCCTCATTTTGAAAAATATATGCTAGATAACACAGAAGCTGTTAGCCCTTCTGCGCAAATCTCAAGGATGTTTTGCGATAATACAAGTGTACTCCAATTTCTTTGTGAAATCAATACTATTTTATTAAAAAGTCTTGTATTTTTTTGTTTACTTTGCTATGAATTTAACATAGTATTGGGAATTCCCCTATACTATTTTGTTAATACGAGTCCAACACTCTCTTTCCAGCCTGTATATTTTGTGCATCTTGTCTCCGCATCCATCTCAGGGGTAAATCTGGTGCGGTTAAGACTTTCAAATAATGCAGTCTGTTCGTAAATTTCCATAGCGATTCCAGCGGCATATGCCGGGCCCATAGCAGATAATTCCTCTGCATCTGGTACCTGTACCGGAATATCTAAAATATCACTCTGGAACTGCATAAGATAACCATTCTTAGTTGGGCCGCCATCTACGCGAAGCTCATCAACCTTGATGCCAGAATCTTCTGCCATTGCATTAACTACATCGCTGATCTGATAAACGATACAGTCAAGTGCTGCTCTTACCAGCTCTGCCTTACCTGTTGTGCGGGTGATTCCGCTGACAACAGCTTTCGCTTTACTGTCCCAGTAAGGGGCGCCGAGACCTGTAAATGCTGGTACAAGATAGGTAGTATCTCCCGGATTGGCACTCTTAGCCAGTTCTTCTGTTTCCTTTGCGGAGGCAATCAGTCCGAGGTCTTTTTGCAGCCATGTGATAACTGCTCCGGTGTAATTAATATTTCCTTCAAGAACATAATTCACTTTACCGGAAAGAGACCATGCAAGGGAAGTAACAACTCCCTTGTCACTGAAAATAGGCTTCTCACCAACGTTCATCATAATAGAAGAACCTGTTCCATAAGTTGCTTTAATCATTCCTGGATTCACACATCCCTGTCCATATAAGGCTCCGTGGGAATCTCCCATCACACCATGAATCGGAATGGCTTCCTCAAGATATCCATCAAAATCTGTATAGCCATATAAGGCATTGGAATCACAGATTTCTGCTAACATTTCTTTTTTAATTCCAAATAAGGAAATTAATTCTTCATCCCAGTCAAGGGCAGACACATTAAACATCTGTGTCCGGGAGGCGTTTGAATAGTCTGTTTTAAACGCATGGTCTTTTGTAAGCTGGTATACGAGGTAACTGTCCATCGTTCCTACTGCAAGTTCTCCCTTATCTGCTGCCTCTTTTGCTTCTGGTACGTTCTGAAGTACCCATGCGATCTTTGCTGCAGAATAATATGGAGACAGCGGAATTCCGGAATGTTCCTGTACCATCTGTGCGTAACCGTCCTCTGCAATCTTGTTACAGATTGCTTCACCACGGGCACACTGCCATACAATTGCGTTGTAAACCGGTCTGCCAGTATTTTTGTTCCAGCATACTGCGGTCTCACGCTGATTACTGATACCCAGGGTAAGAATCTCTTCTTTATCAATGCCCGCCTTCTCCACAACATTCTTTACGACCTGGATAACATTTTTCATAATCTGATCCGGGTTATGTTCTACCCAGCCCTTTTCGTTGATAATCTGATCATGTGCAAGGTCGGTTCGGGCAATAATCTTACCTGAACCGTCAAAAATGATACCTTTTGTTCCCTGCGTACTCTGATCAATACCCAATACGTATTTCTTCATAATTATGCTAAAGCCTCTTTTGCTTTTGCTGCAATGCCTTCGCCGTTCATTCCGTAGTAATCAAATACTGCTTTGGAATTACCAGTGATTACTGGTGCATCTGGCAGTGCTACGTTAACTACTTTCTTAGGGCAGTTTGCGCCAACAACCTGTGCTACCATGGAGCCAAGTCCGCCAAATGGAGCATGTTCTTCTGCTGTTACAACTGCTTTGGCGTTTGTAGCTGCCTTGATGATTGCTTCTGTATCTAAAGGTTTTACGCAGTACATATCAAGAACTGTTGCGCTGATTCCCTCTTCCTCAAGGATTTCCGCTGCTTCTACGCAAGGTCTTACCATCTCGCCGCAGCCAATTAATACAACGTCTGTACCTTCTTTAATCACAGTAGCTTTGTCCATCTCAAATGGGCAGTTGTCTTCAGAGTAAATATCTTCTACCGGGTTACGTCCTGTACGGATGTAAGCTGGTTTTTCATCTTTTAATAACGCTTCGATGAGGTGTTTTGTCTGAAATCTGTCACTTGGCAGATACACTCTCATGTTAGGAATTGCGCTCATTGCTGCAATGTCCTGTGCGGAATGATGGCTCATTCCAAGTTCACCGTAGCTGATACCACCACTGATACCAACTAACTTAACGTTTGTGTTAGAGTAAGCAACGTCAACTTTTGCCTGCTCGTAACTTCTTGTAGAAATGAAACTTGCCGGAGAGAAGCAGAAAGGCTTCTTGCCGCATTTTGCCATACCAGCAGAAATACTTACTAAGTTCTGCTCTGCAATACCGATTTCTACACTATTTTCAGGATAAGCATTGAAAAATGGTGTCATGGATGCTGAACCACGAGAGTCACTACATAAAGCAACAATGCTCTTATCCTCTTTTACCTGTTCCATTAATGTCTCACAGATTACCTGACGGTTTGCAATCTTATTCATTTGCTGCGTCCCTCCTCTTTAAAAGTTCAGCGGAAATTGTCTCGTACATTTCCTGTGTAGGTACTTTGTGGTGCCAGTCAGCTTTGTTTTCCATGATCTCGCCACCGCCGTAACCTTTAATTGTATCTGCGATAATTACCGTTGGTTTTCCTTTGCAGGTCTTTGCTTCTTCAAATGCTTCATTTAAAGATTCGATGTTGTTACCCTGTGCATGAATGGAATTCCATCCAAATGCGCGGAAACGTGCATCTAAGTCATCATCAGCCATAACATCTTCTGTGTTACCGGAAATCTGAAGACGGTTTCTGTCAACTACTGCACAAAGGTTGTCTAATTTGTAATGTCCGGCTGCCATAGCACCTTCCCATACAGAACCTTCTGCCAGCTCGCCGTCACCCATAACTGTGTAAACACGGCCTGTCTTTCCATCCATCTTATTTGCAAGTGCCATACCAACACAAACTGGAAGTCCATGTCCAAGAGAACCGGAGTTCATCTCGATTCCTGGAAGTTTGTTATTTGGATGTCCGATGTATGGAGAACCAAATTTGGAGAAGTTCTTAATTACATCTTCGATATCTAGGAAGCCTTTTGCTGCAAGAACAGCATAGTATGCTTCTACAGAATGTCCTTTACTCATAACGAATAAATCCCTGTCAGGATCGTCAAGATTATCAGGACTAATATTCATCTGTTTAAAGTACAGAGTAATGAGGATATCCATTACACTGAAGTCTCCACCGATATGACCGGCTCTTCCTTCCATGATCATATCAAGGACATTTTGTCTGCATTCAAAGGATAATGCTTCTAAATTCACTTTTATGCCTCCTATATAAATGTAAATAAATGCGATAACTATTCAGAGTTCATCTTTTATGCTCTTTTGCAAATAAGTTTGCTTCGCTATATATTTTTTATATATTTTTCATGTAAACATCATTCAAAAATTATCCGAATCTGAATAGTTATCAAATTACAATTGTTAACTTAAACTACTAATTATTTTTCTACCTTTTCACCACGGATGATAGCTTTTACTTTTTCCTCGATCGGATCATATAAGTCTGGTGTAACACCGATGTACTTACATGCTTCGTATAATACAGGTACAACATCCTGATGAACACCTACGCAGTGGTGGATGTAAGGTCCCTGAACGAGTTTATCTTCTAAGCGGTCAAGGTTCTCAACTTCAACCCACATATAGGTACCTTTTGTATAAGGACCATCTACTGTCTTAGCGTTTCCAAGAAGTAAGGAGTATTCTCCGTTATCTCCGTCAAAACGTACTAAGGAAATGTGTTCTCCGTCTTTTGCCTGTGCCATTAAGGAACCAGAACAATCGAATGCAACTGGTGTGTCGATCGTTGGTTTTTCTTTGGCGATGGAGATTGGCCATGGACCACAGTGCTGTAAAAGCTCTGCGTTGTCATTATATGGATGACGAACTGTCCAGTCAGCGAAGAAAGATCTTGTCTCTCCCATTGCTGCAGCCTCTACTAATACAGAAGTGATTGTTCCGTGGATATCTGTCTCACATGCGATTGGGAATCCCTCATCATTGCAAAGTGCATTTGCTGCACATGGCATGATTCCGATTTCATCCTGAAGTGCGTTCCAGCACTGAATCGCTCCACAGTTACATCCGTATTTCTTTCCTAATCTTGTCATAGCAATCTTTAATGCTGCTACGTTATCAAGCTGTTCTGGTGTGACTTTGATGCACATTTTCTCACGGCAGTAATCTGTTACTTCTTTAATCTCTTCTGGAGAATTCTCCTTTACATCTTTCATTGCCTGAGTTAATTCTGGCATTGGGATTGGGGAAAGCTGAATTCCAAACTTCTCAAGTAATTCGCCTTCGTTGCACATTGTTGACCAGAAATCAAATGGTCTTGTGGAAATCTGAAGAACTCTTGTGTTACGGAACGCTTTTACTACGTTACAAACTCTTAAGAAACGGTCAATTCCTTCTGCGAAGCACTCATCTTCAAGGTTGCAGTTCTTTAAATATGTAAATGGAATTCCGAATCTTCTTAAAACTTTACCTGTTGCAAATAATCCACACTGGCTGTCACGAAGACGCATACCGTTCTCATCTGGACATTCGTCTCTTGGTCCCCATAATAAAACAGGAACATTTAACTTCTTAGCCAGGCGGCATACTTCGTATTCTGTACCGAAGTTACAGTGAGGAACGAATAAACCATCTACTTTTGCATCTCTAAACTTTTCGTAGATTTTTTCCATTCCAGCGTCATCATAGAGAAGACCTTCATCATTTACATCGTCAATATCTACGAAATCTACATTTAACTCTTTTAATCTCTTTGCTGTTAATCCTCGATATACTACAGCTGCTGGTGCTGAAAAAATTGCTCTTCTTGTTGGTGCAAAACCAAGTACTACCTTATCCATCCTCTAATTTCCTCCTTCTTTTGAGGCGGAGTTTAAATCAATTACGCTGTCGCGCTCTACAAACTCCGTACATACCTGTGTCTTTGTATTTATTTTACCGCCGTCCTTCATGACTTCTATCAATCGTCTGACTGCAATCTGGCCCATCTCGTATTTAAATACTTTGATCGTCGTCAGTCGCGGTGAAGAAATCTCGCAGAACGGAAGATCATCAAATGAAGCGACCGAAATATCTTCCGGTACTCTGTATCCTGCTTCCTGAAAAGCCTTGATACATCCAAGAGCTATCATGTCATCATCTGCAAAAAATGCGGTCGGCATCTTCGCTCCCTTTGCCAGATATTCCTTCATATCTTTGTAAGCCCCATCCATCGTGGTACTCACTGTGAAAATATACTGGCTGTTTAACTCAATGTTATTCTTGGAAAGTGCTCTGCTGTATCCCGCACACCGGGAAGTAAATGCCTTGATTCGAAATCTTCCTCTGAGATATCCTATTTCTCTGTGCCCCTTATTAATAAGGTACTGAACCGCCGTCACCGCAGAATCTGCATTATTAATAAGTACGGCATTCACAGAGTAATTCGAACTCCAGCAATCCAACAGCACCATCGGACAATTTCCACTCATATATAGAGGAAAGTCCTCATCCATCATCTCTGTTCCAAGCAAAAGTATCGCAGAAGAGGTATCATTCAGAATCAGCTTTACCTGTTCCTCATAATCTGGATCGTTACGGTCTACATTACATATAACCATCTCATATCCAGAAGCCCGGCACTCATTCTCTACACCCTTCAATAAAATAGGAAAGAACGGGGAATCATCAATAATCAACCCATTTCTCTTGTAGATAACCAGTTTTATTTTTGTAATTTTATTCTCTGAGATATATCCAATCTCCTTCGCTACCTGAAAGATTCTTTCTGCGGTCTTCTGATTCACACCTTTTTTGTGATTCAGCGCATTCGAAATGGTCGCCGGAGAAAAGCCTGTAATCTCACTAATCTGTTTTATACTGGCTTTCATGTCTCACTCCTCCTTGCTGTGTTCATTATAAAATTTTTAAATAACTTTTTCAATAACTTTTTGTTAAAAAGAAGTAGAAAAAATCAAATATGTGAAATATAACTATATGTAGAATGCATATTTTATGCAACTTCACAATGATTTTTGCATCTTTTTTCCAATTTCATTCTTTTTAAACATTTCGGCATCTAAATATTTATATAAATATTTTATATGAACATTTAGATACTGTTTTTCTGAAAATTTTAGGGTTTTATTTAACTGAAGGAATTGGCAGGTTAGGCAAATAAACAGACGAACCAACAAATCCTTATAAGCAGAAGACTTCTACCCTCTTCCTCAAATCCCCAGCACAAATGGCAATTTGCACCTTCCCAGCCAAAGTCAGCCTCCAAAGAGAGGATAGCCCCTATATTTGTGGCCTCGGAGCAAGGTTTGAATGTAAGCGCGTGAAGCGAACATTCAAACCGCCGCGACTAAAGTCACAAATATAGGGGTTATCCTCTCTTCGGAGACGTCTCTTTTCCTTTGACAAATTCCATTCATCAATCATTGCGATTTTTGTCAAAATTCAGTATAATATTTATCAGTACTACTTAGTTTAAGGGAGGTTCGTATGAACGATAAATTTTCACTTTTAAAAAGAATGCGCCGTCTTTCCGGTATCTTAGTTCACCCAACTTCTTTACCAGGAAAGTTTGGTATTGGAGACTTAGGCCCAGAAGCATACCGTTTCGTAGATTTCTTACAGGAATCCGGCCAGCATTTATGGCAGACTCTTCCGCTTGGACCTACTGGCGGACATAACAGTCCTTATCAGTGCTTTTCCTCTTTTGCAGGACAGCCATTGTTAATCAGCCCTGAACTTCTGAAAGATGAAGGACTTCTCACAGACGCTGATTTAAGTAATGTTCCTCACTTTTCAGACGAGGAAGTAGATTTCGCTGCTGTAGGAGAATATAAAGAAGAACTCTTTAAGAAAGCATTTGCCCGCTTTAAAGAACTTCCAGAGGATAATCCGTTAAAATCTGAGCTTGCACTGTTTTGTAAGAGCGCACACTGGCTTGATGATTATGCAATGTTTATGGCAATCAAGAAGTCCAAAGGCGGCGCTCACTGGTTAGAGTGGGAGAAGAAATACCGCAAACCTACAAAGTCTCAGAAAGCTGTTATTGAGCGTGAGTTTGAAGATGAGATTCTTTATGAGAAGTTTCTTCAGTGGACATTTTGCCGTCAGTGGAGCCAGTTAAAGGCCTACGCTAACGAGCGAGATATTCTTTTAATCGGAGATATTCCTATCTTTGTTTCCGGCGATAGTGCTGATGTATGGGCTGAGCCAAGACTGTTCCAGGTAGATTCCGATGGATTCCCTACTGTTGTAGCCGGAGTACCACCAGACTATTTCAGCGCAACAGGTCAGTTATGGGGCAATCCTCTTTATGACTGGAAATACCACAAAAAGACTAATTACGAATGGTGGATGGAACGTTTCAAAACACAGTTCTTATTAAGCGACATCGTCCGCATTGATCATTTCCGTGGTTTAGAAAGTTACTGGGAGATTCCTGCCGACTCTGAAACTGCTTTAAATGGTAAATGGGTTGACGGACCAAAGGATGAATTCTTTGAAGTATTAATTAAGACTTTTGGAGAAGAACCTCCAATTATCGCAGAAGATCTTGGTATCATTACCGATGATGTACGCGCATTACGCGACAAGTTTGGATTACCAGGCATGAAGATTCTTCAGTTTGCATTTGAGGACGAAGACAGCAATTATCTTCCTTATAATCAGCCATATAACTGCGTATGCTATACAGGAACTCACGACAACGACACAACTACAGGCTGGTATGCAACCGCATCTGAGAAAGCCCGCGATAAAGTACGCCGCTACATGAATACAGACGCTTCGCAGGTTAGCTGGGACTTCATCCGCACCTGTTTCGGTTCTCCTGCACGTTTTGCGATCATTCCTGTTCAGGATTTATTCTGCCAGGGAAGTGACTGTCGCATGAACACACCAGGAAAAGCAGACGGCAACTGGGCTTACCGCATGAAGAAGGAACTTCTTACAAGCGATGTTGCAAAACGCCTTTATGATGTGACAAAACTTTACGGACGCTAGAGTGTGTTTGAAAGGGGGAAATTATGACTTTTCGTTCTATCTGCATTGCAGTTTATGTATTTTTCTATTTAATATTTACGACCCCAATGCGGGCTCGTTTAAAAAAGCTGGAGAAGACGGATCCACAGGAAGCTTCTCGCATTGCACAGGAGCAAGTTCAGAAAGTATTTAAGCATCTTTTGAAAATATCCGGTGTTACCATAGAGGTAAATGGACTGGAAAATATCCCGGATGAAGCTTCACTCTTTGTCGGAAACCACAGCAGTTACTTTGACATCATCGTTACAGGTGCTACTATTCCCGGCGGTGTAGGCTTCGTTGCAAAAGACAGTCTCGGAAAGATTCCCGGACTTTCTTCCTGGATGAAGCGCATCCACTGTCTGTTCTTAGACCGCAGCGATGTGCGTAAAGGATTACAGACAATTCTTGAAGGTGTAGACTATTTAAAAGAAGGGTACTCCATGTGCATCTATCCAGAAGGCACAAGAAGTACAACCGGCGAACTTGGAGAATTCAAGGGTGGCAGTCTGAAAATGGCACAAAGAGCCAAAGCACCTGTTGTTCCTGTTGCCATCACCGGCACACGCAACATCTTTGAAAATAATCCGGGACTTCGTGTTTATCCTTCGCATGTAACAATTTCTTTTGGCAAGCCATTCAAGTTTTCTGACCTTCCGGCGGCTGAGAAGAAATTTGCTGGCGAGCATGTTAAGAAAGCTATTGAGGATATGCTGGCAGCTCAACAGTAACAAATCACATCCAGATTATTATATTAATCTGGATGCAATACTAAAAAAACGATCAAAGATTATGCTTACCCAGTAGTAACCAGCTTTAAAAAGCTTATTTATACGAAAAAGTAGCATAAAACCGTAATTTTTTCTTTTCAATTAACGTAAATAATGTTAGAATGAAATTTGTGTTATCAAAAAAAGAAAGAATAGGAGGAATATTATGAACCCATGGATTGTTTTTGCAATTATCCTTTTAGTTGCACTCGCCATTCTCGGATTCCTTTATTACAAAGGTTCCAAGCTTCAGAAAGAACAACAAGAACAAAAAGAACAGTTATTTAGCGCCGCTACTCCGGTTACTATGCTGGTAATAGATAAAAAGAGACTCCCTTTAAAAGATTCCGGTCTTCCACAGATTGTAATTGACCAGACTCCAAAGAGAGCCCGCCGCGCAAAAGTACCTGTAGTAAAGGCTAAGATCGGTCCTAAGGTTACAAGCCTTATCGCTGATGAAAATGTATACGATTTAATTCCAGTAAAAGCTGAGATTAAAGCAATGATCAGCGGTATCTACATCACAAGTATCAATAACTTCCGTAAAGCTCCGGTTCCAAAACCAGAGAAAAAGGGAATGATGGCTAAGCTTCGTAAGAAGGCAGATGATATGACTACTAAATAAGTTTGTTTTTGTGTGAACAGACAGACGAACCTAAAAAGAAGCCCTTATTATAAGGGCTTCTTTTTTAGTTTCTGTTTGTTGGGGCAAAAATCAAATTGCTAATGGAGCAGGCAAAATAAGCTTGGCGGTTCTTCAAAAGTCAAGTTACGAATAAAGTAGATGAAATCATTTTGAACCCATCCTTATTTTTCTGAATATCTCGTACTGTCGCTGTAGCTCTGCTTCTTCATCAAGTAATAATCCTTTTGCTTCTAATATTCTTTCAATAGCCTGAGATGGGTCTAATGTATGATATGGCAAAAATAATTCCCGTAATTCTTTAGGTTTTATGATTTTATAAACTCGTGCTGATGTGAATTCGTAGGTAATTGCAAGATATCTATAGATGTATCCAATCCAGTACATCTCATTATGAATATATTTTACCGTTCCATAATGTGAAACTCCATATTCCTCATCCACTAACTGTAAAATATCATTTGCCTGAAGATTACTTTCAAGGATTGATTCGTCATCCATTCTTTTGGCTATATTGCTTTTCATAAATCTTCTAATAAAAATCTCAGAACTTGAATCCATTTTATCTATAGAATTTTCAAAGGCTGTTGCCTGAAGTTCACACAAAAGCAAGCCATCCCTATCTATCTTTTTCATACATTATCCACTTCCTTACACCAAAATTTCATCAATGTACCGGCCTTTGCCCCTATATTGCTTTCTGGCTAATTTTACTTTATTAGCTCCTAACTTCGACTCTTCAAGTCGTATATTCTTATAGTATTCTCTTTCATTTTGCGAAATATAACAACATTCTATAAGTTTTGCCTGCGATACTGCTTTTTCGCTTACA
>ENA-ORUO01001886-ORUO01001886.1-human-gut-metagenome-genome-assembly--contig:-NODE-1886-length-18292-cov-15.071448_pt1 | contig 18292 bp, 10 predicted proteins | sample MGYA00242082_ERZ509215 | MGnify/ENA primary metagenome ERZ509215 (study PRJEB26280, sample SAMEA2338829) | human gut metagenome | biome: human gut; feature: human-associated habitat; material: faeces... | reverse complement strand
TGGTTACTTCGCTGGATTATTCTTCGTATACCGGGCGTATTGCTGTGGGCCGCGTGCACCGTGGCACATTGAAAGAAGGCATGAACGTGTCTTTGGCAAAGCGTGACGGGAGTATCGTGAAATCAAAAATCAAGGAACTGCATACATTCGAAGGTATGAGCCGTGTAAAGGTGCAGGAAGTGTCTTCCGGTGACATCTGTGCATTGGTAGGTATCGAAGGATTTGAAATCGGAGATACGGTCTGCGATTACGAAAATCCGGAGGCGTTGCCGCCCATTGCCATTGACGAGCCTACGATGAGTATGCTCTTCACCATCAACGACTCTCCGTTCTTCGGTAAGGAAGGTAAGTTTGTTACTTCCCGCCACATCCACGACCGTTTGATGAAGGAGTTGGATAAGAATCTTGCTCTTCGTGTGCGCAAGAGCGAGGAAGACGGCAAGTGGATTGTTTCCGGCCGTGGCGTGCTTCATCTTTCCGTACTGATTGAGACCATGCGTCGTGAAGGGTATGAGTTGCAGGTAGGGCAACCGCAGGTAATCTTCAAGGAGATTGACGGCGTGAAATGCGAACCTATCGAAGAGCTGACCATCAATGTTCCCGAAGAATATGCCAGCAAGATGATTGATATGGTGACCCGTCGTAAAGGTGAAATGGTAAAGATGGAAAGTGCCGGCGAACGTGTAAATCTTGAGTTCGACATGCCGTCGCGCGGTATCATCGGTCTGCGTACCAACGTGCTGACCGCTTCTGCCGGCGAGGCTATCATGGCACACCGTTTTAAGGAATACCAGCCGTATAAGGGTGAAATTGAACGGCGTACCAACGGTTCTATGATTGCCATGGAGTCCGGTACGGCTTTTGCCTATGCCATTGACAAGTTGCAAGACCGCGGTAAATTCTTCATTTTCCCGCAGGAAGAGGTTTATGCAGGCCAGGTAGTGGGCGAGCATTCCCATGACAACGACTTGGTGATTAATGTAACGAAGTCCAAGAAGCTTACCAATATGCGTGCCAGTGGTTCGGATGATAAGGCACGTCTGATTCCTCCCGTACAGTTCTCTCTTGAGGAGGCACTGGAGTACATCAAGGAAGACGAATACGTGGAAGTTACTCCTAAATCAATGCGTATGCGTAAGGTTATCCTCAATGAGCTTGAGCGTAAACGCGCAAACAAGAACTGATAAACAGAAGAGTTTTAGTTGTTATATATGAAAGGAGTGCCCCGCCGAAAGGTGAGGCACTCCTTGTTTATTGTCGTCATTCAAACGAAAGTCAATCGATGAATTTTACCTTTGCCGCATTACGGGGTTTGGCAGCGGGCGTTTCATCCGGATAGCCGAAAGCGATACAGTAAAGTAGCTGATAGCCTTCCGGAATATCCAGTTTCTTCAGGTATCCGGCAGCAGCCGGAGTAGAGGTCATGAAGCGCGTGGGACCGCCCAAGCAGCAAGAACCGATTCCCATGGACCAGGCTGATAGAATCATATTCTCACCCAGCAGTCCGCAGTCAATCTGCGAAAGGTCATAAGACGGGTCATTGGCAATAAATACTACTGTAGAAGCGTTGCGAAACATGTTCTTGAATTTCGGGTCTTCGGCGGCTTTGGGATTTTCCTTCTTGTAGATTTCCGTAATGCCGTTGATGAAATCCGGGTTATCCACTACACGCACTTCCCACGATTGCTTGTTCTGTCCGTTGGGTGCATTGATACCGCAATCCAGGATAATCTGCATGGTGTCGCGATTCACGGCTTGCGGTTTGTACTGGCGGATGCTGCGGCGTGACATGATGGTTTCAATCACCGCATTCTCTTTGCTTTCATTTGCATTGGCAGCTTGGGCCTCTTTCTGGACCTGGGCACCGCAACTGCAGAGCAGTAACAAACTTGCGCCTGCCAACATCAATCTGATACTTTTCATATTGCTTTATTTGAATAATGGTTTCTGCAAAACTACTAAAACTTTCGGATTATCAATGAGATAGAGATATTAAAAAAGAAAAAAGGCATCTCCCGGAGGAGATACCTTTTTCATATGTTTCTAACTTTATTGTCAGATTAGAGCTTCGGACCAGCAGCAACCAGAGCCTTACCAGCTTCGTTGCCAGTGAACTTAGCGAAGTTCTTGATGAAGCGGCCAGCCAGGTCTTTTGCTTTTTCTTCCCATTGGCAAGCGCATTCGTAAGTATCGCGAGGATCAAGAATCTTCGGATCTACATTAGGCAATTCAGTAGGAACCACGAAGTCGAAGAAAGGAATAACCTTCGTCGGAGCCTTGTCGATAGAACCGTCGAGGATAGCGTCGATGATACCACGAGTATCTTTGATAGAGATACGTTTGCCGCTACCGTTCCAACCAGTGTTAACCAAGTATGCCTTAGCACCAACCTTGTTCATCTTCTTAACCAATTCTTCTGCATATTTAGTAGGATGCAAGCTCAAGAAAGCAGCACCGAAGCAAGCAGAGAATGTCGGAGTCGGTTCAGTGATACCACGTTCTGTACCAGCCAACTTAGCAGTAAAGCCAGACAAGAAGTAGTACTGAGCTTGTTCAGGGTTCAGGATAGATACCGGAGGCAATACACCGAATGCGTCAGCAGACAAGAAAATTACCTGGTGAGCGTGAGGACCCTTAGAAACCGGTTTAACAATGTTATTGATGTGGTAGATAGGATAAGAAACACGAGTGTTTTCTGTTACGCTCTTGTCAGCGAAGTCAATCTTGCCGTCAGCAGCAACTGTAACGTTCTCCAACAGAGCGTCACGCTTGATGGCAGCGTAGATATCGGGTTCGCTTTCTTTATCCAAGTTGATAACCTTAGCGTAGCAACCACCTTCGTAGTTAAATACACCTTCGTCATCCCATCCGTGTTCGTCGTCACCGATCAACAGACGTTTCGGGTCAGTTGACAAGGTAGTCTTACCAGTACCGGACAGACCGAAGAAGATAGCAGAGTCAGTGCCTTCCATATTAGTGTTGGCAGAGCAGTGCATAGAAGCGATACCACGCAACGGGTTCTTGTAGTTCATGATAGAGAACATACCCTTCTTCATTTCACCGCCGTACCAAGTGTTCAAGATAACCTGTTCGTTGGTCTTCAAGTTGAATACAGTAGCTGTTTCAGAGTTCAGACCCAGTTCCTTGTAGTTGTCAACTTTTGCCTTAGAAGCGTTGAATGATACGAAATCGGGTTCTCCGTAGTTAGCCAGTTCTTCAGCAGTCGGGCGGATGAACATGTTAGTTACGAAGTGAGCCTGCCATGCCACTTCCATGATGAAACGTACTTTCATACGAGTAGCGGGGTTGGCACCACAGAAGGTATCAACAACAAACAGACGCTTGCCGCTCAGCTGCTTAACAGCTTTAGCTTTCAAGTCAGCCCAAGCTTCTTCAGAGCAAGGTTTGTTGTCGTTTTTGTATTCTTCAGAAGTCCACCATACAGAATCTTTGCTGGCTTCATTCATTACGAAGAATTTATCTTTAGGAGAACGACCGGTATAGATACCTGTCATTACATTTACAGCACCCAGTTCAGTTACCTGACCTTTTTCAAAACCTTCCAAACCTGGTTTGGTTTCTTCTGCGAACAGTACATCGTAAGACGGGTTGTGGATAATTTCCTTCACGTCTTGGATACCGTACTTGCTTAAATCTAAATTTGCCATTTCTTTTAATGATTTAAAATGTTGGTATTTGGTTTATAATCTCTTTCTTTAATCTCTTTTTACCTTTGATTTACAAGGGAAAACGGGTGTAGAAAAGCTCTTTTTTTCCTGCTTTTCAGCAGGTCCCTTGTTTTTCGCCTACAAAAGTAATACTTTCTTTTTAAAGAAAAGCTCTATTAGAGAAATTTTTCTCTAATAGGAAATCTTTTATAAAACCATAACAATATCTGCTAACTGAATGTTGCAAATTGAGTGAAATTCGTTTACTTTGCAGCAGATTTTAATGTGCTAATGTGCTGATATGCCAATGTGCTAATTGCCATGCGGCATTACGTACACCACATTTGCACATTAGCATATTTGCACATTAGCACATTTATAGTTATGAAGGTTATCAACTTTGCCGAGACAAATTCTGTCTTGAACCAATACGTGGCGGAAATTCGTGATGTAGCAGTCCAGGGCGACCGTATGCGTTTCCGCCGTAATATTGAACGCATTGGAGAGATAATGGCGTATGAAATGAGTAAGGAACTGACGTATTCTGTCAAGCAGGTACAGACTCCCTTGGGGGTGGCGTCGGTCAGCACACCCGATGACGAGGTGGTGATTGCCACTGTTTTCCGTGCCGGATTGCCTTTGCATACTGGATTCTTGAATATGTTCGACCATGCCGGGAACGCTTTTGTTTCCGCTTACCGTTATTATAAGGATAAGGAATGCCGTACGGTGGATGTACACATCGAATACATCGCTACTCCGGATTTGTCCAAGAAGACATTATTGATTGTAGACCCGATGCTTGCCACGGGAGAAAGTATGGAATTGGCCTGGAAGGCCTTCGTCACCAAGGGGATGCCGGCCAAGTTGCAGATAGCTTGTGTCATAGCCAGCCAGCAGGGCGTAGAGCATCTGGAAAAGCTGTTCCCTGGAGATGAAGTGACCTTGTGGTGTGCAGCAATCGACCCGGAGATGAACGAGCATTCCTATATCGTTCCCGGGCTGGGAGATGCCGGAGATTTGGCGTTCGGTGACAAGATATAAGGTTCATATATCTTTTCCATCAGCCTTTTCCCAAGTGCGGGCCTATAATGACCCGGTTCATAATAATTGTGGATGTCTTCCGTGTATTCGTTGATACCGGTGAAATCAAACACATTCCGTTTTCCGAAGAAGCGCTTTAGCGTCTTTACGTCGGCAGGGTTTATGTTGACCTGCAGGTAGTCGGGACTGATAATGATTTTCACATCGGTATCATGCTTCCGGCAAATCCACTTTATTTCCTGCAACAAGCTGATTTGCTTTTCCCTGAGCACTTGGGGGGCTTCCCGGTATTTCCCGTCTCTATAATTCTTCATTTTCTCTTTGGTGAATTCTCCTTTCCGGTTTTCCCAGTACTTATCTCCCTCTTCCTTTATCATTTTCTCTCTGGGATTCAGCACATCATTGGTTACCGGGTTTCGGGTGGAGCCATAGGGGTTTATAATCCCTTTCATGTAAGGGCGATAGGTATGGAACAGCTTGTAGTCCAGATAGGGGAAGAGAAAGTTCGGGTAGAAGAAGGCTTGGCAGAATTCCTTCTGAAACTTGAAGTTGCTTATTCCCGATATGGCGGGCGGCAGAATGTTGGAATGTCCGGTCAGGCAGCGGTCGTTGTGCAATGATTCCTTGTCGATAATCAGCAGCAGGTTCTTGATTGTTGCACCTGCCTTGTCCAGTGCCCTCAGCTTCAGGCAGACGGCGGCGAGGCTTTCGGCATTTCCGAATAGCCGTACGGCCCTTCCGCCGTGGAGGTATTTCTCCCATTCATGGCATTGATAAGCCATAGTGCAGGAGTTTCCCATGATATAGGAGTCGATGGGGATGGTATCCCGGTTGTTCAGATACATCTGCCACCCCACGTACCCTTCGTTTAGTACAACCGGGGTTTGGTCGTATCGTTCATAGTTCTTCAGGACCATGAAAGGGTCGTCCAGGAAATAGACTGCCAGTAGGGCTATAAAAGGGATAAAAAGGATAAAGAGCTTTTTCATGAAACGTATGGCTGCGTTCCGTTCGCTGTTTTTCTTCATCATGTGTCTTTATTGTCAAAATTGTAAATATATGAAGCTGTCCGAGTTGAACTGTCCCAGTGTGAAAAGTATTATGGCGAGCAGATAATAGATACTCCATCTTACGGCTGTCGGCTGTCGTCCGAGGGCTTCCAGCAAATCATGCTTGGACATGAAATATTCGTAAACCAATATCAGTACGAGTGCGCTTCCTGCCACAATGCTGTTGTGGTCCGGCATTCCGATGTTCATTTCCTTCCAACTGTAATGTACGCCGAAGGAGAGGTGGCTGATGTAGTGGAACGCTTCGGCCATGGAACTTGCCCGGAAGAATATCAGAGATACAGCAAAAAGTAGGTAGGTCCTTACGACGGATAATGTGGCATATAAGCGGCTTCCCAATTGGGCTTTCAGTCTGCGGTGAAATGCTGTGGTCTTCATCTCGTAGAAAATGATGACACCTTGAATTAGTCCGTAGACAGCGAAGTTCCATCCGGCACCATGCCAGATACCCAGTCCCGTAAAGGTCAGCGCCAGACTTAGAAATACGCCCCATTGTCCCCATCCACGCAGGCTCGAGGACAACGGGAGGTACAGATAGTCGCGTACCCAGAATGAAAGCGACATGTGCCATCGGCGCCAGAAGTCGGCAGTGGTCTGTGCAATGAACGGCCGGTTGAAGTTTGGGCTGAGCTTGAATCCCAGCATGCGCGCTCCTCCCAATGCGATGTCGGTATATCCGGAGAAGTCGGCATACAGCTCTATCGGATATAGGAGGCATGCCATCAGCAATTGCACGCCCGAGGCTGTGTATACCGACCCGAAGACACCGTCTATGTATGGGGCGATGGAGTCAGCCAGTATCAGTTTCTTTATTAGTCCCACGACAATCAATCTCATTCCGTAGACCATGGATGTATAGTCCGTAGCTTTGCAGGACTTCAGTTGGGGGAGCATGTCACTTGCTCTTTCTATGGGACCGGAAAGGAACTTCATGAAGAAGAGCATGTATATCATGAAGTCGGGCAGGCTCTTTTCCGGTTCTTCTTGCCAGTAGATTTCTGTCAGGTACGAAATGGCCTGGAAAGTATAGAAAGAGATTCCCAGTGGAAAGAGAATGTGGCAGTCTGTAAGCCGGTCGGCATACCGGAATGCCAACCAGCTTACAACCAGAAAACACACACCTGAAAAATAAATTCCCTTCATGCCGCTTTCCCGCTTGGCCTGTCCTATCCATTTGCCAAGGTAGAAGGTGGTAAGCGTGAGGATGAGGGCCGTTATCAGAAAAGCGAGGTGGTAGAAGCCTATGAAGAGGCAGCTGGCTGTCAGTAAGGTCGCTTTTCTGAATCGTGAAGGAAGCGTATGGTATAGAATGAAAGTACACGCAAACAGTACGACGAAGTTCAGGGATATGAATGACATTTCTTAGTTGGTTTTGGTTAAAATGGCATGGCAGATGTCTCCCACGTTTTTGAGTTTTACAATATCTCTGAAGGTGAAGCGTACATTGAATTTCTTCTCTATCTTGTTTATCAGTTGCATGTTGGTCAGTGAATCCCATCCTTCTACATCCTGGGCGGTGGTTTCATTGTCAAGTACGATGTTCTCTCTTTTCAGTACCTCCCGAAAGATGAGGCTCATTTCATTCAAAATAGTCTGTGTATCCATTGTCAAGTTTAAATTAGTTCTTGTATTTTCTTTCTGTCTGTTTTGCTACTGGTGTTCAGCGGAAACTGTTCCAGACAATGCATATGCTTGGGAATCATGTAGTAGGGAAGCCTGCTACACAGATATTCCTCTATCTGCTGTTTGTCGAGCTGTTTCTTCTCTACGACGAGATGCAGTTCGCACTGGTTGTCGTTGTCGTATTTGGGAATGACGACTATACGGCATTCACCGTTGAAAAAGTTTTTTGCCACATGTTCAATCTCGCTCAGCTCAATGCGAAACCCTTGTATCTTTATCTGTGAGTCTTTTCGTCCGTAATAAATGATGTCGCCGTCGGCGTCCATTTGGCAGAGGTCTCCTGTTTTGTAGTATACTTTTCCATTGGCGGTCTCTACGAGGCATTCTCCGTTTTTTTCGGGAGCATTCCAGTAGCCGCCCATCACTTGATTGCCGCTAATCCATAGTTCACCGGTTTCTCCGGTAGGCAGCGGGCGGCCGTCTGCATCCATAATCAGGGCATCGATGCCTTCGAAAGGCTTTCCGATGGCGACCATGCCGTTGTGATGCTTGCAGGAGGTGACGGGTATCCGATAGGCAGTGCAGTAGATGGTTCCCTCTGTCGGTCCGTATAGGTTTATGAAAGAGGCATTGGGGACGCATTTTCTGAAAGCACCCAACAGCTCCGCGTCAGATGCCTCGGCAGTAACCACCAGATATCTCAGTGCGGGAAGGTGTATCTCCGGAAAATAGGGACGTAGCAGCTGGAGCAGTGAAGGGGCTACGGCAGCGAAGGTCAGGTCGTATTTTTCCAGAGTTTCAATTACGTTGATGTATTTCACGCCTTCCGGAGAAACGGTGTATATGCAAGCACCCAGCGTCAGCGGATACAGAAAGGATACGATGGAAACGTCGAAAGTGAGTTCGAACATCTGCAGCATCCGGTCGTTCCCGTCCAGTTGCCAGCCGAGGCGGTGATAGGCGGTATAGAAAGCATTCAGGTTGCGGCGGGAGATGGGCACTCCTTTGGGTTCGCCCGTGCTTCCGGAAGTGAAGATAATGTAGGCATTTTCCTCTTCTGCCGTATGGAGGATGTCTTCTGCGGCATGGAACGTGGTGGAGTTCTCTGCCTGCTCTATTTCGGAGGTGCATATCAGTTCCAGATTCCGGGTGTCGAGGTTCAAGACATGGATATTCTCGGTATGCAGCACGAGGCGGATGCCTGCTAAGCCGGCAATTCTGTCATTCCTATGTTTGGGGTAGGAAGGATGGAGGATGACGTATGCCTTTCCGCAAATCAGTGCAGATAGTATGGATGCGTATGTTTCCAGTCTGTTTTCTGCGACGATGCCGATAATTTTGTCTTCTCTGTCCTTGAATAGGGAGGATATTTTCTGTACGCAAGTTGCCAGCTCTCCATAAGTGCAGGCAGTGTCTTCGATGACGAATGCCGGCCGGTCGGCATATTTGCCGAAGGCTTTCACGATGTCGCCAATCAAGTCATTTGAATGTTTTTTCATTTACTCCGTTATGTTATAGTTCAGTTTTTGCGGAAGCGATGTTTATCCGTCGTTCATTAAAGACAGTGGTTTCCTGCAATCTCCCTATCGGGCAATCCTTAAGATTTCTAAAAAGGAAGGATATAGTTCGGAATAAAAGAAACTGAGAGGCAAATACATACTCACCACGGAATTACACGGATTAACATAACTAAAAGTTCTTTATTATCAGAACTCCAAAGATAATCTGTGTTAATCCGTGTAATTCCGTGGTGAGTTATAGTACACTCTCCGGGCAGAATGGGTTTGCAAACAAAGTCCTTATTTTGCCCAGAACAGTTTGTGGTAGTAAGTGTCTTCGGCTGACACCTCTTTATAGTAGGGATTGTAGTTGACTTCCGTATTCGGGTATCTCCAGCGGTTCGGCACATTTGTGATGGTACCGGCCACTTCGGGGAAGACCAGGCCGGACGGATAACCGGTACGTCGGATGTCACTCCATGCCTCGCGACTGGCCAGGAAACCGAAATGCAGCCACTTTTGGGTAATGATAGCATCCAGCTTGTCTGCATATTCCGTGCTGTTCCATTTGGCAGCAGCGAAAGAGGCTGTTTCTTCGGCAGTGGGGGCATCATACCGGCGTGCGTTTTCACCCGTACTTACCGAATCGTAATAGTAGTAAAGCGTGATGGACTGGCCGACAGCCTTTTTGAACTCTTCTTCCGCTTTCGCTTCATTCTTTGCCACTCCATACCCCATTTCATAGGCTTCCGCTTTCAGGAAATGGATTTCGGGTGAGGCCATTATCAGCATGTCGAATTTATCGTTTTCCCAAAAGAAACCTTTCTGCGTGATTTGTGAGAAACCGGTGTTGCTGGTATTGACTTCGTCTTGTGCCTGCGAGTTGTAATATTCCGTCAGCTCATCCGCCACGGTGAGGTCTGTGCCCAGATAACGGTGCTCGTCCAATTGACCGGTGTTTTGGTTGGTAATCTTCACGGGATTGAAGTTGAGCAGGATGCGCGGGTCGTCTTCTCCTTTCACATAAACGCCGCTCAGTGGGTCATTGCTGGTCATATCATAGTTGCCATGGCCCAGCATGCGGTCGATGATGGCGCCCGAAGCGAGTCGGTTGGTTACCCAGTCACCCAGTCCGTGGCCTGCGGTGAAGTTCAGTTGCCCAGACTTCTGGTTGACAATGAGAATGTTGTTTTCTTGTTCCTCTATCAACGGATAGGCCGACGGATTTTCCAGGATTTCCTTGATGGCGGTACGGCCTTCCGCCTGCAAGTCTCCCTGCGCGGCTACGCGCAGGGCAAGGCGTAGGCGCAAGGAGTTTGCATAACGTTCCCATTTGTCCATGTCCCCGTTGTTGATAAAGTCTTGTGTATTGAAGTTCCTCGGTGTGGGGATGGAGCGGAACCGCGGAGCAATTTCTTTGAGCTCGTCAAGAATGGTTTTATATATATTCTCGGCCTTGTCATAGTGAGCATACGATTTACCTACATCGTTGGTAAGCGGCAGCGTGCAAGCTTCCGAGAAAGGCATATCCCCGAAAACGTCCACTGTGGCGGCAAAGAAATCGTACAACTGTACTTTGGCGGCAAGATAGAATGCCTCGTCCTGGGCTTGTTCTGCCGCGCTTTCTTCCTCGTAGAGAGATTCCAGCTTACGGAACTGGGCCAGTGCCGAATACACATTGTCCCACTGTCCGTCAATAGCGGGTATATAGCCGGGGGTATACATATCCGTAGTGTTGGAGTAGCCGAAGGTTTGTGCATACTTGCCCGTAAACTGTGAATCGAATCCGAAGAACCGGTTGTATTCGTAAACATCATAGTCCTTTACTTTTTGGAAGACTCCTACCATCAGATTACTGATGGTGACTTGGGTTACTTTGGAGGGGTCTTCGTATTTGCTGTCGAAGTCATAATCCGTACAGCCTGATGTTGTCAAGAGGAATGCTCCCAATGAAACAAGAGATAATATCTTTGTCTTTTTCATACTCTTTGTTGTTTTTTGGATGGTTGTTTTGTCAGAAACTTGCACGAAGTGAAACACCGAAACTGCGGGTAGCTGTGGTAGAACTTCCCACGGTAGCCTGGTTGGCCCAGGATGTTCCGACGGACGACTCCGCATCGTAGTTTTTCAGTGCTTTGTAGAAGTAGAAGAGATTACGTCCGAAGACCGACATACTCAGCCGGCCCAGTCCCAGTTTGGAGATCATCTTTTCGGGAAATTGGTAGCCGATGGTCAATTCACGCAGTTTGACATAAGAATTGTCGAATACCGAATGGCGGTATGTCAGCTGTTCGGCCTCCGTTCCCCAATTATAGGTGGTGTTGTAGTAATAGCCTGCCGGAATGATACGTGTGTTTCTTTCGCCAGTGGAGGCCACTACACCCGGAAGAATGATGCCGTCGTGGTAGATTATCTCTCCGTTGGGGCCGGCACCCGTGGAAGGGTCTACTTGTACCGGAATTCCGCTGGAATTGTTGTCGCCCGGATAGTAATAGGATAGTCCGCCGTGTTCCGTATCACGGTACTTTAGGGATTCGGGTGTCAGACCCACTGCGGTGGCATATTGGTTCATTTCGTTGATGACATCTCCTCCGATGCGGAAGTCGATACTGAAATCGAGGAATACATTCTTGTAGGAGAAAGAGTTGAATAGACCTCCTACGCCTGCTGGATTGATGTTGCCGACTTTCTGCAATTCGGTTTGGTTGAGGTAAAGACCTTTATCGGAAACGAGGTACTCACCGTTTTCGTTCACCTGGGGAACCTGCGCATAGATGTCACCCATTGGCTGGCCTTCCACAGCTTGTATTTTTATTCCACTGCCTCCGGAGTTGAGTATTTCCAGATAGGGCACTCCATCGGCCAGTTTCACCACTTTGTTCTTATATACACCATAGTTGGCTGTCAGGTCCCAGCGGAAATCTCTGGTCAGTATGGGAGTGGCACTGATTGATATATCCCAGCCGTGGTTGGCTACCTCGCCCACATTCATCAACACATTCTTTACGCCTGATGTGGAAGGTTGCGGCGTGGAGAGTATCTGGTCCTTTACACGGTTGTTGTAGTAGGATATATCTATACCCAACCGGTTGTTTAAAAACTTGCTTTCCAGACCTATCTCGTATTCGTACTTCTTTTCCGGACGGATATCTGCATTCCCCCATGAAGAGGGAATGGTGTTCCAGGTGAATCCGTTGTCTGAACCTTGCTCGTAGACGATATTGGCGGTATAGGTTTCAGGAGCATTTCCTACGATACCGTATGAGAGGCGCAGTTTTCCATAGTTCCACCATGACGGCATGTGGAAGGCTTGGGTGAAGAGGAAACTCAGATTAGCGGAAGGATAGAAAAAGCTCTGGTCTTTTAGGGTAGACGAGCGTTCCTGGCGTCCGGTCAGTTCAAGGAATAGATAGTTGTCCCATCCCAGGCTCAGTGTACCCATATAGCCGGTTTTCAGTAGTTCCATACGTTGCAGGGTACTGCTTGGCGTGTAGCGGCTGGCATTGAGGTCGAACCAGTTTTCCGTGACAAGCCCGCCATTGGTGGAGACCCTCATATTGTTCATATTTTCGTAGCGTCCGGTCCAGCCTACGGTGGCGGCAATGTCGAAGCGGTTGATATTATAGTTGAAGTTCAACATAACATCTCCATAGACAATGTCGTAACGGCGGTTGATGGACTGGAAGCTACCGTTGGGGTCGTATAGGGAATTGGGTTGTTCGCTTTCATATTTCAGTGTTTGCTTCACATCTGTGATATCAGTTGAAACCTGGGCGCGCAGACTCAGCCAGTTGGTTATCTGCCAGGTGGGGCGAATCATACCGATGAGCCGATTCTCTGTCTCGTCGCTATGGTGATGGTACATATTCCACAGCATGTTGTTCACTCCGGTGGCGTAACTGGGGTCGTAGGCCCATGATTCCTCAGGAGTCAGCGTGGCGTTTCCTCCGACAAAGGTATTACGGTATCCCAGACTGGTGACGTAGCTTTGTTTCAGATAGGGAATGTCCAGGAAGGTGGAGAACATGTTGCCGAAACCGCTGTATAGGTTGAGCGAGGTTTGCGGACGGTCTTCTACATTCTGTACGATGTAGTTAAGGGAGTATTCCAGTTTCAGCGGTTTCGCCAGTTGATACGAACCGGTCAGCTTGAAGTTGTGTTTGGTGAAGCTTCCGGTCAAGGCATTGGGAATCTCGTCCATGAATGTGTAGGAGAAGCGGTTGCTGGTGGTTTCCGTCCCTTGTGAGATGGCGAGATTGTAAGTCTGGGTCCAGCCGGTGCGAAACAACTCTTTCCACGGGTTGTCGGTCAGTGCCTGGTAGGGGCGCATCTTCCCGTCCCAGTAAAGTACCTCGCTACCGTCGTATTTCGGGCCGAAGGACAAGGTGGTGGAACGGAGGCTTTTGTAGCTTTGTCCGTTTAGGGTTCTCTGATAGAAGCCTCCCGTCTGTTTCTCATAATCGCTGTATGCGGTGTTGTAGGTTCCCGGCCCGTATACGGTCTGTACTTTTGGCAGATAAGCCGGTAAGTTTGCCATGACTTGGGCATTGAAGTCCACCGTCAGCTTGCCACTTTTGGCGCGTTTGCTGGTGATGACTACCGCACCGTTTGCAGCCTCCGAGCCGTAGAGAGCTGTGGCGGAAGCTCCTTTCAGAATACTGAGGCTCTCGATGTCCTCTGGGTTGATGTCTACCAGACCATTGGAACGGATTTGTCCGTCGTTGCCAAATTCAGCGAAGTCCGTGCTTTTGCCCGTGCCGCCGTTGCGGATGGGTACCCCGTCCAGAATGATGAGTGGCTGGTTATTTCCAGTGATAGAGGTCAGGCCGCGTACGTTGATGGAGACAGCTCCGGCAGAACCGCCCTGTGTTTGTGTAATGCGGACTCCCGGTGCTTTACCGTACATGGCAGAGGCAAAATTGGGTGCTCCTGCCTTTACCAATTCGTCTGCACTGATGGTACTGATGGCATAACCGACACGTTTCGTATCTTTTTTGATACCCATTGCCGTTACTACGACTTCTTTCAGTTGCTGGGTATCTTCGCTGAGTGTAATCTTCAGGTCGCCTTGCTTTTTTCGTTTTGCCAGGTTTATCTCCCGGGTGGCATAGCCCATGTAAGCGATAGAGAGTGTTGCATCTGCAGGAACGGTCAGTGTGAAGTTGCCGTCCACATCGGTAATGACGCCGTTGTTGGTACCTTTCTGTATGACGCTGGCACCGATAAGCGGTTCTCCTGTTACATCTCTCACAATGCCTTTAATGGTTCGGTTTTCTTGTGCGAAGGCTGTTCCGGTGAAAAGAAATGCTAATAACCAACTTGCAATAATCAAACTTTTTTGGAAGTGCGACACTGAATGTGGAATGTCACACCGTTTTCTCATCCTGATTTTCATACTACTGAAAAATAATTGATTTATCTTATTATAAATATTACGTCCTTTCGGCGGATATTTTAGCAAGAGATATGCCAAACGAAAGGCAAGCTATCCTTTCAAGGATGAATAATGTTGATAATCAATCGTTTATTTTTAATTGGGAAAAGGGAAGTTCGGGTGTTTGTGGTGTGGAGATGTGGAAAAAATCCACAGTAGGTATTCCACAATTTCCCTCTCTTCCCTTGAAGTCTTGTTGTCGGCCCTTATTGGTAGCCTTGTTCGTCGGAGGTATGTTCTATCGCTGTAATAAAATCTGGTGCAGTTGCAGTGGTTGCATTTTCTTTTCAGGGTGGGAGTGCTTTTGACCTTTATCTGGGAAGGATTACTCGAACGAAGGAACCATCAGCCTGCGGTTTGTGAGAGAAAGGATAGGTAGGGAGGTACTCTTACTTTTGGGAAATTAATATCATGTTTGCACCTTATTTGTTTCGTGCAAACATAATATTAATAAGAAATGATACAAGCTATTAATATTGCAACTCAAAAGTGTGGAAGCAAAATGCGCTTCCATACTTTTGAGTTGCTTCCACAGCATCTGAAATGCCGTTGGATAAGAAATTTCGGCAGATGAGTGGAAGTGTGGAAGCAACTTATGCAAAAATCTTAGTGGTTTATTTTACTTCCCACGTATCGTTCGTCATCAATAACTCCTCGAAGTTGTGATACTTCTTCTTGGCAGACACCTCTTCGATTTGTTCATGAACGGCATCGTCGTAAGTAGGAGCTTCCACATCGCGGATAACACCGAGTGCAATCGGGAAGTCGGGACCTTCCATTAGGGCAAGCTTTAGTTGCAGGGTGTTGTCCATGCAGTGGGCATCGTGGATGAGGATATCCTTCTCTGTAATGCCGTTCTCACCGAGTTTCACGACTTTCAGACCAAAGCCTTCCTGCATCAGGCCGTATTCGTTGTTCTCGCCGAAGAACATCGGTTCGCCATGTTTCAGGTAGATGGCATTCTTGGCGCGGTCTTCCTTTTTGGCTACGGAGTCATGCGTACCGTTATTGAAGATAACGCAGTTTTGCAGAATCTCGCAAACGGAAGCCCCCTTGTGAGCCATGGCTGCCTTCAATATTTCCACTGTCCCCGGAGCATCGGTAGCTACCGCGCGGGCAAAGAAATGGCCACGGGCACCGAAACAAAGCTCTGCCGGGTGGAATGGATCTTCTACCGTACCATAGGGAGACGACTTGCTGACGAAACCACGCGGAGAGGTCGGAGAATATTGACCTTTGGTCAGACCGTAGATGCGGTTGTTCAGCAGAATCATGTTCAGGTCGATGTTACGGCGTATGGCGTGGATGAAGTGATTACCGCCGATGGCTAGACCGTCACCGTCGCCGGAGATTTGCCATACCGTCAGGTTGGGATTGGCAACCTTGGCACCTGTAGAGATGGCAGCAGCACGTCCGTGGATGGTCTGCATCGCATACGTATTCATGTAATAGGGCAGACGGCTGGAGCAGCCGATACCTGAGATGACGGCATTCTCCCAAGGAGCTTTGCCGATTTCTGCCATTGCTTTGTGCAGTGAGGCCAGAAAGAAGTGGTCACCACAACCCGGACACCAACGAGGTTGTCCTTTTTTATAGTCTTTTGCTGTATATTCGCACATAATCTTTTTAAATTGATAGTTGATAATTGATAGTTGATAATTGGTGGTTGGTCATTGATAATCCGCATATTACGCATGGTTATTATCAATAGTCAACAGTCAATTGTCAATTAATTTATTGAACGCTGCCACCAGCTCGGCAACGACGAACGGCTGTCCTTTGACTTCGTTGAACTGGTACGGGGTGAAGTTGTCTATCTTCATACGTAGATAACCGGCAAATTGTCCGAGGTTTTGTTCGGCAACTACCACCTTCTTGTACTTCTTCAGAACAGCCTCCGTGTTCTTGGGGAGTGGGTTTAGATAAGTGAAGTGGGCGAGGGCAACCTTCTTGCCTGCCTTGTTCATCTCTTCCATGGCCGAATACAAGTGGCCGTATGTACCGCCGAAACCGACAATCAGCAAATCGGCATCGTCTGCACAGCCTTGCACTTCTACATCAGGTACGGGGATTTTGGCCACCTTCTCGGCACGTAGGTGGCACATCAAGTTATGGTTTTCGGGATCGGTGGAGATGGCACCGGTATTGCTGTCTTTCTCCAGACCTCCGAGGATGTGCATATAGCCTTCTTGTCCAGGGATGGCCCAGTAGCGGACACCCGTTTCAGGATTGCGTTTGTACGGAGTATAGTTGTCCTTCATTTCGGGAGTCACATAGGGAGGAGTGATGGCGGGATAGTCTGCCAGTTTGGGCAGCTTCCAGGCGCCGGAACCATTGGCAACAAAGCCGTCGGTCAGCAATACGACCGGAGTCATGTGTTCCAATGCAATCTTGCTTGCCATGTAGGCTGCATCGAAACAGTTTGTGGGTGAAGAGGCAGCGATGACGGGCATTGGGCTTTCACCGTTGCGGCCGAACAATGCTTGTAACAAGTCTGTCTGCTCTGACTTGGTGGGCAGACCGGTAGAAGGGCCACCACGTTGCACGTCGAGCACAACCAGCGGAAGTTCTGTAATGACTGCCAGGTTCATGGCTTCCGATTTCAGACAGACACCGGGACCTGAAGTGGAGGTCACAGCCAGCGCGCCTGCAAAAGCGGCGCCGATAGAAGTGGCGCAACCGGAAATTTCGTCTTCACACTGCACGGTCATCACGCCCAGAGACTTGTGCTTAGAGAGTTCGTGCAGTACATCGGTTGCCGGAGTAATGGGATAGGAGCCGAGGAACAGCTTCAGGCCAGCCTTTTCAGCTGCGGCGATGAAACCGTAAGCAGTAGCTTTGTTACCCGTGATATCCATGTATCTGCCGGGAACGGTGGTTTTACTTTCAATCTTATATGTGTGGGCTACGGAAGCATGGGTGTTGTGTCCGTAATCATATCCTGCATGTATAACCTTGATGTTTGCCTCGGCAATTTCGGGCTTTTTGGCGAATTTCTCGCGGATGAAATCTTCGGCTATTTTCAGGTCGCGGTTGAACAGCCAGCATACCAGACCTACTGCAAACATGTTGCGGCATTTCAGCATGGATTTGTTGTCCATTCCGGTGTCGGCAAGGCAGTCTTTCACCATTTTCGAGATAGGGGCGGCGATGACATCCTGCTTAATACCCATTTCCTCTATCGGATTATCGGTCTTGAAAGCTGCTTTTTCCAGGTCTGATTTCTGAAAAGCGTCTGTATCGATAATGATACAAGCAGTGGATTTAGCAAACTTATATTGGGTTTTCAGTGCGGCGGCGTTCATTGCTACCAATACGTCGCATTTGTCACCCGGGGTATAGACTTTCTCAGCACCGATATGTACTTGGAAACCGGAAACACCGGTAAGTGAACCTTGCGGGGCGCGGATATCTGCCGGATAGTCGGGGAATGTACTGATATCATTGCCCACGGTAGCCGAAACTGTTGAAAAGATGTTGCCGGCGAGCTGCATACCATCGCCGGAGTCTCCGGAGAAGCGGACTACCACTTGCTCCAGTTCTTTGACCATCATGTCGTTTGCCATAACTTACGAATTACTATAGATTAATTTTTGGGGGTTACTATATTCTATCACTGACCGACAAATTTCGTAAAGTTAATCGGATTAACAAAACTTTTTTCGGAAAATCGACAGAATACATTATCTTTGCATTCGCAATCTACTGCAATATGCAGAATCTATGCAAAAGGTCTTGTAGTTCAACGGATAGAATAGAAGTTTCCTAAACTTTAGATCCGGGTTCGATTCCCGGCGAGACTACAAAAAGAGGTTGTGTCAAAATGCTGACACAGCCTTTTTTTATGCGCAAAGCCCAGACTTTCTCAAGCCCGGGCTTTGTTATTACCCAAAGTTTTCGTATCTTTAGGCATAAAGTTTTTCGTTATGGCAAAGTTACATTTTCGTCCTTACA
>ENA-ORUO01001882-ORUO01001882.1-human-gut-metagenome-genome-assembly--contig:-NODE-1882-length-18303-cov-57.947227_pt1 | contig 18303 bp, 20 predicted proteins | sample MGYA00242082_ERZ509215 | MGnify/ENA primary metagenome ERZ509215 (study PRJEB26280, sample SAMEA2338829) | human gut metagenome | biome: human gut; feature: human-associated habitat; material: faeces... | reverse complement strand
TTTAAACAAATTATTAATCAGAATTCTGTTGCATTTGCAAGTTGAATTCAGCAAAGTGTACCCAACAATGATATTATATTTATTAAACAGCCAACATACCCCTGTACATCCGAATATAAATTAACAAAACCATAAATCAAAAAATATAAACATGGAAGTAAAAAATGGAAAACAAGAAAAAATATGATTATTATAGAAAATTGACGCCTCATTAATCAAACTTTAATGTGTAACATAGAAACACAATACATGACAATACTACGTAATGGTGTTAAGCCCGATATTGAATCCTGATATTTCCCCATTGCTTTTTTGTACTTTTTCAACTTATGAAATATCCTAGCTTGCCTATAAAACATATTTTTCTGGGCCTTTTCTTGTTCAACTTCACTCAACATATAACAATGAGCATTAAACAGATTCTGTTCTCTATTTATTTGCTTTACAGAAACCGAAGTATTATTACCTACCCAATATTTTCCCAACGCTTTATTTATATATTTAAATCGAGATGTAATCCTTGCAATACGAATCCAACAATCAGAGTCTTCTACTGCAAAAAGACTTTTATCCTCAGAAAAGCCAGAAACAGCATTTAAAATATCCTTTCTTACAGCAACACTAGAACAAGGCAAAGCATTTCCATTAATTATCAAATCTTTTTCTATATTTCCTTTCAACTCTCGACCTTTAACTTTCTTTTTCCACATTAGCTTACTATCACTATATATATCTAAATCATGATATATAACATCAAAATTCATAACACTTCTGAGTAACTCTTCTAACTTGTTTGGATAAAATAAGTCATCCGAATCCAAAAAGCATATCCAATCCCCATTAGCTAATTCAATTCCTTTATTTCTCGAAGCTGCTATTATTCCCGCATTTGAAAAATTAATTAATCGTATTCTTTTATCAGATAATGACTCAACCACTTCAACAGTATTATCCTCCGAATAATTATTGACAACTATTATTTCCCAATGCGTATATGTTTGATTTAGAACACTCTCTAAGCACTGTTTTATAAAATGCCCATGATTATACGTAGGAATTACAATTGAGAAAAAAGGAAACTCATTATTCATTTTAAACGTATTAATAAAAAATTATATATATATTTGGCTGGTAGACACTACTAAATCAAATACATCTAATAAATGAAATATTGTTATATATAAATTCCCTCAAGAAAAACTTATTTATTAATATTTTTTTTCATTAACCCAATACCATCTTTCAAACTAATATTAGTTTTCCAGCCAATTAATGTCAAATTTTTAGCTATCGGAGCTACAGCATACATCATATCCCTATTTCGATATGGTCTTCCACCCCAATTTATATTGCACTTCTTTCCTACAATATCTTCCATCATTGCAGCCACTTCACGAATACTCGTACCGTACCCCGTGCCTAAATGAAATTCTTCGCCATTCTTGTCTAAAGAATAGAACTTTTGCATATGATTAACTACATAAGTAAAAAAACCAGCTACATCATCCACGTGAATAAAATCAAGCACTTGTTCACCTGGTGTCATATCTACGGGAATTTCACTATCCATCGATTCATAAATATAATCCATAATCCGCTTTACCGTCATTTTACCTCCATATACAGAGTATGGTACAACAGTAATATACCGAAAACCTGCCAATTTTGAATAATAATCTACAAAAGCACGAAATGCAGTCTTTGAAGCAGTATAAAGATAGGCACTCTCAAACAATCCTGGTCCTAAACGATATTCAGCAAACGAACCTACATTAACGAACAATCTCATGTGGTCGCACTTTGTCAAAGCATCAAGTAACAGTACACCAAATTCTATATTAGCCGCTACCATAGGCTTGATAATTTCTGTATCATTGCGAGCTGTAGTCACAGTAGCCAAATGTATGGTAAGTTCCGGATTGAAAGCTATAAGTTGTTCTAAATTTGTTGTATGAACATGTTTACATCGGGAATATTCTATGGTAGGATAGAGTCTTTCTGCCTTTGCTACATCAACATTCAGTGTCAAAATTTCTATATCAGGGCATTCACGAATCAACATTGGCATTAAATTTTGTCCTATAAATCCAGTAACGCCAGTCAATGCTATTTTCATTCTTTAAAATTTGTAAATAAATTCCGACAAAGCCTTTTTATCCGCCTCATCTGGATTGTGAGGTTCCGGTATGATATCCAGTAGCATAGAAATACCTTTCCCCACTCCCTGAAAAGCCATCCATAAACCAGGTGCTATCGTCATGCGTTGATAATTACTGAATGAAGAAAGTATCACCTCCTCAAATTCGCCATTAGTTACACTTCCTTCTCGATCATCGTATATAACAAACTTTATAGCACCTACAGGGACCACAATATTCAGAATCATCCGATTGTGACGTTTCCATCCTTTCACTTCTCCCTCTTCTATCTGTGAAAAATAAGCTTCTCCAAATCCAGCATACCCTTCATCAGTTGATTTAAGAGCATGAAAAATATCCCCTTTTGGCACCATTATCTGCTTTAGAGGATAAAGCTTTACCCCTTCCATCATATTACTCCCCACTCCAAATTTTGTTTACTTGCACATTCCATATATGCTTCTATCTGCCTGGTAGTCAAACGGTACATATCTACATTTTTCTGAACATAAAAAGCTTTATACCAATCAGCAATATAATGCACACATTCTTTGTAATGAAGAGTAGAGTGCCAATTGAGATATGCTAATGCTTTATCGCAATTCAGTTTCAGTAGAGTTGCTTCCTTAAACGGAATATTGCCAGTAAGCTTTGCTGCATTATTACGATTCAACCCCCAAAATTCAGCTAAATCTTGTACTAACTCAAATACTGTTTTAGTTTGTTCTGCACGTGGTCCAAAATTAAAAGCCTCACCACTCCCCACTTTTTCTTCATAAAGAAATTGGCCAAGATTCAGATAGCCACTTAAAGGCTCCAATACATGTTGCCAAGGACGAGTTGCTTTTGGACATCTTATCTCTACTACCTGATTTACAGAAAAAGCTTTCACACAATCAACTATAATACGGTCTTTTGCCCAATCACCACCACCTATTACATTTCCGGCACGTGCAACTCCTAATTTAATATTAGGCATAGCTTGAAAAAATGACTTCCAGTAGCATTTGATAGTGAGTTCTGCCGCACCTTTAGATCCAGAATACACATCTTTTCCGCCAACAGCATCAGTTTCACGATAACCCCAAATCCATTCTACATTATCGTATGCTTTATCACTGGTAATAAGCACACAAGTACAATTCCAAGTAATATTACGCATGGCTTCAAGTACCGAAGCAGTCCCTACCACATTAGTAGTAATAGTATCAAAAGGATTTTCATACGAGGTAGATACAATAGCTTGTGCAGCCAGATGAAAAATAAAATCGGGTTTCACTTCCTGAATATATACATTCATTTCTTCGCGGTTACGGATATCCCCAAAGTAATGATGTACCTTATCAGGCAAACCAATCGTTTCAAACATGGAAGGCGAAGTCGGAATGTCATTCGAATAACCATAAACATCCGCACCAAGCATTAATAACCAAGTAGAAAGCCAACTGCCTTTAAAACCCGTATTACCCGTTATCAACACCTTTTTTCCATTATAAACATTATTAAATGCCATAGTCTATTTACTTTTACGTGTTACCAAATTTTCCAAGGAGCACTATCTGTATTCCATAAATGTTCTAAATGTTGCTTTTCACGCAACGTATCCATGCACTGCCAAAAGCCATGATGAACATAAGCCTTTAGCTGTGATTCTTCTACCAGTTTTTTCAAGGGTTCTTGTTCGAACACCATAGTATCTCCATCGATATAATTAAACACCTCAGGTTGTAATACAAAAAAGCCGATATTAATTAAGTTTCCATCAAGATCGGATTTCTCTCGAAAGGCCCTCACTGTACCATCTTTAATATCAAGAACACCTTTATTCTGACCAAAATTATAGACAGACACAGTAGCCAATTTTCCATGTTTTTTATGATATTCAAGCAAATATTCTATATTCACGTCACCTACCGCGTCTCCGTAATTCAACATAAACGGTTCATTACCTACATAATTTCTAATCCGCTTAATACGTCCCCCAGTCATTGTCTCTAATCCTGTATCAATCACTGTTACTTTCCAAGGTTCAATGTGTTTATGATGGACAATAATTTCATTCCCATTAGTAAAATCAAAAGTAATATCTGAAGTATGCAAAAAATAGTCAGAAAACCATTCTTTAATGACATGCTGTTTATATCCTGCACAAATAATGAATTCATTAAAACCGTAGTATGCATACACTTTCATTAGATGCCACAATATAGGCATTCCACCAATTTCTATCATTGGCTTAGGTTTATAAGCTGATTCTTCTGAAATTCGAGTTCCGAATCCCCCAGCTAAAATAACAACTTTCATATCATAAAATTTAGAATATTCAGATTTCTATCTTTTTATAAGGCTAAACACAGTATTGCGCATTTGTTTATTGGCTAATAAAGCAGCAAATAGAGAAAGGGCTAGACAGCAACCCATAATGAGTAGATTATTAAACAAAGCCGATTTCGAATGTTCATAAATCATAAAATTGCCAGCAATTTTACATAGCCCCAATGCCACTATAGTAGGAAATAATAGCGTTTTTAATAATCCTATAAATGAGATAAAAGTCCTCCCAGACTCATTAAAATCATTCTTCGCCATAATCCAATATCCAATGACAACCAAAATAGGGGCTATAGACTTAAAGATTGCAAAAGAATAAATACCTGTCCAATGTATTGTAGCTATAATACCTACCCAATAAATAAGTACATTCACTACATTCAGTTTGATAAGACGTAGATTCTCCTCTTTGGCTATAAAATAGGCAGAAATCGGAGTACTTATAAAATTAGGGATAAAACTGATAACCATTATTGAAATTAACAATGCTGATAGCATGTATGCATCGCCCACCCAACTTTCTACAAATGGAATAGCCAAACAAGAAAGTATTATGATAGAACAACATACCATAGGTGATAACTCCACAATGATTTTTTTCACAAATCGCTGCAAACCATTGATGTCTCCTGAGCCATGATAGTGATTATATCTTGAAGAATATGGTGAATAGAGCAACGACATAAATGTACGAACAAATGACATTACTGACAGAGCTATAGCATAAATAGCCACCATCTCTATTCCAATAAAATTAGCTATTACTATCTGGTCCAATTCATAATAAAGAATCATTGTTATCACCATAACCAGCGAAGTACCACTAAGTGTTTTTACTCTATTAAAAATCTGTCTATCAAAACGAATAGCTGCAAATAATTTTGCAGATTTATATCCATAATTACGGATATATAAAAGTGCAATAATAACAATCAAAAAATTTATCACCTGAGAAAAAACATAGTACTCCAGCAACTGATAAGCTCCTTCTCTAAAAAAGTAGAATACAGAAAAAATCTTTAGTAAACTACCTAATATAGATACCCGTTGAAATTTATAGTCTTCGACTCTAATAGTAAATATCATGTTAAGTACCCTCTGCCCAATAATAATAGGACAAGACAAAGCTAATGTTACCAATAACCATCGTGCCAGGAAAAAATGAGTACTTCCTACTTGTAATTCTGGAATCAGGAGTTTAGGATAGGTAGCACATACAACTATGATTAATGATACGATTAAAAACATAACCATCATCATAAAAGCCACAAAACCTATCATTTTCACTTCTTTCTCCTTATTCCCCTGAATAAAGTATTCAGCTGCATATTTTACTCCAGCTGATACAAAACCTAAATCAGCATAAGAAAAGAAAATCGTCAAAGACGTACAGACACTATATATACCAAATAATATTTTATCTGAAGACAGATATGGTACTACTACAAACAAGGATAGAAATCCCAATAATATAGACAATGACTGCCAAAAATAAATTAATAAATAATTTCTACGATAAGTTATCGCCACAACCTAATTAAAATATCTTATTATTTAAAACTCAAACAAACGCTCCACTAACCAAAGAATCTAACCAACACTATTGTAACTTATTATTTAAAATACTTCTCCAATATTTACCCAAATCCCCATTTCTTTCTTTCGTTAAAAGACGCAATGAGAAGCCTAAAAAGAGAATTTTTAGAATTACAGTTTCAATGAGAGGACGATGTTTACTAAAATAATAGCACAAACTTGTATGATACATTTTTTTTCTAAACAAACTGACTTTTTTTTGCGTAGACATCCCTTCTAAATGAATAAGTTTTCCCTTCGATAAAATTTTTCTTTTATATCCGTTATTACTCATTCTTTTTTGTAAATCAACCTCTTCCCAATACATAAAAAAATTAGTATCAAAAGTGCCTATATCTTCTATAACTTTTCGAGATACAAATAAATCAGCACCAATAATATAATCTACATCTATACATCCATTTTGCTTTGCATAGTGCACTGCTGCTCTCTTAGAACGTTTCAAAAGATGGCTAATAGCATCTCTCAAAAAAGATTTCAAAGTAGGGAAATTACCAAAAGAATTTGTATAATTTATATTATTATTTCGATCTAACAAAAAATAACCTAAAGCGCCAATCTTTTCTTCCTGTTGTAATCTTTTATACTGTACCAACAAATCTAACAAGATGTTTTCTAATACAATAGTATCTGAATTCAAAAAGAAAAAATATTCTCCCTTTGCAACTTCCAAGCCTAAATTATTTGCGCCTCCAAAACCTAAATTAGATTCACTTTCTATAAAAATAACATCTGGAAATTTAGGTTTCAAATAGTCTATTGAACCATCTTCAGAAGCATTATCAACCACTATAATCTCATATTTAATATCGAACGTATTTTTTAATATTGATTCAATACATGCTTCTACTAAAGAACAAGTCTTATAGTTTACTATAATTATAGAAACATCCATATCACTGATTACACATTATAAAATTCATAAAAGCATTTTTAGACTCTATACTTTTAGTTTTCTCTGATGTTAAGAAGTTATATATATATTTCGTATAAGCAGATTCAGAAAAAGACTCTACGACATCTATAGGTTCTGTTTCTCTATCAAAATACTGACAATTGCAATCTAAATAATACGCAAAATTAATAATACAACAATGTGAGGCATAAAGTCTATTTTTTATATCTTGAGATGTGATAAAGTGAAGTTTCTTACCATAAAGAATAGAATAACTTATAGATGTAGACATATGTGCTATTACAAAATCAGCATTTTTTGTGAGTTGTGAAGTTGCTCCAAAATAAACCTTGCGACCATTAAAATAATTCTTCTCCTTATATTTTAACGCTTTAGGATGTGCAGCTATTACAACCGGTTTACCAAATGTAAGTTCTACTTTATCAAAGTACTTATTCAACTGTTCATAATATCTTTCCGAGGGTATTGTATTCATACCTAAAAGATACCAATCAGGATGAAAAGGCAAATATTCATCTAAAAAAAGAATATATTCAAAATTAACATCAACTAGCGTCTCTTCCTTTTTTTGAGCTAAATAAGTATCATAATCCGTGCTATTAATCAGAATTCTATGCATCTTTTGTATAGAAGAAAAAGGGATATATCCCAAAGCCTTATACCCTTCATTACCAGCTAAGAAGACAACATCATAAGTTTTTAATCTTCCAAACTTTATATTAAATTCCACTAATCTATTCGTTATGTAATTCAGAAATTTAGAATAGTTAAAACGCTTCAGTTTACTAAAAAAAGAAATAGGATAGCTATTACATCCTATAGGAAGCATATTTCGCCCAAAACCTGCAACAGAACAATTATATTTTGTGAATAAAGCAAATAGTGGAACAAGTTTCTTCTCAAAAGTCATTAAAGATATAAATAAAGTTTTTTCATTCTCTTTTAAAGAAGATAATGAAAGTGCAAGACTTTCATAACTATTAAAGAATAAAGTTTTAACCAAATGGGATGAATCTTCTTGTTCCAATTTAGAGGAATAAAAGATAGATGATATATCCCAATATTCTACTTCGATCCCATTTGCTATAACATCTTGCATATAAAAATCATCATAGATTTTTCGTGTCAATGGTATATATCTTATATATATAATTTTAGAATAACTCATATACGCCGACTAATTAAAAATATAACAATAGATTATTTTTTTCTTAAATAGCCGTCCACCCACCATCTACCATCAAATTATGCCCCGTAATAAAAGATGACTCATCTGACAATAAGAAAGAAATAGCAGGTGCTATTTCTTCAGGTTTACCCATACGTTTAAGAGGCGATTTATATTCATAGCGTTCTATAAATGATGGATGTTGGTTATCTTTTATTCCTCCAGGAGAAACACAGTTCACACGAATACCATATTTTCCAAAATAAGATGCCAAATAGCGAGAAAAATTTATGATCCCCCCTTTAATAGCACAATATGCAGCTGGGGAAGTACCACCATATCCCTCATAAATTGTAAAATCATTTCCTACAACCCCATAGATAGATCCTATATTTACTATAGAACCATATTGCTGTTTTACCATTTGACTTAATGCCTTTTGGCAAAGAAGAAAAACACTATTCAATTGCATATCCACATTTTTCTTCCAAGATAACAGTGGGATTTCTTCAAACTTCGTTCCCCAATCTTTTGTACGTGGGTAGGCATTATTTACCAAACCATCAATTTTCAAATAGCGTTCGATAACAATATTTATCAAATCATTTACAGATTCTTCAGAAGTAATATCGCAATGCACATTACCTTGTGACAAATCAGTATCAACCGATATCTCAGCATTAATTGCAATTGCACCTTTCTTTTTCAAGTCATTAATAATGCACTGTCCAATCAATCCACTGCCACCTGTAACTATAATAACTTTGTCTTTTAATATCATTTTATGCTAATCTAACAAAACCTCCCTGACATACAGGTCCTAAAAGTAAATCTTTATAATTATTATCTTTAATTGCTTTTGACATTATAGCAAAAACTTCATCAACAGCTTCCAAATAAGCATTTATATGTTCTTTTTTGTGAGCATAAGAAGCATAATAAGCGTCACTTGCAATAAATCCACGACGTAACATCTCTTGACAAAATAAAGTTTTTAACTCTAATGGAGCATGAGTGAAAGATATATGGCTTAAAGGATATATACCACTTATATGAATATTCAAATTATGTTTTTTTGCCAATACAGTCCACCCAAGTTGAATCTGTTTGCCACATTCAACCAAATGTTTTTGAACATTATTATCACGCATTTTTTTTATCGATGCTATTGCTGCAGCAAAACCAATACGTTCAGTCCAAAAAGTACTACTAATAAAACTATCTTGTGCTGCATCCATAAATTTCTTTTTTCCTATAATTGCCGCTACAGGAAAACCGTTAGCTATCCCTTTGGCAAAAACAGCTATATCAGGATGAATACCCAAATATTCACAAGCCCCCCCACAATTTAATCTAAATCCACTGGTTACTTCATCAATAATAAGAGGAACACCTAAACGCTTAGTTTCTTTTTCTATCGTAAAGAAGAAATCTGATTCTGGGGTCATATTTCTAGCAGCCTCCAAAACAACCCCAGCAATATTACACTCATATTTTTCTACTAATTTCAAGAATTCATCTTTACAGTTATAATAAAATGGATAAGAGGTATTCTTCAAACCTCTTGCTACCCCTACTGGACTTAAACCAGGAAGTAATTGACCATCTAAAGCTGCCGTATCACCCAAATTTGCTGATAAATACCAATCATGCCAGCCATGGTACCCACAAAATAGGATTATATCTTTTTGAGTTGCAGCCCTAGCTATTCTTACAGCTACCGACATTGCATCTCCTCCTCCTTTTGCATATCTTACCATTTCAGCCCATGGATGTAACTCTAACAATAAATTAGCCAGCTCAACTTCTTCTGGAGCCATCAAAGATGACATACTACCAGCTCGAATAACTTCTTCCACTGCAGCGTTAACATCATCATCTGAGTATCCTAAGATACAAGCACCAATTCCCATAGTGCTCATATCGATATATTTGTTACCGTCTAAATCCCAAATTTCACATCCTTTGGCTTTCGAATAATAAGCAGGCCATAATTCTGGTAAAAATTTTTCAGGTCTTTTAGATAATAATTGTCCGCCACCAGGGATTATTTGCTTCGCTTTCTTATAAAGTTCTTGTCCCTTCCCGTTTTTTTTTAATTCACAATTTCCCATATTCTTATTTTTTAAAGAAACCATCTAATTTTAATTTCATAATTAATTCAATAATTTTAAAATCAATTATATCATCTATCTCGAAGCTTTTCCACTTAGGTACAATATATGGTAATGTTTTATCGTGATAAAATGCCTTCTTTTCTACAAACGCACTAATACTACTTACATAGATCGTCCCTTCAAAAAAATAGACATCTGGAAGTTCTTGTCTTCTAAGAGTTTTCATCTCCGCTTCATAGGGGACCAAAAAACTATCTTCTCTCATTTTTACCATAAATGCTGGATGCACATCTTCTGCTTTACAAACACCAACAATACTATCTGCATCAGGATTATTTACTAATATCTCAATAGATTTATCAATATCCTCAACATCTCTTAATGGTGATGTAGGTTCCAATAATATAAAATAATCAAAGACTTTCCCTTCAGCTTTCAACTTCTCTATTGTATAAAGTATAAATGCAGAAGATGGAGTAGTATCACTTGCATATTCACTAGGACGTAGTTCGGGAACATTAACCCCACATTCTCCAGCTACTGTTGCAATCTCCAAACTATCTGTTGATATGTATATATCATCTATATACTTACTTTCCTTTGCATGATTAATAGACCAACCAATCAAAGGCTTACCACATAATTTCTTAATATTCTTACCCGGAAGTCCCTTACTACCTCCTCTTGCCGGAATAATGGCTAAAATTCTTTTTCCTTGATACATATTAAAGATGTTTTACGAGTTCTTGTGCTTTCTTATAATCCTCATGTTTACCTATGTCTATCCAATAGCCTGTTATCGGGAAACGTACCACCTTCATTTTTTCACGAATTAACATCTCCATAAAATCTGTAGCATTAAAGAAAGTATCTATCGGAATCTTGTCCAAATGTTCTTTTTTTATCAGATATATCCCAGCGTTGGCATAATAATTATAAGTAGGTTTTTCACGGACTCCTTCAATATTCCTCCCTTCCAATTCAAAGATACCGTATGGAACAGATATTGAATAAGGAACGGCAGCAACAGACATATCGGCATCATGTTCTCTGAAATGCAGATAAAAATCTTCATAATCAATATTTGTAAAAAGATCTGAGTTCATAATAAGAACTGCATCATTATAAAAAGTATCCACAAACTTAACCGATCCGATCGTTCCCAAATATTTAGGTTCACAAATGCATTTAATTTGTATCCCATCCCTACATTCCTTAAAATGCTCTTCTATCTGTTCATGCAAATAATTAACCGTAACAGAAATGTGCTCAACCCCATAAGATATTAATCGTTCTATGTTATAGTCTATTATAGCCTTGTCACCTACATGCAATAAAGGTTTGGGGACTTTCTCTGTCAAAGGGCGAAGACGCTCTCCTTTGCCACCAGCCATTAAAACCGCATCAATTGGAAGAAGAGATTTTTTATTTTTCAGATCAATTACTTTCAATAGATGTCCATCCGTATCTAAGCACGGGATTAGAGATATTCCTCTTTTCTTATAATCACGAATTAAGGACAAAGAAACATTGGATTGTACGAAATGAAAGTTTGTTTGCATTGCATCCATAACGACTCCGTTAACATCCCCTCCTCCTATCAGATAACGGCGAATATCTCCATCAGTCAATGTCCCCACTATCTTTTGTTTATCATCCATAACAAATAAAACTAAGACATCATGGGAAAGATTATTCAGAGCGACAAGAGCATCCCGTATTGTAGCTTGGATATCTATTAAATATTTACAATAAACAAACAGGCATATTAAAGATGAAAATAAAATCCAAATAAATACAACTAAATATGCTTTATATCAGTTCTTTATAGGGTAGTTATTTCTTTCAGTTGTTTTCACTATTTTCTGTTAATTGGTTCTTTTTGGGTACATTTTTGTTTCTTGTTTGTTTCTTGATTTCAGTTTTAATTCGTACATTTGCATACGAAAAATAACGAATGAAAGAATACGATTATGCCACGAATAAAGAAGCCTAAAAAAGTAAAAGAACCAATCCGTCTTCGGATGAAGGATTTGTCCGATGGCAGCAAAAGTCTGTATCTGGATATATACCGCAACGGCAAACGGACATACGAGTACCTGAAGCTGTATCTTATTCCGGGAACGGACAGCAATACCCGTCGGCAAAATGAAATAACAATGGCTGCCGCAAATGCCATCAAGTCGAAACGTATTATCGAGCTGACCAGTGGTGAAGCCGGTATCGTGAACCATACGGATAAGATTTATCTGCTGGACTGGATGCAAACCTATCTGGAGTACCAAGAGAAACGCGACAAGAAGGGCATCGGTCAAATCAAAGCCGTTACCCATATCCTGAAAGAATATGCAGGGGAAAGATTTATATTGGATCGGGTTGACCTCGCTTTTTGCCAAGGCTATATCGACTACATGCTGACAACCTTCCGCCCTAAAGGAAAGCCGATAGCAGCTTCTACACGCAACACCTATTATCAGATATTCAATGGCGCCCTGAATGCTGCCGTTCGGGCTAAACGGTTGTTGAGAAATCCGTTTAACGAGATGGAAAAGTCGGAGAAGCCCAAAATGCCGGAAAGCGTGCGGTCCTATATGACCATCGAAGAGGTACGGGCATTGATTGCCACTCCGATGCAGGAAGGGAGGGTAAAAAATGCCTATCTGTTCTCCTGCTTCTGCGGACTGCGTATCAGCGATATTGTCGGCCTGAAATGGAAGAATGTCTTTGTCGATAACGGCCAATACCGTCTGGCGGTAGCTATGCAGAAGACCAAAGAACCGATTTACCTGCCACTCTCCAACGAGGCGTTGAAATGGATGCCGGAGCGTGAGGACAAGGCTGCAGACGATCCTGTGTTCAACCTGCCTTCAAATATCAATCAGTATCTCAGACCGTGGGCCGAAGCGGCCGGAATCACCAAGCGTTTTACTTTTCACACCGCCCGGCATACATTCGCGACCATGATGCTGACGCTCGGTGCGGATCTCTATACCGTATCGAAGCTGCTTGGCCATACCTCCGTGAGAATGACACAGGTGTACGCCAAAATCATCAACCAGAAAAAAGACGAAGCAGTCAATTTGGTTAACGGCCTATTCGACTGATGTAGTCATACATGTCAAATTCAATTTAAGGTAAATATTTCCGGCTTTTCTCCGATATTTCAAATGGTCGAAGTAATGCCACTATTATAATAAGTATAAACCCATAAAAAACAATTCGACATGAAAGGACAAAACAACAGGTCCTCTCTTTTTTTGAAGGGAGACCACATCTGCACCACTTCGCTACGGAACAGGATGTAGCGGAAGAATTTTACGAGTTGCTCTCCGAAGCAAGGGAGCTTTATCTTCAAGACGTCATGACAGGCGGCAAACGATATGGCCGCTACGTGGATGACTTTATAAACAGCCACCGGTACATCGACTGCAACAGTGCGGTTTGCAGGAATTGCCATGAAATGAACATTCATATCATCAGAGGGCTGTTGCTCGATTGTACAAGTCTCGTCAAAAGCCTCTTTACCGCAGAAACATTTTCTTTCGAGGAGTGCATGGCCTTGAAACAAAAGTACGACATTGCCGGAGTATGGTTCGACTCTTCACGTATAGAAGATTCCAGAAACGCTCCACCTCTCTCCTTTGGTTGCAATTTTTCCCGTGAACAGATGACAGGTATTGTGGCTTGCGCCAACGCTTATCATCTGTTTTGCGTTTCCACTCTCCGCATCGAGGACATGGAAGCGCTTTTTGCCTGCAAGGAGAATTTCTGTATACGTGTGAACAATATCCGCCATGTGGCGGTTCTGTTCGATGCGTTGCTCGAAAACACCTTTATCCTACCTCACTGGCAGTCGGTTCTCGACAAGGGGCGGTTCCTGTTGTCCAAAGACGGCACAAGATATGTTACCGCTTCAAGCCTCTCGTCTGCCCTCTCTGCGGCGAGGAACAACATTACATCGGCAAACCTCGGCATACGAAAAGCCATCAGTCGGCTGAAAATATGACACGAAGTGCCAAAAAGCCAAGTATGTGAAAGATAAAACAGTGATAGTTGCCGTGATACGTGCATAGTATCATGCCGGAATTTCCGGCTGTCCGGTTCACATCACATAACTTTGACCTCCGTTAGCGCGCTGCATAACGGAGGTAACTCTCCATTGTCTAATTTTAACATGTATTTTATGCAAAACAGAACAACATTCATGGAGCGGTTAAGCGAACGGCTGACCGCCATAGAAGCGGTTCTCAAGAAGTTGGAACCGGTGGAAGGTCTGTTGGAGCGTGTGGCTTTACTGGAAAATACCATTTACACGACCAAGAAAGTCTTCACTTTTCAAGAGGCGTGCATGTATATCGGCGTGTCCGAAAGTATGTTGTACAAACTCACATCGAACAAGGAAATCCCGCACTACAAACCTCGCGGCAAGATGCTTTACTTCGCGAAGGAAGAGCTGGACGCATGGCTCTTGCAAAACTACGAACCTACGGTGGACGATGCCATGCGTATGGCGACGGAAGTATCCGCAACCCAACCGTTCTTTAACCAGAAGCGCTATGGAAAACGAAAAAAGAACTGACCGTAACTCGTGGGCGGAACTGGACGAGAATCGCCTGTCGGATATTCTCACGGCATCGCAGATAAAGGCCACGGACACCTACGTGACTCCGCCCCAGATTATATGGATCGACAACTCCACCATAGCGACGCTCGGCAATTTTAGCGCTTCGACGGGTAAGGCGAAGGCGAAAAAGACGTTTAATGTCTCTGCTATTGTCGCTGCGTCACTGGCGGGCCGGCAGGTTTTGAACTACCGGGCGCATCTGCCCGAAGGCAAGCGCAGGATCTTGTACGTGGACACCGAACAGAGCCGTTTCCATTGCCATAACGTGTTGGAACGTATTCTCCGCCTGGCGGGACTGCCCACCACAACCGACAACGAGAATCTCGATTTCATTTGCCTGCGGGAATACACGCCGGCCGTGCGTATTGAGGTCATCGACTACGCTCTGCGACAGAACAAAGGGTACGGGCTGGTCATCATTGACGGCATCCGCGACCTGATGCTCGACATCAACAGCACCAGCGAATCGGTGGAGGTTATCAACAAGATGATGGAATGGTCGTCGAAATACGACCTGCATATCCATTGTGTGCTGCACCTGAATAAAGGCGACAACAATGTGCGCGGGCATATCGGCACGGAAATGAGCAATAAGGCGGAAACGGTGCTGGTCATCACCAAGAGTGCGGAGAATCCCGTTATCAGTGAAGTTCATGCGCTGCATATCCGCGAGAAGGAGTTCAAACCGTTTGCTTTTTCCGTTGATGACGAAGGATTGCCGGTCATGGTGGATAACTATTCGTTTGATGGCAGCGTGAGACCGAAGGCCCGGAGCAGCTTCATGGATTTGTCCATCGAGCAGCACCGGGAGGCGCTTTCCGCCGCTTTCGGGGACAGGCCCATCAAAGGTTTCGAGAACGTACTGCAGGCTCTCATGGCCTCCTATGAGGCTATCGGGTTCAAACGGGGACGCAGCGTCATGATAAAACTGCTGCAGTACCTGACGGAAAACCTGAAGCTGATCGTCAAACGGGACAAGCTCTTTTATTACGATGTGACCCCGACCGAAGCCTTGCTTTTCGACGAAGAATGCGAGGACGCAGAAGGTGAAAAATAATTTAGTTTACTTTGGTCCGGGTATATATAGGAGAAAAACCAAAGTAAACCGTTTTTTGAAAACAAGTGAAAAGAAAATGACATGACCATAGCGGAAGCAAAACAACTGCGTATCGTGGACTATCTTGCCAGTCTCGGCTACCACCCCCAGAGTGTAACATCGAAACAATACTGGTATTTGTCGCCGCTACGCAATGAGCGTACCCCGTCGTTCAAGGTCAATGACCGGCTCAACGAATGGTATGACTTTGGCGCAGCGACGGGCGGAGACCTTGTGGAACTGGGCAAACACCTTTACCAGACGGACAGCGTGAGCGAAGTGCTTGCCTATATAGGGAAGCACGAGAACGCTATCCCGATACAAAGGGTGCGGATTCCGGGGACAACGCCCCGACCCGTCGAAGCCGACATGAAGGACGTGCTCGTCGTACCGTTGCAGCACCATGCGCTGCTCTCGTACCTTCATTCCCGTGGAATCGACGGAGACATCGGCCGCATGTTCTGCCGGGAGGTCCATTATGAATTGCGGCAACGGCGCTACTTCGCCCTTGCCTTCGGTAACGTGGCGGGCGGGTACGAGGTTCGCAATCCTTATTATAAGGGCTGTATCCGGTGTAAGGACATCTCTGTCATCAGGCATTCTCATAGTGAAGCACAGAACCGGGTTTGCGTGTTCGAAGGCTTCATGGATTTTCTCTCTTACCTGACGCTGAAACAGACGGGTGATGATACGGTCTGCATCGGCGCACCTTGCGATTACCTCGTGATGAACTCGGTGAACAACCTGAAAAAGGCTTTGGAACACTTGCAGGTGTACGAGGAAATACACTGTTATCTCGACAATGATCTCGCCGGACAGAAAACGGAAGAGACCATCGCCGGCATGTACGGCAAGCGGGTGCACAACGAAGCACTCCGTTATCACGAGTACAAGGACCTGAACGATTACCTGCGCGGAAAGAAACGGTAAGGCATTATCGTTACCCCTCCCTTGAAAGCTCTCCTCCCGGAGGGCTTTTTTTATGCCCGTTTTTCCCGGTACATTCGCCTTAAAGTATGAAATTAAAGTTCAATTTATATGTTTCATACTTATTTATACGTAATAAAATATTGTTTGATATAAATAGTTTTCATTATATCAAATATAATACTTTTCTTTGCTTTTGTACTTTCAAAGTTCAATTAAAGTTTAATTTCATACTTAAAACAGATGAGTTCATACTTTATATTCGCCCTTGTACTGACGGTGCTGTACATCGTCTATTACGCGGTCAATATTACCCGTGACCTGTATGGAAAGAAGGGAACGGAGAAGACTGACGAAGAAGTTTTCGACCTCGGTCCGATGGATGCCACGGAAGAGAGTGTCGAGGTTTCGGAGAACGAGACCGGGTTTAGTATCGGAAATGAGACATGCGACACGGAAGCCGTAGCTGCCCCGCCTGCGGTACAAGACGGCGATACAGGGAAAAAGGAGGCAGCCGCGAAAGAGCGGCTTGAAAGGCTGAAGGCCAAGGCGGAGGCGCAGATGGAAGAGATCGCTCCCTACCTGTCCGACGGCTTTACCGACGAAGAGATGTATAAGGCGTTGATTTCCAAAGGACGCTTGGACAACCGTCCCTGCCTGAAATGGAGACCGGTCAAAGATAAGCTGTAAGATGTCGAAAACGAAAAAGATACTATGTGCGCTTTGTTCCATCATCCCCTGTTCAGCTCTGGCGAAAAGCGGCAGCGTGAATTACAGTTGGGGTGCGGATGCGCTGGCGACGATGCACGACTACGTGGTAACAATGATGTTTTACGTCCAAGCTCTCTGTTGTGCCATCGCCGGGATTTGTGTGATTGTGTCCGGATTCCAGATTTACGTAAAGATGAACACGGGCGAGGACGGCATTACCAAGTCCGTCGTAACGCTTGTGGGCGCGTGCCTGTTCCTGATCGGTGCGTTCCTCGTCTTTCCTGCCTTTTTCGGCTATCGCATATAGAAACGGGAGGCAGGAATCAAGTACCGCCATAACGATTCGAAAGAACTGCAATACTTACCCTAAAATAAATAATCATGTTTCAAAAAACAAAAAGACAAATGAAAAAAATGTTTTCTGCTAAAAAAGTACAGATGCTCACACTGATGTTGCTGTGTGGCACGACGGCCGTCATGGCCCAGAACTCCGCAGGCGATTATTCCGCCGGTACGACTGCACTGGCTACCGTGACGGAGGAAATCGCCAAGTACGTTCCCATCATGGTCAAACTGTGTTACGCCATTGCCGGTGTTGTGGCTATCGTAGGCGCTATCTCGGTGTACATCGCCATGAGTGCGTCCGTAATGGTTGCATGATAAATTCCTCTTTAGCAAG
>ENA-ORUO01001848-ORUO01001848.1-human-gut-metagenome-genome-assembly--contig:-NODE-1848-length-18583-cov-2.791397_pt1 | contig 18583 bp, 16 predicted proteins | sample MGYA00242082_ERZ509215 | MGnify/ENA primary metagenome ERZ509215 (study PRJEB26280, sample SAMEA2338829) | human gut metagenome | biome: human gut; feature: human-associated habitat; material: faeces... | reverse complement strand
TCGCGATCGTGATCATTGCCGGCAAGTGGAAGGTGTATGCAAAGCTCGGCATGCCAGGTTGGTACTCTCTCATTCCCGTCTTCTCCGACTACAAGCTCTGCGAGCGAGTCCGCGGCGGTGAGGAGAACAAGACATTCCTCATGGCGTATCTCATTGTGTTGATCTGCTCGTGGGTGCTCTGTTGGGCGCCGGCGGTCAACTGGATTCTCATCATTGCACAGTTCGTGATGAACATCATCGTCCTCAACGATCTTGCCCACACTTTCGGTAAGGAGTCCGCCTATACGATCGGCCTCGTACTGCTCGGTATCGTGTTCTGGCCGATGCTCGGGTTTGGTGAAAGCGAGCCTGTTGACCTTGAGGATGATAGCGATACGAGCTACGAGGTGCTTTAGCTGAAATTCGCAAGCGCTTGCGAATTTCACTGAATCGTATGCTGGATATGCACCTAACTGTTTCTGGATCAAAAGGAGCTACCGTCAGTACGGCGATAGCTCCTTTTGCTGTATTCAGCTAATTATTCAGCCTGACGCTCTGTCCTGTAAAACATCTCGCTTAAGGAGTTGCCCTATGAGAAAAATAGTTCCAATACTTTGCATTTTGGCGTTGTCGCTATCGGGATGCCGCGCAACAACCTTGCTCAGAAATGGAGTAGATGAATTAAGGGATTATATCGCATCGGAAAATGCCAAGACAAAAAAGAAGCTGAATGATCGGCGCAACGAAAAGATTTCTACTCTAAATAGAGCAATTTCCGAGAAAAATGAAGAAATCATATTTGAACTCATGGCTGATGATCTGAGAGAAGATGGAGACAAACTTAAATCACAGCTAAAAGATTTTGTGAATTTTATTCCCGGTAAAATTGTAGAGACGAGTAACCATAGCTGGGGAACTTTAATCCACGCGGAAAACTATAAGGATGCCCCAGATAACGTTATCGAAAAAAAGATCTGGCCTCATGACGATGAAGGCAATTATTATTGTAGCGTTCGGGTATACCGGTTGTCTTATCTTGCAATAGATGATCAGGGTACAGAATACAAAATTACCATGGAATATATCAAAAGCAATGAGGCAAATCCGGAGGAGATTGGATTGAATTACGTAAGTATTTTCAAAACGGATCCAGATAGCGATGAAATAATTAGAGCTGGAAGAACGTGGGAATAAACAAGAAGAGATTCTTTGGTGGCGTCTCTTTTCTAGTGAAGCCGTATGAAGTAAATTGCCGTGCGGCAATGATGTCTGAAAGGAAAATCTGATGCACTCCTATTCTGCCCTGTTCGGTGCGTTTTTCTTTACGCTAGTCTTGCTGCTCGCCATCGCGATCGTGATCATTGCCGGCAAGTGGAAGGTGTATGCAAAGCTCGGCATGCCCGGCTGGTACTCTCTCGTTCCTATCTATTCCGACCGCAAGCTTTATGAGCATGTTCGTGCCAACAAGGAGAACAAGACGCTTGTTATGGCGTATCTCATCATTTCGCTCCTCACCATCGCACAGCTCGCGACGATCATCATCTTCCTTAACAACCTCGTCCAGATATTCGTCTAGATGAAATTCGCAAGCGCTTGCGAATTTGACTGTATGAAACGCTGGTATGTGCTTAGCTGTTTTTTAGAGCAAAAAGGGCTACCGTCAGTACGGCGATAGCCCTTTTTGCTGTCTTTAGCTAATTATTCTGTTTGGAAAATTTCAAATTGGACATCTGGAAAATTGTCTGGTGAAGGCATAGTCCCAATCCGGATCGATCACACCTGGTGCTCCTGTACTAAAGCGAGCGTTTTCCCTCCAATTTTCTAGGGTCCAAGAACTCAGATCTTCGGATAGGTTCATGCAGCCATAGAACATCCTGTTCAAATCCACTGCCCGCGAAATATTCCATGTTTCGGCACCGATTTTTCTTAGCCTTTCACATTCGAAAAACATCTCATGCAAGTCAACAGCACTGTAGAGGTTGTAGCCGTCCATGCCGAGCCGTTTTAGCGATTTGCAACCATAGAACATTCGACTCGTATCAGCCACCAACGGCATTCCGAAACGCGGCATCCTGACCTGCTCAAGGTTACCACAGCTTTCGAAAAGGCCTTGAGCTGCAGTCGTGCATGTCGTATCCAGTTTCTCCAGATCGGCTGCACAGAGATTTTTAAACCGGTTGAACCAATGGCAGAGTTTCCTCGGTTTTATCCCGCCGTCCGCAACGGAAACACCGGTAACGCGATCAGCGATCGCGTCAGTTGTCCAACAATGATCGTTAAAATTTTCGAAGACCTTCGTTACATGCTTTCCAGCAAATTCTGTTCCCAACACAGGAATGCGCCCATAGCGGTAAAAGGTAAGTGATTCATCGTCTACGGAGTATACGGCAAATTGCCTGTCAGCCATTTCGATTCCTTTCTCTCGGCCTACGGCAATATGATTGCCTGACAAACGAGAAGGTCTTGAAACCGCGGAATCTATGGTCGAAATTGTTTCAGATGAACGATATGGACAAGCCATACCACTGGTTTAAATCTATCCTTACATTCAGTCCCACCATAAAAGACCGGGCTTTCCTGTTTGCAACTCCCCAGGTTGAAACGTGGTTGTTTGACAAGAGGTATGCGATTATTGAAACGGCACGTGAAGCGGGCTATTTGCAAAGGCACCGCGACGTGGAAATTGGTAAAATATCAAATCGATCCTCTTGAATACGCTGCAAGACTTGCAGCCGGAAAAGGAAAGGAATGATGCAAGACATGAACGAAACAGACAACAAGCAAAAGAAAGGGGGAGGCATGTTCAGCAAGATCAAGGCCGTCAGCCGCCGCGCTGCGACCGTTGCCGCCGGTACCGTGCTCGTTTTGTCGCAATGCCTGGGCAGCTTCGGTGCCGCATTCGCGCCGAGTACGGCCTATGCAGATACTTCAACTAAGACGGCAACCGTCACCCTCGCCGATACCGAGAACGGCAGCCTGTCGTTTGTCGGCAGGGACGACGACACCAAGACCATTACGGTGAATGTCGGCGAGACGGTCGCAATCAAGGCCTCTCCCGCCGACGGGTATTTCGCCGACAGCCTCTCCGTCTTCAATAACTCCGATAACGATGCCTCCGCCGTCTCGCTCAAGGACGGGATCGGCACCTTCAAGGTGACCGGCAGCGCCACCGTTTCCACCATTTTCTACGAGAACGGTTCTAACGGCTCCTCCATCCTCAAGGCCGTGAAGGTCAAGGAGGGTAAGGCCAACAAGGCTATCGATGAGAAGACCTATATCAAGGAGAACGCCGATTCCAAGTACGTCGGACTCGGCGACAAGCTGGAGAAGAAGGATGTACTCACCGTGACCACCACGGTCGTCGACTCCAACATCCTCCCGAATGCCTCTCTCGATAACCTCTGGGCCGACGACGACGGCGATGGCATGTCGGACCATGCAGACGCGCTGCGAGCAAATGCAGTCAGCCATGCGATCCTCTATGACCTCAACGAGGATTCCGACTACTATGTCGGCTACGCCGGCTCCCGCATCTCCGGTGCCACCCTTGCCGATTGGGGCGCCTCCGAGAACAACGCCGACGCCAAGATGCGCGACGGATTTGTGTTCGACGATGCCACCGGTCTCATCTATGTGCCGAAGAAGTATACCGAGAAGAACAAGAAGGGCGAACTCAAGGTCGCTTCCTCCCGTATCCAGCTGCTCTATGCAACTGCAGACAAGGGCGCAGAGAACAGCATCAGCGTCAAGATCTCCGAGGACGGCGTGGACGGGGATGTCGCCGAGAACGGAACCGCCAAGGTCGATATCCTCGCCACCGACACGAAGATCGTTCTCGCCAAGGACAAGGCCGCCCGCGAGTCGCTGAAAGACAGCTCGATCGATTCCGTCATCGCGAACGGCATCGAGTACACCCGCGATATGGACATGTGGTCCTACGATGAGGGCACCGGTACGCTCGATCTCAAACTCGCTCCGGCCGGTGTTCGCACCGTCAAGGTCAAGCTGACGAACGATACTGGCAAGACTGTCGGCAACTTCCTCACCTCTATCGCCACCAAGGCATTCGCCGGTAACGTGAACAACATCGGCACCTGGAAGTTCAATACGGCACCATATGTCGGCATGACCTTCCACACCGCCGGCCACAACAAGTACACCGGTACCGCGGCCGGCGGCCATACCATGCCGGCAGTCGAGAACCCGTCCGGCGGCCGCTACGAGGCGAAGACCATCTACCAGGCGCTCGGCACCCAGGGCGTGGACGTCTCCGCCCTGCAGTCCGGCAACTACTCCATCGAGCGCACCTGCACGATCAACGCGCAGACCACGTCCTCCGGCGTGGAGATCCCCAACGCCGCAAACCTCAACCTGACTTGCGGCCATGTCGGCGTCAACCCATCCGGCCAGCTCCAGAATGGCTACAACCAGCCGAAGTACACCGATGACGATTACGGCCAGACCGTCCGTGTCGCCGCCGTATACGGCAACGAGGCCGTCGTGGGCGTCACTGTCCCGACCACCTTCACGCAGGCAGGTGCCGGCTTCTTCAAGGTCAACTGGCAGCTCAACAAGGTCAACGTGACCTTCAGTAAGATTTCCGCCGATGCCAAGGTGACGAACGGCAACAGCGAGTACTCCTATGCGGGCGCCGAGTTCGATATCTACCGCACCCGCGACAACGCGCTGGTCGCCCATATCACCATGGACGGTAACGGCCATGCCAACTACCAGCTCGACCCGAACGAGAACTATTATGCCGTCGAGACCAAGGCCCCGCAGGGCTTCCAGAAGCACGAGGGACGCATCGACTTCTCGACCGGTAACAGCGCCGGGGAACAGCAGTTCAAAGACGACCCTGGGTATGTGAAGATTACCGTTGCAAAGAAGGATTCCGCTACAAGCGGTGACCCTCAAACCAGCCTTTCCCTTGAAGGTGCAGAATACAAATGCACTTCCATCTCAACCCCTGGCTGGGAAGCAACCGGAAAGACGGATGCAAAGGGTGTTTTGTGGTTTACACGAGTTCCTTTTGGCGAAATTCAAATCGTCGAGACCAAGGCCCCTTCTGGATACAAGCTTGACACTTCAGTTCACACTTACACAGTTCGTGCGAATGAAGTAACTGATACTGGCACTATCGAGCTTGAGCCGGAGGATGATTTCGCCGAGAACCCGCAGGCGTTCGATGTCGAGATCGCCAAGACCAAGGGCGGCGAGGACGACAGCTGGGAGTCCGACAACGGCCATGGCAAGCCTGCCGTCGGCGTGCAGTTCCAGATCATCTCGAACTCCACCGGCAAGGTCGTCGGCACGCTGACCACCAACGAGAGCGGATTCGCCTCAACCAAGGATGCCGATACCTGTGACGAGACTTCCATCTCCGAGGACAAGACGGATGATGCAACCCGTCCGTGGTTCGGCGAGGGCAAGCGTAATGCCGGCATCGACGGCGCGCTGCCGATCGATCAGAAGGGCTACACAATCCACGAGGTGGATTCCACGGTGCCCGAGGGTTACGACCATGTCGATGACTGGACTATCTCGGCAGATGAAGAGGTCAACCAGAGCACGAAGTACTACTCCGTGATCGACAAAACGTTGACGAGCCGACTCCAAATCGTTAAATGCGACGCGGAGACGGGCAACACAGTTCTGCTCTCCGGCTTCAAGTTCCAGATCCTCGATGCTGACGGCAAGGTCGTATCGTTTGACGACCCGTATGACGTGAACGCCAAGGTCGACACGTTCACCACCGACGCGAACGGTCAAGTTTCCATGCCCGGAAAGCTGAAGTCCGGCAAGTACGCCGTCAAGGAAATCGCCACCTCCGCCCCGTATCTGCTCAACAGCGAGACGGTCGGTTTCGAGGTCTCCAAGGACTACAAAGACGCCTCTCCCATCACCGTCGTAAAGGTCTTCGACAGGCAGGTCATGGGGCAGGCGACCATCACCAAGTCCTGCGCCGATGACGGCAAGAATCTCAAAGATGCAGAGTACGATGTCGTCGCGCAGGAGAATGTCGTCTCCCCCGATGGCACCGTGCGTGCGTCCAAGGGACAGATTGTCGACCATGTGACCACCGGTGACGATGGAACCGCCGCCACCAAGAAACTCTATCTCGGTTCCGGTTCCGCAACCTATGCCTTCATCGAGACCAAGGCTCCGAAGGGCCATGTGCTCGATACGACCCCGGTCGAGTTCACCCTTTCCTATAAGGACGACAAGACCGATCTCGTGACCGCTTCCGTAGAGCAGAAGGACAAGCCGACCAAGGTAAAGGTCAACAAGACCATTCTCGGTACCGATGATGTCCTCGCCGGCGCCAAGTTCGACATTTGGAACATTGATGACCAGGAGACCTTCCAGACCGGAACTTCCGTCGCAATCCGCGCCGATGAGGGCAAAGAGGTCTCCGTCAAGCAGAATGTCTCCTCTTCCACCGTCACGGTCAATTCGAATGAATATTCGATTGTCCTGAAGGACAAGAACGGCAGGGAGATCGAGGTCGGAAGCGACACGGCTGTCGAGGCCGGTGACTACACCGTCGTGGCTAAGAAGGGCGACGATGAGGTAAAGCTTTCCGACGCCACGATTTCCGTAGACAAGGGTAAGTCCTATACCGTCGCCATCAAGAACCATATCTTCGGAACTTCCGCTGAGCTCAGCGAGACCGGTGACTCGGTGCCGAGCGTGAAACTGACGTGGGATGCCGCCCGCAAGGCATACACCACCGACAAGACCCTTGCCTCCGGCAAATACACCGTCTCCGTCGATGGCGGCGCGGTTGGAAAGATTTCCGTCAAGAACGGCGAGATCGCCTACGCATCCATCTCCGATGGAAAGGTCAAAGCCGAGCCTGTCCTCCTCAAAGACGGCAAGAAGTTCACCGAGCGCACCACGGACGCGAAGGGCGAGTTCGACGTGAAGCACCTCACCACCGGTTCCTACCGCATGGTCGAGACCGAGGCTCCCGCCGGCTACATCGAGAACCCGAACGTTTTCGCCTTCACAGTCGATTCCGACGGCATGACTGAGGGCGTGGCCGAGTACACGATCGATGTCACGGACGACTACACCAAGCTGCATGTCTCCAAGCGCGATATCACGAATGAGGCCGAAATCGAGGGCGCGAAGCTCACGGTCAAGGATTCCGATGGCAAGGTCATCGATTCGTGGACTTCCACCACGGAGGACCATGTGATCAATGCCCTCGCGCCCGGTAAGTACACGCTCACCGAAGAGCGCACGCCGCATACCTATGATGTGGCGGAGTCCATCGATTTCACCGTGGAGAAGACCGGCGAGATCCAGATCGCCGTCATGTACGACAAGCCGATCTCCATCAAGGGTGAGATCGACAAGCGCCAGGAGATCGCAGACCCCACGCATCCGTATACGGAGGCTAACGGTGACGGCGAGAACAACGCCGATACCAGCACGTCAGATGACGGAAGCTATGATTACACCCTCGATTTCCGCTCCACCTCTAACACCTGGACGGATGAGTTCACCGTCGAGGACGACCTTTACGGAGTCATGACCGGTAAGGCCACCCTCGATTCGATCACGACCCCGCAGGCGTACAAGGACTTCGATGGCAAGATGAACGTCTGGTACAAGACCGATCAGACACCATCCGATTACTCCGACGAATCCGGTGCCAACCAGACCCTTTCCGACGGACACGGCAACCCGTGGCTCACCGACGAGTCCAATTCCGAAACCCTCGGCAAAGACGGACGTAAGATTGATTACACCGGTTGGAAGCTTTGGAAAGCCGACGTGTCCACCACCGAGGCCGAGGACCTTAAGGTGTCCGACCTCGAGCTTGCCGAGGGCGAGCACGTCACTGCAATCCGTTTCGAGTACGGGCGCGTCGAATCCGGCTTCACCACGCGTGAGGACGATTGGGACCGTGACGGCATCAAGGACTCCCATGATGACGTGAACGACGCAACCGAGACCGCCAAGGGCAACGGTTCGTACTCCGATGGGGTCTCCATCCTCGTCGATCTCGACGGCTCCGGCAAGTTCACGGCATTCGGCAATAACGGTCTCGGCGGTAAGATCAAGCAGAAGGATGGCACCTATACCTGCAAGGACGGGGATACCGTCTATTCCCTCACCCTGAACAAGGACGGGTCCGCCTCCGCGAAGATGACCGATAAGGACGGCAAGGAGACCAAGGTCGACCTCGCCGCCGGTCAATTCAAGATCAGCGGGGGCGTTTCCGGTGACTATGCACCGGCTATCGTCCATATGAAGGTCACCGACGATTACCGCGATGGCGACTCCTTGGAGAATTACGCCAAGGTCGACCTCTACCGCAACGGCGGTGGCGAGGACCAGCTCGAGGACCATGACGATGACAAGGTGAAGCAGACCCCGAAGTCCGATTCCGCCATCATCGGCACCACGCTCACCGGCGAAGACGGCAAGCACACCGTCAAGGTCGGCGAGAAGGTCGAGCTCACCGATACCGTCTCCTACACGAATATCGAGGCGGGGGTCGAGCATACCGTCACCGGTACGCTTATGGATAAGACCACCGGCGCTCCCCTCTCCGATGGGGACGGTAACCCACTCAGCTCGAGCGTCACCTTCACTCCGGAGGACAAGGACGGCACCGTTGAGGTCAAGTTCACCGTCGATACGACGCATCTGGACGGCCACGATCTCGTGGCATTCGAGACGCTGACCACCAAGGAAACGGAAACCGACAGGGAGACTGGCGAGAAGACAACCGTCGACAAGACCGTTGCCGAGCACAAGGACATCGACGATGCGAACCAGACCGTCACCGTCACCAGCGACAAGTCCTCGATGGCTCAAACCGGCCGCAACATCCTGATCGCCGCCGCAATCGCGGCTGCCGTCGCCGCCGGTGCGGGCGGTACGTATATCTACCGCAAGCGCCATCAAATCGATGACGCCGACGATATGATGGAGTAACCTTTAAGAGGGGCTTCCATCGCCTACTGAAGGGGCTATTCGGGGTAACCCGGTGGCCCCTTTTTCACTAAAAAGGAAAGGAACTGAATATGACGAAAAGAAAAAGGATAAGCAGAATCGTTAACGGGATACTGCTAGGTATCTGCATCCTATCCGCGGCCGCAGCCCTTCTGCTGGGAGGAGAGACGGTTAAAGAAGGCTGGGAATACGATAGCCTCGCAAAGGACGCTGAGGTTCAGACGGCAGACGGAATCGACTGGTCCATGCTCCGCGGCCGTAATCAGGATATCGCGGCGTGGCTCAGGGTCGAGGGAACAACTATCGACCTTCCCGTCGTAAATACACGTAAGGGAGACCCCGCGGACTTCTATCTGAGACACGATTTCGACCGTAACCCGTCATTCGCCGGTTGCCCATACCTGGACGCAAGGTGTACGGCAGACGGTGCGCACGCACTCGTATACGGACACCACATGGGGTTTACCGGTCAGATCTTCTCCCCTATTTTCGCGACCTATAGGCAAGCGGAATTCGACAAGATCGGCGAGATGTATTGGTTCACTCCCGATAAAGGACGGCAGATGCTCAAGCCGGTCATGGCGATGTCAGTCGACAAGAAATACCAGCCAATCCAGACGTTCGATTTCTCTTCCGCAGAGGAAGTACGGTCGTGGCTTTCGGATATGAAAAAAGATGCGACCGCCGTCAGCGATGACTGCGACGCCACGATTGCAAACGCAACCCGCGCAATCACACTCGTCACCTGCTCTTCGATGAATACGGGCGGTCGAGCGAGAACGCTTCTTATTTTCGCCCAGTAAAGCCTTTGACACTTGTACCACAGTACAAACGTGGTATAATACTACATACACGAATAGAGCTATTTCTTTCAATTGAGCTAAAAATAACTCAAAAAAGGAAGTTAAAAACAGCGCTATTGTGGTATAAGAACTATAGATATAGTTACGGGTTCAGTTTTAGAAGGCGATACAATGGACAGCGATATTCCACCGATGCTTGGAATCTCACAAGTCAAACGGGATTTTTCCCGCATCGCAAAAGACGTGGCGACGACTGGAAAGCCGGTCGTCGTCCTGAAGGGAAGCAAACCGATCGTCCAGATCGCACCGCTCCCGAATTCATCCATCCAGGATAAAGCACCAAAGACAGCATAAGGAGGATATGCAAATGGATGATATGAACATTAACAACGAGCCGCCCGTTTACGACAGCGGCGATATGAAACCGACAAACCCCATCCCCACCGAGGGCGAGAACGATGCCGGGCTCACCGAGGAACTTCCGATGTATGAGGATACGCCGACCGGTGACCGAGGCGGGCGCAAGAAGATCATCGCGATCGCCGCAGGCGTCGTGCTCATCGCCGGTCTCGGTATCGGCGCATTCGCGTTGAGTTCCCATAAGACAGCGAACACTCAGCCGGCCGAGCAGGAGCAAACCGTCACACCGGTCAAGGACAACTCTGAGGAAAAGACGGACAACCTATCGACTTCCGATATCGCCAAGCTATGCTCGACGCTCAAGCTGGACGATGCCGATCTGTCGATCGCTTCTGACCAGGTACGGGTCGATGCCAAAAGCGGCCGCGTACTCGTGACCCAGGTTTCCGAGGACGATGCAGCCAAGATGGTCGATTCGACTGCCCGACGTTCCGCCGCCCTCGCTGCCGTACTCAACGGAAAGAAAATCAAGGGCGTCAGTGCCGTCGATGTGACGTGGGTTGCCACTGACAAGGACGGCAACATCAAGGTCGCCGTCGCATACGATGTCACAAAGGCGCCGACCGGAGGATCAACAGTCGACATCATCAACGGATCCGGCGGACATGTGATCGCCGATGACATCTGGTCCACCGATGGCGTGCATGACCAGGGCTATGACCAGAATGCCGGTACCGTGAACAAGCCGGACGGAACCCCTATCTCGACTGGAACCAAGACCGAGGAGAAGAAAAAATCCGACGACAAGGACCAGAAGTCCGATGACTCCAAGAAGGAGGATAACAAGTCTTCCGATTCCTCGAAGTCGGACAACAAGGGCGATTCCTCCCAGTCCAAGCAGAATTCCGGCAATTCGCAGAGTTCCGGCAGCAACAATTCCTCTTCCAACGGCGGCAGCCAGAAGAAGTGGGTTGCCGAGCAGGGCCACTGGGAGACAGATTACAGCCAGGTCTGGGTACCGAATGTAGTGTATACGCGCCATGAACGTTGGATGTGCTCTGTATGCCATGCAACGTTTAACTCAGCAGCCGAAATGGACAATCATGTTATCTCTACCTACGGTGATGCACAACACCCTAATGGAGCTTCTGCAATCAATGATTCGTATACCACCTCTGAGGACCAGGGACATTATGAACAGCAGGCTACGGGACAGCATTGGGTTGTCGACGTCGCCGGTCACTGGGAGTAATGGACATTCGTTCCCCTTCTCTTACATTCGGTGAATACATTGTACCATAGTACTACGGTGTTAGACGTGAGAATCATATAGCTGCATAAGAAAAGACCTCGGAGTTTGATCCGGGGTCTTTTTTGCATTACGGCTGTTACGATAAATCCAGAGTTTGGCAACCGCGCATATCATCCCGAGTCGTTAATCTGACCCTTTAAATGACTTGAGCCGCCCCTGCAAGGACGGCTCAAGTTGCGAGGCGCGATCCTCAATGCGTATCTGCCCACATAGGGCGCCGGCTTTGGCAAGCCGATAGGCGCACTCCGCGTTTCTTGATTTATTCTACCAATCCAACGGTTTCGTCTTTCGAGAAAAGGACCTTTGAAATAGGCCTGATGACAATATGCATCCCGAGATCATTGGTACCGATCGCCGCTTTTTCCATTTTGCACTACCTTTCCTTTTTGCCATAGCAATAGGGACAGCCTTTCCCTGCCGCCCTTGAATATATGGCAGCCTCCCACTCATGTCCGCACTTTCCCAGCCACCACGCCTTCTTATTGGATTTTCCGGCAATCTGCATCGGGCGAAGCCTACCGTTCTTCGTGGGATGCCATTCGGCGGCCAGACTTGGATTCACCGTGGCGAGGTCGTTAACGCCTTCGACGACATGTCTCTTTGAACAATGGGGACATCCAATTCCCCTGCTCCTATTTCCGATTACAGCCTCCCATTCATGCCCGCACGTTCCTTTCCACCAGACCTTTCGGTTGGATCCGGCAGTCACCTGCGTCGGTAGAAGGCAGTTATTCTTCGTCGGATGCCACTCCGCTGCCAAATCCGGATTGACTGTCGCTAGGTCATTTTGACCGACGATTAGTTTTGCCATTTAGTTGACCTTCCCCTTTAACCAGTCTACAGCCCACCGGTTATCTGACTTAAAAAAGAGTCGCCCGAAAAAGACGACTCTTTAGACCTATCAGTTTGAGATCGCACTACTTCTCTTCTGCCTTACAAGGTGTACGAGTCAACCATTTCGTCATGACAAGTTGTTTGACCGGTTCGCCATCGACATTCATCCCGCTGACAAATAGCCAGCGTTTGCTACTCGGTCCGAGAACAGTCCATGCACGGCCATCCTCACCATACAGAATGTCGCCGAACAAGATGGGCTCCCCATCCGCATCGACAATCTCTTTACGTGCCATCGCGTGGCAGAGCTTACGGAAATTACTGAAGCGATGGGAAACCTTTTTATATTCGCCTTTAAGCGTATTGAACTCGTGGCGCAGAGAGCTCAAATCGTTTTGGAGCTTCCCGGTCTCTTCGGCCCGTTCAACCAAAACATGGAAAGCTTGCTTAGCAGCTTCTCCCGATGCACCGGGAAACACGCTATCAATTGCGAATTCAATCGAACGGATGTCCTTATCGGTAACTTTCTTTTTGCCCATAGCCACTCCTATCAGCCAGGTTTTATTTATCGTTACAATCTATTGTATCACAATACTACGACACCATAATAAGGCACTTGAAATCAGCGCGAACGCTCTAACATGTATTCAGTCAGCCAACGTCGAAAAGCATTGAGGAACGGTTGGCTGTTCTGCGTATCAGCCCATCCACAGAAGCCGATGAAGCCGTCATCGTTGAAGCTTATCGCCTCGCGACCGTTCCACTGGTCAAGACAGTCGATCTTGATATATGCCTTCTCAAGACCGCCTTCCGGCTTCATTTTGCAGCACAGGCTGTCAGACTTCCGACGTGGCGTCATGAAGTGCGGGGTCATCCCGGCACGGTGAGACCTGGCGCACTCGATGGCGATATAGCCCTGGAGGGCATCGAGATCGCAGTGGCGTATATCGTCGTAAGTGAAGCCGAGTGACGTGAAAAGCTCGCGGCAGAACGCGGAAGTCAGAACTTGCATGATGGGATCTTTCTATTTGAAGTGGTTGGATGATACTATGATAGCATAATAGGTAATGCGATATCGCATAATTGCGTTGTCACACTTACAACGTCAGCCTTTTAATAAGGTTTGTAATGAAAGGAAGTCCGCATTGAGTCGAGATAAGATTGCCGTCATCATTCCCTGCTATAACGAGGCTCTTACCATCGGCAAGGTAATCGATGACTTCCGCCGCGAGCTACCCGAGGCGTCTGTCTACGTTTACGACAACAACTCGACCGACGGCACCGCCGCCATCGCCCGCTCGCGAGGCGCTGTCGTCAGACTCGAACCCCGCCAAGGCAAGGGAAACGTCTGCCGCCAGATGTTCCGAGACATCGAAGCCGACTGCTACCTCATGGTCGACGGCGACGATACCTATCCGGCCGAGGCGGCTAAAGCCCTATGCGAGCCGATTCTTGCTAAACAGGCCGATATGGTCGTGGGCGACCGTCTATCCAACGGCGCCTATGCGCAGCAGAACGCCCGCGCGTTTCATGGCTTCGGAAACGATTTGGTTCGCTTCATGATTAAGTGGATCTACGGCTATGCCTATTCCGATGTCATGACGGGGTATCGAGCCATGTCCAAGCCCTTTATCAAGACGTTTCCTTTCCGAGGGCTTCCAAATCGAGACCGAGCTCTCGATACACGCCGTCGATCATCGTTGGCGCATCCTGAACATTCCGATTGACTACCGCGACCGCCCCGAAGGCTCTGTCTCTAAATTGAATACGGTGAGTGACGGTCTGAAGGTGATCGCCATGATCGGCACGCTGTTCAAGGACTACCGCCCGTTAAAGTTCTTCTCGCTGATCGCTTTGGCGTTCTGCATCGGAGGTCTATGTGCCGGCATGCCTGTAGTGAGTGAGTACCTTGCCACCGGCCTCGTGCCCAGACTCCCAGCCATCTTAGCCGTGGCGTTCATGTTTATTGCCGCCCTTTCTCTGGCTACTGGATTCATTCTGGATGCCGTGGCGAAAGTCGAGCGCAAGCAATGGGAGCTGCGCGTATATCGCCAAGCTGAGAGCGAGTAGGGCGATCAGACCGTGACGGTCTTTCAACTGATACATGCTAGTTTCGTTAACTAAAAGAGGAAGCCATATGCACACTGATCAAATCTATATCGCGAGGGACAGGAAGTCCGGTATGCATGTTCTCGTCAGAATCTTGGCAGTCGATGATATAGGAGTAGATTATCCTCCGATTGATCCCGACAATTTCAATAAACTCATGATGGCAAGGGATGTAAAATCGCTTGTCCTGGCTGCACGCGATCTCGGACTCATGTACATTTCAGCAGACATCCTCTCACGTCGCACTTTTATACCTAGCCATCTCCAGCAAGATATTGAGTGCGGGTTTAATCTCATTCCACCCGATCTAGAGAGCCTGCTTTCGGAATGCTATTTCGACCCATACGCAATCCCCGATGAGATAGCTGGTATGGGCTATAGGGCAATCGGCCGTACGGGAAAGAAGGCGACACGAGAGCTTATCAACGACTTCGACTTCACCATAGCCGGGGATCTGTCCTATCTGGATTCGCAGTTTCGTGCAATCGTCGAACCGCTGCACGACTGGGTCTTTGCCAGAAACCTGCTTTCGATTCTCATGCGCATCGGCGGGCTATACAGATCCGGTGCCGATCCAGACACTATTCTGGAAACCGCACGGTTCCGCCAAGTGAATCCCACAGTTCTGAAAAAACGATTCAATATAGCTACGGACACCTGCTATGTAATCCCCATCGCTTTCAATCCGATCTATCGAATGGAAAACTTAGCAGTCAAGGATATCTCCTTCGATGCTCTGCAATTCTGCCCGCTGTACGGCAGCCTTATCGATAAAAAGAATTCCTTTAGCCGAACTGCGATTGAGCAATATCTTAAAGGTCCCGGCAATGAATTCGTGAAATTCCTTGCGCCGTTAGAGGCATCACGGGTCAAGAACAGATCGGACAATCATGAAAGCCATTCCGGGGAAAATAAATGGCGGTATATGGTCGTCAGCTCAAAAACGAACGCCGACGCGATAAATAGCCAGATGCAACTGGCAAACCGTTTGCTTCAGGCATTTGACGGGATACTTTCCCAGCCTCAACTTGCGTATACGGGCATAAAGATGGCAGAAATAGCCCCGGAACGGAAACCGAGCAATATATTGGAGGCCATGTGGCTCCTCGTCAGGAACCATCCCGGCTATTATCTTCTGACTTGCAAGCGCTGTATGCGGACGGTACTCTCCGGCACCCAGGGCGGCGAACGTTCTTTCTGCAGCAACTCCTGTCGTGCTACTTGGAGCAAAGAACATTCGGTAAAGTAAAAAACTGATAGTGAGGCTATAGGTCGTATCGCAGTTCCGACAGAAACCAACGCGGTCTAGATCGCCCCCAAAAGGTGCTCGGATATCGGGCACCTTTTCAATTAGATTTTCTTTCCTCAGGGTACAAGTCAATCAGTTATGCACCTGATGGATAAGGAAGGAAAGTTGTCTATGACATGGGTTAAAGATCACGCTGTCGAGATTATCGCTCTTCTAGTTTCCTTGGCCTCGGCAATAACCTCTGTCGCAACTGGTTTGGGGAATGCTTTCAAGGCTGAACCTCTTGCCTTGCGTACTTTGACTGTATTTCTTCTTGTTATTGGAATAATTGTTGGATGGCTTCTCAGGGGATTAAACTCAGTCATTTCCGACTCTAGTTTGCAGTTTTTGAACGATCGGCACGCTGTTAAATATCTCGAGAATCAACCAGATGTATTCAAAGAAATCATACGCAACGCGTATGATAACGGCGGAGTTTGCTATGAGTTAATTCTTGATTCGAATATGAGAATCCTGACATCGAGAGGGTTCTTTGAGGCTCCAGACTTCCACGATCCTATTTCTGAATGTACATGGGCTCTGAAACCAAAGGTGATTGAGCTAATTGAAAAACATCCTAAATGTCTCATGGCGTCTAAGAAAGATTTCACCTACCAATCTGAGGAGTAACCTTTTCCGAGGTCATAACTCACTGCGCCAACAACTGGCAAATCCAGAACGCTTTCGACAATACGACACCCATCTTCATCGATACGCTCCATGGAAAACGCTTGTCCTTATCAATGCTAATCGGCGTCTCCCCACGCGGAAATGCTCCTTTACGGGCGAGAGTAACATAATGGAAGGCTGTAATTTATTCCCCAAACAACCTCATTTATTCCCCCGCACGATACAATCCGGCGCGAGGACGCCTGGAGAATTGCGGTTGAAGTCATCCGTCATGGCCAAGTGTGGGAGCTGCCAACCCCGAAGGTCCTCGTGTAATTTTGGACAGTCAGAGAACATCTTGTTGACATCGCTGGCATGTGGGATAGCCCAGGTGGCGGCACCTACTTGTTTCAGTTCCCCGCATCTCAAGAACATACAATGAAGGTCTACGGCGTTATGTAGGTCGTATCCTGCCATATCAAGTTTGGTAAGCGACCCGCAGCCCTGGAACATGCTGGCAGTGCGTATGGCAGATGGTAGGCCGGTGACAGGCATCAAGACCTTCTCCAGGTGTTCGCAACCGCAGAAAAGCCCGCCGGCATGGTGGACATCAGAAGTATCGAGTTTCAAGAGATTGGCGAATCGGAGGCTCCTAAAATCCGTGAACCAGTAGTCGATCTCTTTCGGCTTAATCCCGGTGTCGGCGACGAGGACACTCACGGCCTTCTTGCATTCGCTGTCCTCGGTCCAACCATGGACACGACCTCCCTTGCCGATTTGAAAGCAAGTGGATACGCGTTTCTCCTCGAAAACCATGCCCTTTAAGGGCAATAAGATCCGCCTTCGATGATAGAGCGTTAACGATCCGTCATCGGATGAGTAGACGGCAAAATCATATACGGGCATATCGGAACCTCCGTGGAATCGCTATCTCAATCGATGCTGCCCATTGGAAAAGTTAAGGTAACTCTCGTAGGACGATCTCTATCCTTTATATTTATTGCCCTGCATGTTAGTCACCTGAACATTCACTGATCGCTGTAATCGGACAGTTCGCCGCCACCTGTTAACTTTTCGAGTGTGTCGTACGTATCATCCTTATAGCGGTACATGTAGATTCTCCCTGGTTTGATCTGATATTTCCTAAAGCTTTGAGAGTGCAGCGATGAGTTCGGCACGCTGGGCTTCAGTGAGCTTGTCAATGTTACGGACGATAAAGCGGACGGCCGCGTCCATCTCCTGCTCATCAGAGGTCCCCATGATATCCGAGGGTTTCACCCCAAGGACATCTGCCAGAGCGACAACCGTGAGAGCCCTAGGCTCCCGTTCGCCGTTGACATACCTGCTGACCGACGCCGGTGTGAGACATGCTGCCTCCGCCAGCTCCTTTTGGCTCATGCCCCGCTCCTTGAGCAAGCCGCCAAGTTTATTTCCAGTCAATGTTGCCATTCTGTACCCTTTCTCGGTTGTATGTGGCAAAAAAACTACCGGATATCGGTAATTATAGACAACGCACTAGGCCGTGTCCGCGGAGTTACCCCCTTGTTTTTATCGAAACCGTCGTAAACTCCTGGTTTCAAAATTGGCGATAAACTGTGAAACAATTTCGGATCTATCGTCTCAGCTCATATGCCGCCGTGATTATACTTGTACTCGCTTAACCTGATTTGTTAAATAAAGTGCACAAATCTTGTTAAATGAAAACTGTAAATTTGGTTAAACGTGCTGGTAAAACAGACAGTCTTTGCTTAAAGGCGATTGCATTAAATGTTCCTGAAGTCCATCTCGCAGTTTTCGATAAATTCAGCACACTGGATAGGGTAAAATGGTGCCGACGGCAGCCCAAGTTGTAGAGAGCTGGGCAGAGCTGTTGCTTAATGAAGTTGGGTCATCGTCTTAGCGACGGTGGCCTTTCTTTTTGGACTTCGAACCCTGCTTGAGTGCGTTGCAATTCAATCAGCTGTTATAATCGTCGTTGACGACGTGCTTCTCGTACCACTGCCCTAGTGCGTTGCAATTCAATCAGCTGTTATAATAAAGTTTGTAATCACAACACCGCCAGCGTGGCCCTAGTGCGTTGCAATTCAATCAGCTGTTATAATCGACCGCGCCGCGCACTCTGTCGATGTCCAGCCCTAGTGCGTTGCAATTCAATCAGCTGTTATAATCCTCGAAGGTTCCGTCGTCATACACCCGTGGCCCTAGTGCGTTGCAATTCAATCAGCTGTTATAATTGATGCCATTCGATATGACGGACTTGTACAGCCCTAGTGCGTTGCAATTCAATCAGCTGTTATAATACCAACCTACGAAAAA
>ENA-ORUO01001837-ORUO01001837.1-human-gut-metagenome-genome-assembly--contig:-NODE-1837-length-18711-cov-13.539934_pt1 | contig 18711 bp, 14 predicted proteins | sample MGYA00242082_ERZ509215 | MGnify/ENA primary metagenome ERZ509215 (study PRJEB26280, sample SAMEA2338829) | human gut metagenome | biome: human gut; feature: human-associated habitat; material: faeces... | reverse complement strand
GGTCGGCTTCCTCGTTGGTGGGCAGGGTGTTCATGGTCAGGTAGACCTTGCGGCCACGGGCGTGAGCGTAGATGACACCCTCGGCCAGCTGTTCCGGCGTAAAGTTGGCCGGAGCAGACCGCATTCCAAATTCAGGCAGGCCGCAGTAAACGGCATCGGCACCGTAGTTGATGGCATAGCGCAGGCGTTCCAGATCGCCTGCCGGGGCCAGCAGTTCCGGGATTTGCAGCATAGTTCAAATTCCTCTCATTTTTCCGTATTCACAGTTTTGTTCACTTGTGCTGCCTTCTGGCAGTTTGCGCTGTGTTCGCTCAGGGTGCGGGCATAATAATAGCTGCCCTTGAGGTCGGTCACAAAGAAATAGGCATCCTTGGCCTCCTCATTGGGCTGGGGGGCCAGCGCTGCCTTGATGGCCGCAATGCCGGGGTTCGAGATCGGCCCGGCAGGCAGACCCTTGCAGCTGTAGGTATCATACGCAGCCACGATATTTTCCGGGATATTATCCCAGCCGCCATAGTAGGGTGCCACCCAGTTCCAGAGGTAATTGTTGTCACTGTCGCTCTGGATATAGCTGGAGGTGTTGCTCTGCAGGCGCGGGTAGGGTGAATCCGCAGCCAGACGGTTGCGGAATACCTGTGCCACGTTCGAGTCCTGACTGTTGCCCGCTTCCTCCTGCACAAAGGATGCCAGTGTGATCAGCTGGGGCAGGGTCATATCCTGCTTTTTAAGTTCTGCGTACATCTCATCGGTGATCTGTGCATCGAACTGGGCATAGAAGGTGGCTACATAGTTGTGCACGGTGTCGTCCTTTAAAAATTCGTAGGTTTCCGGGAAGAGATAGCCCTCGCACTTCATAAAGCGGTCCGGCGCATCGGCATCGTCCGGCACGTACTGCCAGAAGGTGTATTCGCTGAAATCGCCCTCGTTGGCTTCCTTCAGGAAATCCTCGGCGCTGCACAGCCCGGCGGCTTCCATCTTCTGGGCAATGGCAATGGCCGTGGTGCCCTCTGGGATGGTCACGCGCACCGTTTCGGCCTTGGCGTAGGTGGACAGGACCGCAATAATGGCATCGTAAGAGCAGGCGCTCTTCTGCAGGGTAAAATCGCCATACTGCAGCTTTGATGCCGCGCCCTTTTGCCCCACATACCAGCGGAACAGATAGGCCGAGCGGATCACACCCGCATCCTTGAGCTTTTGCGCAATGACGGAAACGCCGCTGCCCTGCGGGATGCTCACCGTTATCTCCGTGCCGGGTCTGCCATTGCCGCTGATCTCGTTGTGCGCAAACAGCAGCGCCCCGCCAACGGCCAGCGCCAGCAGTACCACCAGCACCAGCAGGATCTTCCCTACACCGCCTTTTTTGCGGGTGTTTTTTTCGTGTGCCATAAGCACCTTCCTTTTATCTTAGTTTTCCAGCATCAGGCGCATGTAGCTTTCGGCTACATCAAAGGGTTCGGCATCAAAGCGGATCATGCCGTAGTCCTGCCGGGTGCCCTCGCCGAGGAACAGCGGCTGGGATGCGCCCACGGTAATGACCGCCTTTTCCACGATGACTTCCTTTTCGCGGGCGGCTTCCATCAGTACTTCGGCGGCGCGGTCATTGTCGGCCTGCAGCTCCACAAAGTAAAGCGTATCCTCCTTGCGGAAATAAATACCATAGCCGTGGGCGCTGGAAACGATGGTGGCACCGGAGGAGTACAGATCTCCCAGCACCACGGCCATGCGCTCCGGGGTCAGCTGCACAGTATCGGGCCAGAAGCGCTCCCGCAGCTCACACAGCTTTTTGGCGGTGACGGAATCAAATTCCGCCTGACTCCACAGGTTGCGCTCCACCTCGCGGGGAAGACAGCGCAGGGCGAAGGCCCATGCAAAGCCCTTATCCTGCAGCAGTGCGGCCTGCTCCGGGCTGGTGGGCACCGCCACCGTAAACCCTGCGCCGCGCAGCTTTTGCTGGGCACACAGATAGTCCACAAGGCCCGCCAGGATCAGGCTGCCCTCGCCGCACAGACCGTACAGGTAGGTGCCGCTGCGGCCCTGCAGCGTGACCGGCACAGCCAGCGCCACCGCGGCGATCTCGTCATTTTCCTCGGCCACATAGACGTTCTGCTCGCCTGCAAACTGCTCAATGGCCTTTTTGGCAAATTCTTCTGATTCATTGCGCTGGCTCTGCCATAAAGCCAGCACTGCCGGTTTATCTTCCGGCTGCATCAAACGATACATCTGTCAGGATGCCCCCTCTTATCGAAAATTATGTCAGCTGCTTCAACACGATCTCCTGCACTTCAGCCTGAATGTCTTCGATGCTGCGCATGTTGTCCCCGCTGGTGCAATGCACGACGGCCCAGCCAAGGTGCGCGGCACAATACTCGGCGGCGCAGCGGCTGCGGGCAAGATACTCGGTATCCTTCTCGTGCACATCCTTCCTGCTCTCGTCGCCGTGGTAACGCTGGGTCATAAGTTTCTGGCTCACGGCGGGGTCTACCTGTAAGTAGATCACCTCATCCGGCGCAGGCAGGCCCAGCAAATGGAACTCAAAATCAAACAGCCAGCCGAGAAAACTCTCCCACTGCTCCGGCGGCAGCTTGGAGCACTGGTGCACCGCGTTGGAGGTGGTGTAGCGGTCGGCAATGACGATGCCGCCATTCTCGTAAAAACTGCCCCAGTCCTTTTTGTAGCTGGCATAGCGGTCCACCGCATAAAAGCTGGAGGCTGCATAGGCGTTTACATCGTCCGGGTGCTGGCCGAACTGCCCTGCCAGATACATTTTTACAAGGGCGCTGGAGTCACTGCCGTAGTCCGGGAAGCTCACCTCGCGCACCGCAAGGCCCTGTGCAGCCAGATACCCGGCCAGCAGCTTTGCCTGCGTGGCCTTGCCGCTGCCGTCCAGCCCTTCCAGTACGATCAGTTTTCCCTTGCTCATACGCCTGCAGCCTCCTTGATGGATGCATATTTTGCGCGCACCTCAGCGGTTTTCCCGCAGCACATTTTTCCCTCCGGGCAGGGGCCGCTCACGCAGCCCGGGCCGGACTTTGCAAAGATATGCGGTGCCACCGGATACACCAGCTCAAACATTTTTTCGGCCAGCTCCCGGATCTCCCACTGGGCGCGGCTGCAGCAGCGCAGGTGGAAAAAGTTCTGCAGGCTGCGGGCATTCATGGTGACCACCATCTTGGTCTCGCAAGCGTTGGGCAGTACAAAGCGGGCATCCTCGTTGGCCTGCTTGCTGGCCTTGGCGCGGGCCTGCTTTTCCGGCATTCCTTCAGCCATCAGGCGGGCGGTGTGGCCTTCTTCCAGCTTGTGGGCAAGGTCGAGGTAGCGCTTTGCGTCCTCTTCCATGCTGGCAAGGAAAGCTTCCTTTGCTTCCGGGATGGCTTCGATCTCGGGCGGTACCACATAGCGGAAATCGTCCAGCCGCACATAGCGCTGGCTCTGCACACTGAAGGATGCAATGCGGTGGCGGGTGATCTGCGCCAGCAAAGTGCGGCTGACCCCCTCGATGCCAAAGGTGAAGCTGGCATGTTCAATGGGGCTGGCATGGCCCAGATCGCTGAGCATGGTCAGGAACTTCGCGGTCTTTTCCTCGGTCAGGCCGTCCAGCAGGTCGGTGATGTGTGCATCGGAATAGCAGAGCTTTGCCGCTGCAGCCACCACCTTTTCCGGTTCCGGGGTATGTGCGATCAAACGAACAGTCATCATAAGTGTGTTATTCCTCCGCAGTGATTTTGGTCAGGGGCGCAAAATTGGCCATGGTCTTTTTGATGCCCACCTTTTCAAAGTTGATCTCCACGATCTGATCTCCGGCGGCGGGCTTCACAGCCACTACCTGACCGCGTCCGAACACCTTGTGCTCCACAAGATCGCCCGGCTCATAGTGTTTTGCGCCTTTTGCAGCGGTTTTTGCTGCCGGTGCGCCTGTAAAGGAGATTTGCTTTGCAGATTTTTTCTGCGTTGTTCCGTCAGAATATGCAGAACTGTAATTAGAACCATATCCAGTACCTGCGCCGCTGCGGCCATAGCCGGAACCGTATCCGCTCTGGCTCTGGCCCCGGTTTGCATAGGTCGAGCCAAAGCCGCGGCCCTCGCCCACGTTGTATTCGCGGTTCAGGTAGCCGCTGCGATTGCTATAGCCGCTTCCGTAGCCGCCCGTACCGTACCCACTGGCGCTGCGGCCCCATCCGGACGGCCCGGAGTAACCGGACGCACCACCGGGCACCGTATCACGATAGCTGTCGCCCCAGCCGCCAAAGCGGGAGCGCTGTTCCAGCACCGGGCTGCGGGTCTCCTCGATATACTCCGGCTCGATCTCCCGCAAAAAGCGGCTCGGTTCGTTGCGCTGGGTGCGGCCATACAGCATCCGGGAAACGCTGTTGGAGATATACAACTCCTTCTTGGCGCGGGTGATGCCCACGTAGGCAAGGCGGCGCTCCTCTTCCAGATCGGCCTCGGAATACTTGCTCATCTCGCTGGGGAACACGCCCTCCTCCATGCCAATCAGGAACACATACGGAAATTCCAGACCCTTGGCGGAGTGGATGGTCATGAGCACCACCTGATCGGCGCTCTCGTTATAGCTGTCGATATCGCTGATGAGGGCGATATCTTCCAGATAGCCTTCCAGCGTGGCTTCCTCACCGTGCTGGTCGCAGTAGTTCTTGACGTTGTTCACCAGCTGACCAAGGTTCTGCAGGCGGTCAGCCGCATCCTCGTGGCCCTTGGCTGCATCGGCTTCCAGCATGGCCTTATAGCCGGTCAGCTCGATCACATCGGCTGCAAACTCGTCCAGCGTGCGGGTTTCCAAAGAATCCTGCAGGCGCTGATAGATCTGCCAGAACTTGAGCAGCGGCATTACGGCGCGGCTGAGCTTTGCGTATTGGTCGGCATGGCCGATGATGTCCAGCATGCTCACGCCCTCCTGCGCGGCCAGATCGGCAATGACCTCCACGGTGGTGGCACCGATCTTGCGGGCAGGCTCGTTGATGATGCGGCGCAGGCGCACATCATCGCGGGGGTTCGCCACGATGGACATGTAGGAATGGATATCCTTGACCTCTTTGCGGTCGTTGAAGCGCTGGCCGCCCACGATCTTGTGGGGGATGCCTGCACGGGTAAAGTAGCTTTCGATGGGGGCCGATTGGGCGTTCATGCGGTAGAGGATGGCGTGGTCGGCCAGATGTCCGCCCTCTTTCAGGTGCTGGCCGATCACATCCGCGATGTGGCTGGCCTCGTCCTGCTCGTTCTCGGCGGTGTACACCTGCACCTTATCGCCCTCGCCATTGCTGGTCCACAGGGTCTTGCCCTTGCGCTCGGTGTTGTGCTGAATGACACAGTTCGCAGCGTTCAGGATATTGGACGTAGAGCGGTAGTTTTGTTCCAGACGGATGGTCTTGGTGCCCGGGTAAATGCGCTCGAAATTAAGGATGTTCTCAATGGTAGCGCCGCGGAAGCGGTAGATGCTCTGGTCATCATCGCCCACCACGCAGATGTTCTTTTCCGGGCCGGTGAGGAGGCTCACCAGACGGAACTGCGCCACACTGGTGTCCTGATACTCGTCCACCAGCAGATAGCGGTATTTGTTCTGGTAGAAATCCCGCACATCCTTGTGCTCGGCCAGTAGCTGCACAGTCTGGTAGATCAGGTCGTCAAAGTCGAATGCTCCGGCTTCCTTCAGGCGCTTTTCGTAGGCCGCGTAGATGCGGGCCGTCAGCGCGCCTTTGGTATCTTTTGCGGGGCTGGCAAGAGCCTGTTCCGGGCTGACAAGCTGATCCTTCCATCGGCTCATCTGGTTGATCGCAGCCTTGATGGGCAGGAACTTATCGTCCACATTCAGGTCTTTGTAGACAGCCTTCATCACACGCTGGGAATCATCGGTATCGTAGATGGTAAAACTGCGCGGGTAGCCGATCTCCTCCGCCCAGCGGCGCAGGATGCGTACACAGGCCGAGTGGAAGGTGGAAGCGAACACTTCGTCGCCCTCCTCGCCGCCCAGCATCCGGCGCAGACGTTCCTTCAGCTCCCCTGCTGCCTTGTTGGTAAAGGTGATGGCCATCACGTTCCAGCTGCGCACAGCGTTCTGGCGCAGCATCCCGTCCAGCCAGCTGGGGGCGGCAGTGCCGGTCATGATGGCGTTGCGCAGAGCCTTGATATCGTCCTCCGTGGCCGGGCGCGGTGTCTGTTTGGAGCCGTGGGCCGAGCCGAACCGGATGAGGTTTGCAATGCGGTTTACCAGCACGGTGGTCTTGCCGCTGCCTGCACCAGCAAGGATGAGCAGCGGGCCATCGGTGGTGAACACTGCCTGCCGCTGCATATCGTTCAGGCGGCCAAACTGTTTTTCGATATAGGTATCGCGCAGAGCGCAGAATTCCTGTGTGAGATCTGTTGCCATGGTTTCCCCTGTTCCTTTTATGTTTATACTATCAAAATACAGTATACCACATTTCAAAACGATTGAGAATAGCCGCCGCGTTCGCTCTGGCTATTTTCAGCGGAAAAAATATTTTTATAATTTGTAACTCCGAAAAGCCTGCGGGCTTTTCGGAGTTACTTTTTCACGAAAGAGGTCGTAGAGAAAAATTGCATCTGATAAAACAGCAGCCGTTTTTCGTTACGGCCTTTTTGTGAAAATGTGTTTGGAGCAGCCCGCAGGCTGCGACAAACACGAAATAAATAATATAATTTCCTTATTTTATGCCCAAAGCAAACGCGGCGGGCATTTCAAATCGTAAAACAAAAACCGCCCGGCAGCTCTTGCGAACCGACGGGCGGAAAAAATGCTTTTCAGAAAGCGCTTAGCTGAAAATGTTGATCAGGATACCAGCAGCAACGGCAGAGCCGATAACACCGGCCACGTTGGGGCCCATTGCGTGCATCAGCAGGAAGTTGGAGGGATTCTCGCTCTGGCCAACCTTCTGGGAAACGCGAGCGGCCATAGGCACAGCGGAAACGCCTGCGGAACCGATCAGCGGGTTCACCTGACCGCCGGTCAGCACATACATCAGCTTGCCGAACAGCACACCTGCGGCAGTGCCGAAGGAGAATGCGATCAGGCCCAGCACGATGATGAACAGGGTGCGGGTGTTCAGGAAGGTGTTTGCAGAGGTGGTGCAGCCAACGGACAGTGCCAGGAAGATGGTGATGATGTTCATCAGCTCATTGCCGGCAGTCTTCTGGATGCGATCCACCACGCCGCACTCCTTCATCAGGTTGCCCAGCATCAGCATACCCACCAGAACGGCGGCATCCGGAACGATCAGGGAAACGATGATGGTGACCATGATGGGGAAGATGACCCTCTCGGTCTTGGAGACGGTGCGCAGCTGCTTCATCACGACGGTACGTTCCTTCTTGGTGGTCAGTGCCTTCATGATGGGCGGCTGGATCACGGGCACCAGAGCCATGTAGCTGTATGCTGCAACGGCGATGGAGCCAAGCAGCTCAGGAGCCAGACGGGAGGTAACGAAGATAGCGGTAGGACCGTCTGCACCGCCGATGATGGAGATAGCAGCAGACTGCTTCTGGGTGAAGTCCACCAGACCGGTAGCGGTCAGCAGACGAGCGCCCATGTAAGTACCGAAGATGCCGAACTGAGCGGCAGCGCCCAGCAGCAGGCTCTTGGGGTTGGAGATCAGGGGTGCGAAGTCGGTCATGGTGCCGATGCCGAGGAAGATCAGCGGCGGGTAGATGCCCAGCTTAACGCCCATGTAGAGCATATCGGCCAGACCACCGTTGTTCAGGATCTCCACCCACATGGGGTGTTCCAGACCGTCACCGACGAAATATTGCATGTGGATAACGCCGCTGCCGGGCAGGTTTGCCAGGATCATGCCGAATGCCATGGGCAGCAGGATCAGCGGCTCAAACTCTTTGACGATGGCCAGGTACAGCAAAAAGCAGCCCACGCAGATCATAACTGCGTACAGGTAGCCGCCCGGCTCGCCAAACTTCGCAAAGCCGGAGCTTTGGAAAATACCGACCAGAGTATCAATAAACTGTGTCATGCTCTTCCTCCTCTGTTAAAACGGTGCGGTGGTGTCGTTTACACCCGCATTGCCCCAGCCGTTCTTGCTGCGGCGCACAGCCTTGAGGGTGTACTTGCCGTTGCCCATTGCATGGATTGCTGCCATAATGGCGGCGATCACATCACCGGGAATGCCCTCTTCCACCTGAGGAGCGGGAGCAGCTGCGGCCTGCTGCACGGGTGCAGCGGGCTGTGCAGCGGGAGCCTTGGCGGCTTCCTTGGCAGCCTTCTTCTTTGCGTTCATCGAATCGAAGATCTTGCCTTCCAGCGTGATAATCGCCATCAGCAGGATAAGGATCAAGAACACCAATACGATGCCGGTAATGGTAACGACCACGTCAAAACCTAAATCCATGGTTTTCCTCCTGTTTCTTGTATACTGCGTCCGATACAAGATCGTCAGCAGAAAATCAATTTGGGTACATTATACCTTATTTTCCAATTTATTTCAACAAAAATAGATATTTTTTCTTTTTGGCGCTTTTGTTCAGATTCATGGATAAATGGTGTAGCTTTGATTATCTGCGGCCAATGCGGGGCGTTGCATCCAAAAAGCCGGTTTCCAGCTTGTCGTTCAGGCCAAGGCTCATGGCAGTGCCCAGTGCCACACAGTTGACGGGATCGGGCGAAACCGTCACCTCCACCTTCAGCTCTTCGCTCAGGTATTCGGTAAGGCCGTGCAGCTGTGCACCGCCGCCGGTCAGCATGACACCATTGCGGAAGATATCGCCTGCCAGTTCCGGAGGGGTCTTTTCCAGCACCTGATGGGCTGCGGTGCCGATCTGCTCGCTGAGCATCATGACCGGTTCGTACAGGTCGTCCGTGGAAACATTCACACGCACCGGCAGGCCGGTGAGCAGGCTGCGGCCCTTGATCTCCATGGTCTCGTGGAAATCAGTCTTCTGGGGGCAGCAGGCCACGTTCTTTTTCAGCTCTTCGGCGGTGCGCTGGCCAATGGCAACGCTGTACTTGTTGCGCACGAACTTGAGGATCTCTTCGTCGTAGTGGTTGCCGGCCACGCGCACGCTGGTGGCCTTGACCTTGCCGCCCAGAGAAAGCACTGCAATATCGGTGGTGCCGCCGCCGATATCAATGATCATGCGGCCCTCCGGCTGGGTGATGTCGATGCCGGAGCCAAGGGCAGCGGCAATGGGTTCGTCGATCAGGTACACCTGACGGGCACCAGCGGCCACCACAGCCTCCACCACAGCATCGCTTTCAATGCCGGTAATGGCGGCGGGCACACAGACGGCCACGCGGGGCTTGACCATGTGGGAGCTGTACACCTGCTTGACAAAACGGCAGATCAGCTCACGGGTCATGGTATGGTCACTGATCACACCGTCCTTCAGCGGGAAGATGGCAGAAATATAGTTCGGGGTGCGGCCCACCATAGCAAGGGCCTTATCGCCTGCTTCCAGCACGGTCTTCTTGCGGGTATCCATTGCCACAACGCTGGGCTGGTTGAGCACAACGCCCTTGCCCTCCTGCGCAATGATAATGGTAGTGGTACCAAGATCGATACCGATATCGTTCTGTGCCATAAGTTCTTTTTTCCTTTCTCTGGTTCCTCTATCGAAACAACGGCCTGTTGATGCAGGCCGGAAATCATACCAGTCTACAGTATAGCATAGTTGCCGTAAAAAGTATACCGGTTTTGACGCAATGCAGCATTGTCACCGTTCACTCCGTCCCGCCTGCGCTCGCCAGACCACCAGCGCGAGAAACCCTCGCACTTCCCGTCGGGCTTTGCTGTCGATTCCAATTGCAGCCTGCACTTTAGACATGGCTTCGCGCATCTTGCCTGAGCGAACGGTGCCGATGCCAGCCCTTCCCTATTCTGCTTCCGTCTGTTCCGGCGGCAGCTCTGCCTGCAAAAGATAGGCAAGGCCGCTGTAGCGCAGGTTCTGGCGGATGTTGCCCATCATGCGGTTCACAACGTCCCTGCGGCCCGCCACGATGCACAGCTTCCGTGCACGGGTAACGCCGGTGTAGAACAGGTTGCGGTAGCACAGCCGCGGCGGCACCTGCGCCACCGGCAGGATCACCGCCGGGAACTCGCTGCCCTGACTTTTGTGTACCGTGATGGCATAGGCGATCTCCAGCTCGCCCAGGTTCTCTGCCGGGTAGACCAGCCGCTTGTCATCCATGCGCACCACCATGGAGCGATCCCGCGTGTTGATGCTCTCCACAATGCCGATGTCGCCATTGTAGGCACCCACGCCCTGCTCCCCGCCAATGCGGTTCCAGATGATCTCGTAATTATTGCGCACCTGCATCACCTTATCGCCCACGCGGAACACCCGGGCGGCGCTTTGCAGCTGGGGCTTGCCCGTCTGTTCCGGGTTCAGCAGGTTCTGCAGTTCCACATTCAGTGCCTGTGTGCCGGTAGGGCCAAGCTTGGTGGGGCACAGCACCTGAATGTCCCGGATCGGATCGAAGCCGTAGCTGCGCGGCAGGCGGGTGGTGACCAGATCACACACCAACCGCTGGGCCGCATCGCCGTCCGATTCCAAAAAGAAGAAGTCGTCGGTCTTACCGCCCTTCTGCAGCGGTTCACCTGAGATGATGTGGTGGGCGTTCTCCACGATCAGGCTGCGCTTTGCCTGCCGGAAGATCTCGTTCAGGCACACGGTGGGCACCAGCCCGGAGCGGATGATCTCGCCCAGAATATTGCCGGGGCCGACGCTGGGCAGCTGGTCGGCATCACCTACCATGATAATGCGGCAGCTGTAGCGCAGCGCTGCGATCAGGGCCTGAAACAGCTTCACATCCACCATGCTCATTTCGTCCAGAATGACCACATCGCACTTGAGCAGGTTCTTGTCGTTGTGGATAAAGCTGACCACGCCGCCGGTGTAGTCCACCTCCAAAAGACGGTGGATGGTGCTGGCCTTGCGGCCGGTCAGCTCACTCAGCCGTTTAGCCGCGCGGCCGGTGGGCGCACACAGGGCCACCCGTTCCGCCTGATCTTCCAGCAGCTGCAGAATGGCGTTGACGGTGGTGGTCTTGCCGGTGCCGGGGCCGCCGGTGAGCACAAGGCAGTTCTCGGTCATGGCTTTGCGGATGGCTTCCTTCTGCAGGGGCGCATAGGCAAAGCCCTGCGTCAGTTCCAGAATTTGAATGTTTTTATCCAGCCCGTGGGCGGTATTCTTGCCCCGTTTTGTCAGCATGGCAAGCCGGGCAGCAATGTCCTCCTCGGCTTCCAGCAGGTCGGGCAGATAAATATACGGTGTGCCGTCAAACAGCTTCACCCGCAGTTCTTCGGTGCGGATGCACTCGTCCAGCGCAGCAGCCAGCTTTTCCGGCGGCTGATGGATAAAATTGGATGCCGTTTCCAGCAGCTGGATGCGCGGCAGGCAGGTGTGGCCGTTGCCCGCGTTGTGGCGCAGGGTGCGCAGCAGGGCCGCTTCCAGCCGCTGGGCGCAGTCGCCTTCCATGTGGTAATACTGGGCAATGCTGTCCGCGTGGCGGAAATCCAGCTGCAGCGGTTCGCCGCAGAGCAGATAGGGATTTGCCGCAATGGCCTGCATGGCCCCGGGGCCGAAGGTGCGGAACACTTCCATCGCGCGGCGCGGGCTGATCTCGAACTGCGCCAGATAGGCGATCAGCTCCCGCATCCCAAACATCCGCTTGAACTCCTGCTGGATGCGGTCGGCCTTGTCCGCCGAGATGCCGGGTACCTGCGTGAGCCGGGCCGGGTCGTTGGCGATCACCTCAAGCGCCTCGGCACCGAACAGGTCGATGATCTTATCCGCCGTCTTGGCCCCGATGTACGGCAGTGACCGGCTGGCAAGGAAGGCGTACACCGCTTCCAGATCCTTGGGCATGTCGGTCTCGCACTCCTGTGCGTGGAACTGGCGGCCATAGGTGGCGTGGTTCTCGTAGCGGCCGCGGCAGACCACGCTTTCGCCCGCGTGCAGTTCGCCCACAATGCCGCACACCACCGTGACCACACCGCCGCCGGACACCTCGAACACCATATAACCGTTGTCGGTGTTCTCGTAGATGATGTCCTCCACGGTGCCCTCGATCTGTTCCAGCTGCTGCTCTGCCATGCGCTCACCTCCTGCCAAATTACACAATCATAAGTAGTATAACGCTTTTGGCGGGATTTGTAAATCATCCGGGCAGACTGCAGTGCAGCTCTACCGTGGAGAAACACATGATACAGTGAGAAATATATAACTTACTTATGTTTCTTTTTGCCAGTGTATCAGGTTGATACACTGGCCTGCCCTGATACACTGACTCACTGTATCAATCAAGGGGCACTGTATCAGCTTGATACACTGTATTTTTCATCGCATCAGCGTCAATAATCCGTCACTGTATCAGATAACACTCCCACAGTAGCACCTGATAAAGTTCCCTGAAACCAAGGGCTGCCCTACAGCCCAAACAGCAAAAAAGCTCCCCTTTGCAGGAGAGCTTGCGAACATTCTTTAAGCGTTTGCGGTGCGGGCATCGTGTTCCTTCTCGATGTCCTTTTCCTTCTGCAGGCGTTTGCGCACCACAAAATAGGCCGGAATGAGGAAGAAGCAGGCAAAGAACCATGCCACCGGGCTTGCGATGCAGGCCGCAAAGTAGCCCCACAGCGGCACGAACCAGAAGCCCACCATGGCGCGGGCGATCATCTCGGCCACACCGGCAAACATGGCAAGGCCGGAGAAGCCCAGACCCTGAATGGTGTAGCGGTAGATAATGAGCACCGCCAGCGGGATGTAGAATACGCTGTTCCAGAAGATGAAGCTCTGGGCATTGGCCATAATGGCGGTCTCGCTGGCATCCAAAAACAGGCCGATGAGCAGCTTATCCGTCACGCGCAGGATGAGGAAGGACGCAATGCTGTATACGCAGCCGATGCCGAGGGCGGTGTACACACCCCGGTCCACACGGTCCAGGTCCTTTGCGCCCATATTCTGGCTGGCATAGGTGGTCATCGCTGTGCCGATACTCTCCAGCGGCACGCACAGGAACTGCGCCGCCTTGCCGCCGGCGGTCTGCGCGGCCACGATGTCGCTGCCCAGACCGTTCACCGCACCCTGCAGCACCACGCTGCCAATGGCCGTAATGCTGCACTGCAGGCCCATGGGAATGCCCATACTGCACAGCTTTGCGCAGTGGGTCAGGCTGAAACAGCCCTCTTCCCTGCTCCAGCGCAGCTCCGGGTAGTGGCGCAGGATGTACAAAAGACTGCCCAGACCCGCCACAGCCTGACTGACCACAGTGGCAAATGCCGCACCGAATGCCCCCATATGGAACATGATGATGCACACCAGATCCAGCCCGATGTTCAAAAAGCTTGCCACCAGCAGGAAATACAGCGGGCGCTTGCTGTCGCCCAGCGCACGCATCAGCGCGCTGGTCACATTATAAAGCAGGGTGAACGGGATGCCCCAGAAGATGGTGCGGATGTAGATATCCGCAAGGTCGATGATATCGGCCGGGGTGTTCGTCCACACCAGCACCGAGCGGGTCAGCGCCACAGTGACAATGGTCAGCACCACCGCAAAGAAGATGGAAAGCCACACGGTATTGGCGGTGTAGCGGCGCATCTCCTTGTAGTCCTTTGCGCCGAAAGTCCACGAGATGGGGATGGAAAAGCCGCAGGCGATGCCGTTCACAAAGCCCAGCACCAGATAGTTCAAACCGCCCACGCTGCCCACAGCGGCCAGCGCTTCCACGCCCACAAAGCGGCCCACGATGATGGTATCGGCCAGATTGTAGAACTGCTGGAACAGGCTGCCCAGCATCAGCGGCACCGCAAACGCAAGGATCAGCTTGAGCGGACTGCCTTGGGTCATATCCTTTGTCATAGTATAAAATCCTCCTGCCACACTGGGAACCGGCTTGATGTCGTGATTTTTGCCGTGAAAAACGCCCTGCCGGAAAGGGGCAGGACGTCGTGTACATTCATGAATGATATTATAGTGGAGTGACGCAGGATTTACAAGATTTGCATTGCATCAACATTTCCAAATTTTTGCCGCAAGAATTGGTGATTTTGCTTATTCCGAGTAATGCGCAAGGAACTGTTTGGTGCGCTCCTCCTGCGGGTGCTCAATGAGCTGCTTGGCGGGGCCTTCCTCCACCACCACGCCGCCATCCATGAACATGATGCGGTCGGCCACATCACGGGCAAAGTGCATCTCGTGGGTGACGATAATCATGGTGGTCTTGCGGTCGGCAAGGTCGCGCAGGACGCGCAGCACCTCGCCGGTCAGCTCCGGGTCGAGGGCCGAGGTCGGCTCGTCGAAGCAGAGAATGTCCGGGTGCAGAGCCAGTGCGCGGGCAATGGCCACGCGCTGCTGCTGACCGCCGGAAAGCTGGTGCGGGTAGTGGCCTGCCCGGGCAGAAAGGCCCATCTGGGCCAGAAGTTCCTGTGCCTGCTGTTCCAGCTCGGCATGGATGGCCTTTTTGTTGGCCTTGTAGTCCGGGCGCTCCTTCGCCAGCAGTTCACCCGCCAGCATTACGTTCTGCAGGGCGGTGTACTGCGGGAAAAGGTTGAAGTTCTGGAATACCAGGCCAAAGTGCAGCCGCTTTTTGCGGATCTCGCTCTCGCGCTGGGTGGCGGGGTCGGCAGCATCCCACATGGTCTCGCCGTTCACCTTGATGATGCCAGTGTCCGGCCGTTCCAGAAAGTTCAGGCAGCGCAGCAGGGTGGTCTTACCGGAGCCGGACGAGCCGATGATCGCCAGCGCTTCGCCCTGTTCCAGCGTGAGTGAGATATCCTTGAGTACTTTGGTATCGCCAAAGTTTTTGCCGATGCCGGAGGCTTCAAGCAGTGCCATGATCCAATTTCCTCCCTTTCATCAGCGGAAATAATCCAGTTTCTTTTCGGCCCAGCCAAACAGCAGGGTGAGTGCACCCACGAACACCAGGAAGAAGATGGCGGTGGAGAACAGCGGCCAGATCAGACCCTTTGCACTGTATTCCTTGGCCATCATGATGATCTCCTTGTTGGCGATGGTATTGGCCAGCGAGGTATCCTTGACGAGGGTGATCACCTCATTGCCCATGGGGGCCAGAATGCGCTTGACCACCTGCAGCAGCGTCACCTTGAAGAAGATCTGGGTCTTGGTCATGCCCAGCACCTGACCGGCCTCGGTCTGGCCCTTGGGAACGGCTTCGATGCCGCCGCGGTAGATCTCGGAGAAGTAGCAGGCGTAATTGATGGCAAAAGCCACCACCGCCGCCACCATGCGTCCGCCGGAGCCGGAGGGCCAAGGGTTATTCATGCCCAGCAGGCCGGGGCCAAGGTAGATCACGATGATCTGCAGCATCAGCGGCGTGCCGCGGATGACCCACACAAAGGTCTTTACCGCGCCGGAAAGCGGCTTACACCGGCTCATGGAGCCGAAAGCCACCACCAGACCCAGCGGCAGCGCAAACAGCAGGGTCAGAGCGAACAGCTCACAGTTGAGCAGAAACGCGCCGGAAAGGCGACTCAGAATCACAGACACAAGAACACACCCATCAATCCGTTTTTTGAACTTCTTCCGTCACCTTCGGTGACAGCTCCCTCAATGAGGGAGCCTCACGCATATCGGCAACAAAAAGCCTCCCTCACCGAGGGAGGTGGCATCGCGCAGCGATGACGGAAGGAGTAATTACATTCTTATAGAACTCAGTCGGCCAGAGCCAGATCGTACTTGTCGGCCAGAGCCTGCATGGTGCCGTCGGCCTTCAGCTCGTCAAAGGCGGCATCCGCAGCTGCGGCGGCATCGCTGCCCTTGCGGAAGGCCACGCCGTACTCTTCAGCGTTCAGCTCGTCCACGATCTTCAGGCTTGCATAGTCGGTGCCCTCACCGATCATGGCGTTGGCCAGAGTCAGATCCAGCACAGCGGCATCAGCAGTGCCTGCGGCAACTTCCATCAGGCAGTCGGTCTGCACACTCTTGGAGACGTAATCGGCCTGTGCAAGGTTCTCGTCGCCCTCAATGGCGGCTTCACCGGCAGAACCAGCCTCGGCAACCACGGTCTTGCCCACCAGATCCGCAGTGGAGCTGTAGTCGGTGCCGTCCTTCACGACCACGACCTGTGCGTTCTTGGCGTAGGCCTTGGTGGTGGCGGTGTTGGCCATGATGTCATCGGTCAGGGTCATACCGTTCCAGATGCAGTCGATGCTCTTGGCATCCAGCTCCACCACCTTGGTATCCCAGTTGATCTCCACGAACTCCGGCTCGACTCCCAGCTTTTCGCACACGGCAGTTGCCAGCTCGGTATCAAAACCGGTAAAGTTGCCGTCGGCATCGGTGTAGTTCATCGGCTCATAGACGGTGTAGCCAATGACCATCTTGCCCTTTTCCTTGATGTAGTCCAGATCGCTGGCTGCGGTCTCGGAGACGGCTGCGCTCCCAGATGCAGAGGCAGAAGATGCCACGGTGGAAGTGGATGCGGCACCGCCGCAGGCGGCAAGGCTCAGTGCCATGGCACCAGCCAGAAAAGCAGAGACAAGACGTTTCATAAAAGGTTCCTCCCCTTTTTTGTTTCCCAAATGTGTTCCCTCTCGGTTTAGCATTTTATCATGCTAAAGTGTTAAACTGTGACTATAGAATAGCGCGTTTGCAGCCATTTGGCAAGAGGAAATGCAAAAGTTAGTGCAGTTCGTCTTTTTTCAAGGTGTTTCTGCGCCAATTCTTTGGTCTGATTGCACAAAGAAAAGAGGAAAAGCTTTGCGCCTTTCCTCTTTTCTCCGCTTTACTCTTCCGCAAACGCCGCCAGCGCAGCCTTCTGCAGCTCCGTCACCGAGATGGTGCACAGTGCCGCAAGGTCGGCATCCGAACCATCGTCCGGGATGCCTGCGATCTCAGTACGGGTCTTGCCCTTCAGGTAATCGCACCAGCCCTCGCTGTGCTCGTACCATTCCTTGTCCAGACTGGATGCCCCGCGCATCCCGTAGCTGTCGCCCAGTTCCACCTTGGTTTTGACCATCTCCGGTGCCGACACCGTACCATCCGCGCCCACGGTAAGGGCAGGCTCTGCCACATCCGCCACTGCACCGGTCACACGGCCGTCAGCATCCAGCGTCAGGGCTGTCACTGTGATGTCCACCTGCGCGGTCACATCGTGGTCATCGTCGGCGGTCAGTTCCTTGGTGTCATTGCGCACTGACACGCCCAGCACAGCGCGGTCGCCGCGGGCCGAGCCGACTGCCTTTGCATTCTCGCAGGCGCGCACCACAGCATCCCGATAGCCGTCCACCGCAATGGTGCAGGTGGAGAGCAGGTCAGCATCCTTCGGCTTGCCGTCATCGTCGGTGGCAAGCTTCTTCACCTCATCCGGGGTTTTGCCGGTAAGATAATTGCCAAAGGCATCCGCCTGCTCTGCCCAGCCCTTTTTCAGCGAGGACACCGCCGCCAGCGGGTAATCATCGCCCTTCTGGCGCTTGGTGCGATTGTCGGTGGGCATCGTCACCTTGCCGGTGCTGTCCCCCGTGACCGAGATCTCCACCTCGTCCAGCATCACATCTGCCACCCTGCCCTCGGCATCCAGCAGAACGGCAGCTGCGATGGTATCGATCTTGCCCGCGCGTTCCTGATCAGACGCTTCGGTCAGGATGCCAAGGCCGGTGCGGTATGCAGCGTTCTGGCCCGCCTGCCCCGTCTGCGATGAACTGCCGCCCATGTTCGTGCTCATGCTGCCGGAGGAACCGGAATCGCTTCGACTGCAGGCGGTCAGGGCCAGAGCTGCCGCCAGCGTGCAGCCCAGGATCATGCGAGGTATCTTTTTCATTATAATAAAACGCTCCCTTTCCTGCCCCCATCGTAAAGGGGCTTTTGGGCTAGTTTACCCGGAAAGGGAGTTTTTATCACATCAAGGGGCTCAGCAGCCGCAGCACACTGTCCAGCACCGTGCCGGGCAGGCTGGTGCGGCATTCCGTCACCTGTATCTCGCGGCACTGCGGCAGCGTGGCCCGTACATCGTCCCGCAGAACTGCCACCTGACTGTTCTTTTGCAGCAGTACACCGCACTCAAAGTGTAGGAACAGGCTGCGGTAGTCCATGTTGATGCTGCCCACTACGGCAGTTACATCGTCGCTTACCCAGCACTTGGCATGCAGAAAGCCGGGCGTATATTCGTAAATGCGTACACCTGCCCTCAAAAGCGGCAGATAGTACGACCGGCTCAGCCGGAACACCAGCTTTTTGTCCGGGATGCCCGGCAGCACCAGCCGGATGTCCACCCCGCGCTTGGCCGCGTTTTTCAGTGCGTCCAGCATTTCCTCGCCCACGGCAAGGTAGGGCGTGTAGATATAAACATACCGCTGTGCCTGCGCAAGGATGTTCAGGTACACCGTCTCGGCCATCGGTTCCTCGTCCAGCGGGCTGTCCGCGTAGGGCTGCACGATGCCGTCCGATACCGGCGGCACCAGCGGCACCAGCGGCATGGGACGAAATGCATCATAATCCGTCTCGCTGGGGCGGAAGGCGTTCCAGAAGTTGAGGAACATCACCGTAAAGTTCCACGCGGCATCGCCTTCCACACGCAGGGCTGCATCCTTCCAGTAGCCGAAGCGCTGCTCTGCGTTGATATACTCATCTGCCAGATTCACGCCGCCGGTGTAGGCCACCGTACCGTCAATGACTACGATCTTGCGGTGGTCGCGGTGGTTCATCACCAGCGAGAGCAGCGGCATCACCGGGTTGAACGGGATGCAGCGGATGTGCGCCCGCTCCATGCGCACGATGAAA
>ENA-ORUO01001828-ORUO01001828.1-human-gut-metagenome-genome-assembly--contig:-NODE-1828-length-18807-cov-2.454245_pt1 | contig 18807 bp, 10 predicted proteins | sample MGYA00242082_ERZ509215 | MGnify/ENA primary metagenome ERZ509215 (study PRJEB26280, sample SAMEA2338829) | human gut metagenome | biome: human gut; feature: human-associated habitat; material: faeces... | reverse complement strand
TAGCTTTCGTTCAGAGGTTGGATTCCCATCCATTGTAAGATAGATGCTATATACTCAGAGGAGACATACGAACCGTGGAACCCGGCTTCACGTCCCTGTAATTCATTACTTGCAAGGAAACCGATTGTTGCTTCGGCAGAAGAACGGTTGATCGTGTTCAAGCCTTTTTCTACGGGAGACTGTGCAAAAGTTACTGTTCCTACAAGTATTAATCCGAATAATATAATTCTTTGTTTCATCGTGGTATATAATTTAGAGTCCATGTTACAAAAGTACAAAAAGAACACAGAATCTATCCTTAAATACAAAAAAAGAGTAAGCAGTTGCCATCTTTTATAAGATTTGGCTGCTCACTCTTTCTACAAACTATTAAGACCTTGTTATCCTGTCAATCTTTCCTTATTTTGAAAAAGGAGACATGCGGAAAGCATATTTATAAACTGTATTCTTCTGAATTTCATAAGCGGGACGGGGACCCGGTCCGCAACTGGCATTACCCAGACCACGCTGTATGCAATCCAGATTCAGCACCACCTCCGCACGATAAATATCAGGCAAGGCATGACCGTACTTGATTTCAAACAAGTCCTTATCCGTATAGTGCAAAGCACTGAAATCAAATGTATCGGCAGCAGTAATCTTGATTCCTTTACCTGCTTTATTGGTCAAAGTCAGCCAGCGGGTATCACAACGCCCACCCATCGTCTGAGAACGGGCATAACTCTCTTTCATATCATTGACAGCAGACTGGTATTTGCCGACATAAGCCGCATTCTTCCGATCCCGATAATTTTCTATCGGACCGCGACCATACCATTCCAACTGCTCCAACGAAGGATTAAAGAAGGCCTGTAACGACAGACGGGGAAGATTAAAGTCATCATTCGTTGTAAAAGAAGCATCCACATCTATTTCACCATTACCATACAAACGGTAAATCAATGTATAAGGCACTTTCACATCTCCGACGGTTTCCTGCAACTGAATCGTTACAATTGCCGACTGATTATCTTCCGAGCATTTCCAGTCGAAACTGATTACCTCCGTTTGGGTATCCTGCCATTTACGCACATCGTTATTGATAAAACGGAACGTATTCAGCGACCATCCTTCACGCAGATGAAGCATATTATCGCCATTATAACGGATACCGGTCAACTTGCCTTCTTTCTTATCAAAGGTGATTTCTACACCGGGACGGCGGAAGAACAAATAACGCTTCTCCTCTTCCACCACCTTAAACAGAGATTCTTTAGATGAGGCGGAAACTGCTACCGGCTGTAGCCCGGTATTCGGGGATTTTTGAAGCAAAAGTTGTTCCGTAGCTACGATATGTCCGGCTTTTGCCCATACGCAATCCTTCTTTAGTTTTATTTCAAGGTTCAAATAATATTCACCTTCTGAAGTTAAATAGCGGGAATAAGGTATCTGCACCGCACGATGCTCTCCAGGCTTACCATCGGGTAGGCTGAACTCTTCTTCCGCTATCGGCACACCATCTTTCAAAATCACATAGCGCAGATTAAAATCATGCAGATTCAGGAAAGCATAGCGGTTACGAACGCCGATACTGTTTTCAGCATTCGGTTCCAATGTGATATATTGGTAGACTTTCTTCACTTCCCACAACTTAGGAGTAACTTGACGATCAGCCGTCACAATCCCGTTACAACAGAAATCATTGTCGTTAGGGCGATCACCGAAGCTGCCTCCAAAATAATAATGATCGGCAGGCTGTCCGGGCATATTAATGCCCTGATCCACCCAATCCCAGATACATCCTCCGATCATACGTTTCGAATGATGCTCAATATAATCCCAGTATTCTTCCAAATTACCGATGGCGTTGCCCATCGCATGAGCATATTCACAAAGGAAATAAGGCTTGTTACGGGGTTGCTCGTCCTGTTCGATCATACTTTCAATCGAAGGATACATACGGGAATCCATATCGGCCACATCGTTCATTCCTTCATAATGGATATAACGGTCGTCTATCGCTTTGGCTGCCTGATAGGTAGCCTCAAAGTTACGACCACCACCGGACTCATTGCCCATTGACCAGAAAATGACCGAAGGATGATTCTTATCCCGTTCCACCATACGCACCATTCGGTCGACGTAAGCTCCTTCCCAACTTTCACGGTTTGACAGCGACATATTGCCGTGACACTCAATATCGGCCTCATCCATGACGTACAAGCCATAATAATCATACAGCGCATACATCTTCGGATCGTTCGGATAATGACTGGTACGAATCGTGTTGAGATTGAAACGCTTAAAGAGAAGAATGTCCTCTATCATGCTTTCCACCGGAACAGCTTTTCCAAACTGCGGATGTATGTCATGCCGATTGGCTCCTTTAAAAAGGATCAATGCATTGTTGATATACACCTTATTATTCCGGATCTCTATCTTACGGAAGCCATATTGCTGGCTCGTCGCTTCAAGCACATTGCCTGCGGCATCAAGCAGTTCCAGTTGGACGGTATACAGAGAAGGAGTCTCAGCACTCCATAACCGAGGGTCACGAATCGTAGTCGTACCTTCACAGACGTTTTCCTGTCCACCAGTTATCTTACCGGTAGGTATGATAAACGAACTCACAGGCTTTCCTTCCGTATTCAGCAAAGAGACACGTACGGTAGCTTCCTGTACTTTCTTTCCGTAATTATGCACATCCGTTTTCACTTTCAGTTCCGCTTTATCCAGACGGTCGCTGATCTGAGAAGTCAGGTGAATGTCACGTAGACGAACTTTCGGACTGGCTACCAAATAAACATCCCGATGAATACCACTTAAACGGAACATATCCTGATCTTCAAGGAAACTGCCGTCACACCAGCGGTAAACTTCCACGGCAACCGTATTATTACCCGCTTTGACGTAAGGAGTGATACGAAATTCTGCATCATTACTGGACCCTTGCGAATAACCGACTTTCTTACCGTTGATCCATACATAAGCTGCACTATAAATTCCATCGAAATGGATAAAGACTTCTTTGTCTTTCCAGTCGGCAGGAAGAGCAAATTCACGGCGATAAGATCCTACCGCATTCGGCTCTTTCTCTACAGTATATCCACGCTGCCCCTGTATAAAAGGAGGATTGTTACGGATGGGATAAGTAATATTGGTATAAATAGGTGTACCATATCCGTGCATCTCCCAGTTGGAGGGAACAGGAATCTCTTTCCAGCCAGAGACATCATAACTCGTTTTATAGAAATCCACCGGACGTTCCGAAGGTTGTTTCACCCAGTTAAACTTCCAGTTTCCATTCAACAGCAGATAACGGGAAGAGCGGGTACGCTCCCAAGGACGGGTATAAGCGGGATCCGCCTTCATCTCTTCCGAATTGGCGAAAGGAATAAATGTAGCCCTGCCTTCTTCTTTATTGATTGCATAGATACGTTCATTTTCCCAGTCATTATGACTCGTTGTTTTCAAGGCTTCCGCCACTACTTTCAGGTTCGATTTCCGTATCTGCCACTGCTGGTTACTTTTCGAAGCTTCCGGTTCTAACTGAAAGACAGGCTCTCCGACCAGTCCGGCATCAGGAAATCCTAAGTTATAGCCAGTCCCGACATTGGTTAATACGTAATTCCCATTCGGCAAAGCCGTTATTTTCCATTGCTGATTCGGATTTTTAGGGTCTGCCGACCATTGAATCACGGAACATTCTACTTTTCCTTTACCACTATTATCTACATTCATTTGAGTCAAGGGACTGGTTATCGTATAGCATCCCTCTTGTTCGCATGGAATCAGGTTCCAGACCTGCGATTCTTTGTCTGCCTCCTGCTTACTGATAAATATTTTCGTATTCGTATCCAGACTCTCCTGATTGTCCAGCACTAATCCGTTGACCGTATGGATTTCATATCCTTGCTTCGGATCAAACTGCTGCGCCACAACCGCAGAGGCGGAAAACGACAGTGCAATCAATGCACTTCCCAAGATTTTTAATCGTTGCATCATTTAGTAGTCTAATTTATATTATAATTTGAAAACCGGTGACTGTTTATATACGCCAAAAGTATGGATAGCCGGACAAGCCTTACCGTCCTGAATACGCAAACGTACCTGCTTTGCTTTCACCGGTGCCAGACGTACAATCCATTTATGACCAATGGCCTGCTTGTCCGTCGCCTCCGGAATGGTGATCCAGTTTTTGCCATCAACAGTGTACTCCACACTCCACTTCGTCGTCCGATGTCCCAATTCGATAACTTCTTCGATCATCAGACAATCAAACTCAATAGTTTTGGGCAAGGTAAAAATTATATCCGCTTTTACCTCTCCGTCTTTTCCGGCAAAATAAGTGTTTTTCTCATTGTCCAGCATTTTTTCCGGACTATACTTTGCACCCCGTACATTGGTCGCTTTCACTTTGGCTCCTCTCAACAGATTCGTACTGAAAGTCTCATCAATCCCCTGTTTTAACAAGGCGGCGTGCAGCGAATCGGTCGAATGAATCAAACCACGTCTGTCGGGCGGGAAATTCAGAAGCAATACACTATTACGCCCCACGGAGGTACAGTAGATATCCCAAAGTTCACGGACACTCTTCACACGGCTATCCTCTTCGGCATGATAGAACCAGCTGGGACGTATTGAAACATCTGTTTCTGCCGGAATATACGCATCACCATCCAGCATACCCTCATTCAAACCTTTGTAATACTGAGCTTCATCACGAATAGCTACTGAGTCAGTCGTCGCCCAACAAGGATCACCCGCTTCTCCCGCTTCATTCCCCATCCAGCGGACATCAGCAAACGGATAAGAATTCTTTGTACCGAAGATAACGCAATCCGGCTGTTTTTCACGGACAATCTTATACCAATGACGATAAACAGGCGTTGTCAATTCGTCGGCTCCCGCGCCGTCCCACCATGTTTCCCATATCTTACCGTAATCACTCATCAGTTCGCCAAGCTGGTGGGCATAATATTCCTTGTAGCGTTCGGTCGTATATAAAGGTGAAAGGTGTTCGTGACGGTCATGAGGTCCCAGATAGATTCCTGCCTTCAATCCATACTCTTCACAAGCATCGACAAACTCGCGGACTACATCTCCTTTACCGTTCTTCCACGCTGCATTCTTCACACTATAATCTGTGTACTTGCTAGGCCACAAGCAAAATCCGTCGGCATGCTTGGCAGTCAGAATAGCAGCGGGAATCCCCGCTGCTTTTAATGTCTGCATCCACTGCCTGCAATCCAGGGCTGTGGGATTGAAAATTGCCGTACTTGCCTTCCCGTCACCTTCATTCACATATTCTTCAAATGTATTGATTCCAAAATGAAAGAAAGCAATCATCTCCCGATTGTACCATTCAAGTTGACGGGCACTCGGAACCAACCCGCAAGGAGCTGGTGCTTGTTGAGCTATGACCGGCAGAGAACTGAATGCAGCAACTGCCGATGCAACTAATACTTTTATGTTCATAATAAATAACTTACGAGTATATTCGTTTATTTAGGACCCAGATTTTGTTTCACCAGCTGCACGAATTGATCGACCGGAACAACACGCACATTGTCATTCAATCCATCAATGACGGTTTTGATACTTTGCTGGTTCTTTGTCCAGCAATGTACAAATACAAAAGTATATCCGTCGGCACTATGCGGATTGGCAGAGCGGCTATTGATCTGAGAAATGACAGTCGATTCTTCACCTCTGTTCGAGCCACCGTCGATGCCTTCCCATAATACGCTTCTCTGCTCAATCACCGGCTTGCCATTATCCGAAAATTTGATTCTTCCATCCCCTTTTTCTCCATATCCTGTGTAGAAAATCGCATCGATATTAGGCTGAGCCAGATACTTATTGTAAACTTTCGGATTATCCATAATCTTCTGATCCAGAATATTACAGATATTCAAGCCTGACTTATCGACATACTCATTCAACTTAGCCAGATAATCGTCCAGGTCGGCATCCGACATCTTACTCGGGAATATATAGCTGCTGCCACTCGGACCCGCTACAAAGTAATCGCCTTCTTTGCTATTCTCATAGTACCAGCGTAAAGCAGCCGGAGCCAAATCGTACAGAGAAGGTGAAATGGTATATCCGAGTGGGAATTGACCGTGCAGGTCATGATCCATGTATCCTTGTTGCCCCCAAAGGTTAAACGCAATATTATCACCGTCACTGACGAGGAATGTCACATAGTGCACATTCTCTTCGGTAACCACTTCTTTAGTTGCCGGACGCTGTTTCAGTCCTGTTGTATCATATATACTACTCAACGTGGCCAGATTAGCCGCCTGATCGGTCGGCAACATAGAAACACCCAATTGAGAAGCATTATTCACCATGCCCCATTCATCCAGATCATAATAACCGAAACAATAAGCTCCTTTATCCAGATCTTTCAGTATAGAAGTACGCCATGACCAATCCCTGCGCGCATTGTAGTCATAAAAAGCAAAAGCATTGGTCATTGTGATATAATCGCGCAGGTGATGGAAGATTTCCGGTTTCATATCGGCTGCAAGACTCTTGTCCAACTGGTCTTTATAATTCTCGTACAACCACTTCTCATCATAAGACCTTACGTCCATAAGTTCGGTTGTCACTCCCATTGCCTTTACCTTATCGACAAGAGATTCCGGTACCGCAATCCCCCGAAGCAACCCACATAAAGAAGTAGCTACATTGATCGAATGAGATTGTCCTTCCGAATAAGGCGTATAGACAATATACCCCTTGATCACTCCGGTTTCTACATAATGCTGTACCAACGGAGCCAAAGCATTATAAGTATTTACCGGAATTCCGTACTTATTCTGCATCTGCTTCAACCATACGGAAGAAGGACCTCCTTCATTGATATAAACCTGATCGCCCGTCACTCTTGCCGCAAGCCCTGCCAAAGTGGAAAGAATTACTTTCTCGCCATCATTCAGTCCTGTGATGGAAATAGAATTCAGGGATTTCAGTTCACGACCTTTCAGATGCATAAATCCCCTGTCCAGCGGTTCTGCCGGATCTATCAGCCCATCACCCGGTTCTTCACCCGGACCTCCCGGATTCTCGGTAGACGGAGTATATTTAGGAACGACCACACCTGCCGTCGGATCTTCCATACAGGAGATTAACAGACAGAACGTCAAAAGTATATAAATGTATTTTTTCATGGTAATCGTTTTTTCTGTTATTTAATAATAGAAATCGCATTAATCTCTGCTACCGCTGTTGCCCATTTGCCACTATACACGGCAGTTATTGTCAGACGGAAATAACGTGCCTGCTTAAATCCCGGAAAATAGGAACGGAATTCCTCTTTTGCCCCCGCAGGAAGGTCGCTGTAAGTTCCTGCCGACTCCCACTTCGAGCCATCCAGACTGGTTTCCATCGTCATCTCCTGCGGCCATGCTTCACCATGATCTCTGGATACATACTGAAAGCCCAGCATTTTCACTTCCTGCCCCATATCTACTACGATATGATGTGGTGGCTGAGGCTCGTTGCCTTTCCATTGTGTATGCCAGAAAGTTCCTTTCAGTCCGTCAAAAGCGTGGATAGCGTGACCGTTATCCGACCCTTCGCCGCTCGTCTCTTCCGAAGAAACTTCTACTACCTGCCATGCACTGCGGTCGGCCAATGGCATCGCCCATACATCCTCCGCACCACTCAAAAGGTAATATACTGTCTGCTGAATATGATCCGCCTGCGCACCTTCTACCGAAGTGATAGTGACCGGCAACAAATAAGAATCAAACGGCTGGATTTTTCCCTGTGCATTTACCGTAAGCACCAGATCGGCAGAAGAACTCTCCCCGGCCGGAATCACAGTTTCTGTTGTCAGCGTATAGCAATCGGAAGGAAGCAAAGGATAGTCTGTCCCACACAAAGAATTATACTCCTGCACCTTCGCCTCATCCACAGTCAACTGTACCTTTACATCTCCTCCCACTTCCTTACCGGAACGGGTCACATAGTCACTGGCAGTCACAGCCACATGAAATACTTCTCTCAGTTCTTCACCCAAATCGAAGTTTTTAATCTGCAAAGTTTTGGCTTCCGGAATATATACTTTACAAACATCATCATCACTACATCCACTCAGCAAGGCAAACGAACAAAGTACCGCACTTGCCGCCATGACAAATCTATTTAGTTTCATACGAATAATCTTTCAAGGTTTACATTCTTTATTAATATCCGGGATTCTGCCCGTTTACCCATCCGTCTTCACCACCATTTTGCTCGCGGATCACCGGATTCTTGTCTATCACATACTGCGGAATGGGCTGATAATACATACGTGGCAGGAAGGTACGTTTACCAACTTCATGATAATTGTATTCCCACACACCATCTCCATTGGTATCTTCTATTTTCATACCGCCAATCGGTTTATTCATCACTCCGTTTTCACCATCACAAATCTTCCAGCAAAGAATGTCCCACCAACGCTTATCTTCAAACGCCAGTTCTATGCGACGATCTCTCCGAATGATTTCCCGCAACTGATTCTCTGTGATTCCCTGCGGATAAGTATCGTTGATAGAAGGCATATTATCTCCACGTGTTCTCACCATATCCAAATATTCGATGGCAGTCGGTTTATCTCCGGCTTCCAAAGAAGCTTCTGCATACATCAGCAACACATCTGCATAACGGAAGAAAATATAATTTGCCATTCCGTTGCTCATTTGCAGATTGTCCGCTCCATTCACGGATTCGTCAATCGTCTTACGAGTATAGTATCCCGTATTCGTAACGTCACTATCCGAAGAAGTATCAATCTCATTGGGACTACCTACGCCTACACGAGTGATAATCTCTTCCCCCTGCCACATGGATCCGTCATACAGGATGCTCTGGTAGAAGCGTTTCTCACGATTTTTATAAGGATTATTCTTATTGTAACCGGATGCAGGGTCAGTGATAGGCAATCCGTTTGCCATGCAATAGTCGTCAACCAGTTCCTGTGTAGGCTGCATATTTCCCCAACTGGACTGTACTCCTTTTACAAACACCGGACCGAACAGGCCTTCACGACGCCCGCCATTCTGCTTAGACATCTGGAAGTCGAAGATCACTTCATCGTTATTGTTGGTAGCTTCTGTCCAAAGGTCAAGAATAGTCGGTTGCAGACGATAGACCTGCAAGTCAATTACATCTTTCAAGGTAGCCGCAGCTGCTTCCCAGCGTTTCTTGTCTTTGCCCGGATTACGCAATTCACTGGCATGGAACAGTTCCACCCATCCTTTCAGCGTCAGAATTGCTCCTTTGGAAGCACGTCCCAGATCGGAACCGCTACGACGTGGAGGAAGATCATCTTTAATCTCGTCCAACTCTTTGTCGATAAACTCAAATGTTTTCTGTGCAGTCTCACGCGGATAAAAGATATCCGTACTCACGTTATTATCCAGCACTTCCGTAATGATAGGCACACCACCGTACGCCATCCAGAGATAATGATAGAACCAGGCACGCAAGAAACGCGCTTCTGCAAGACGTTCTTTCTTATAATCTGCCGAGAAATCGGATTCTGTTACTTTTGTAATGAACAGATTACAGGAGCGGATACGTTCATACTGTCCTTTGGCGTCGTCATTGTTCTGACGTCCCCATTTCCACATATCCCAAGGGCCGGGTATCCAACTGGTAGGAGATAATGCTCCGGTATAAATCGTTGTACGGGCATTCATCCATTCCGCACCTACGTATGAATTATCCGAATATTGATCCAGATTCTGTGTTTCATTGTTCAGATGCGGCAACTGATTATAGATATCATTCAGAAACATATCGGCATTTTCTTCCGATCCCCAAACCGTTGTATCTCCAAAACGGTCTTTCGGCTCTATTTCAAGCCAGTCTTCACAGGCAGACAACAAGGCTAATGAGCCTGCCAGGCAAACTGTTTTTATTATATTATGTATTCTCATATTCTATCTTGTTATGATGGTTAACTAATTAAAAAGTAATATTCAAACCAAAAGCATATACAGCCTGCTGCATATAGTATTTACCATTAGCGGATTTAGCTTCCGGGTCAATCAATTCTTTCATAAACGGAGTCCATGTCCAGAGGTTTTGTCCGGAAGCATATACACGGGCAGAGCTGATACCAATAAAGTTCAGTGCCGAACGAGGCAAGGTATAACCGATTTCAATACTCTTCAAACGGATATAAGTAGCATCACGTACCCACCACGAAGAAGGTTGACGATGGTTATTCACCGTTACTTCACTGGTCAGACGGGGATAAGGTGCGTTCGTGTTATCCGGCGTCCAGTGATCACTGAATTGTAACTTAGTAGCCGAACCGGAATCAAAGAAAGGCATTACCAAAGTCTCCCCCAATGAAATGCTGGTACGGGTAGCCCCTTGAATCAATGCGTTCAGGTCGAAGTTCTTCCATTGGACAGTAGGAGCCAGACCGAAAATAATTTCGGGCGCCCAGTTAGAGAAGCCGATCACTGTCTGGTCGTGTTCGTCAATCTTTCCATCAGGCACGCCGTTAGGACCGCTTAAATCTTCGTAGCGCAAATCACCCGGATATACCTGTCCCCAAGGTTGAGTAGCGATGCCGGCCTTTAAGGAACCGTCAGGATTGAAGTCGTCATAAGTAAAGTACCCCAAAGCATTGTATCCGAACATTGTTCCGTCGGGACGTCCTGTTCTGCGACGATTCGGATTATTAAAGGTGGCTTCCGTCTCAAATACTTCATCCAGAATATTACGTGCGAAAGTGAAAGTACCTTTTGCACTGATCATCCAGTCTTTGCCGATACGTTTGTTGAAATTCAGAGATAAATCAATACCTTGATTGTGCATACTTCCCGCATTGACCTGTGACAAAGGAATACCATATTCTGCCGGAACCAATGCATTCGGAGCCATCAGCATATTCGAACGCTTCTCATAGAAATAGTCAGCTTCCAAAGAAAGCATACCGTTCAATACGGAAAATTCCACACCGAAGTCAAACTTCTTGGCTTTTTCCCAAGTGATGTTCGGATTTCCCTGTAAGTTTTCCCACATACCCATCATAGGTATGCCGCCAAGATTTACAGCATTTCCAAATCCATAATCACTCATATATTGATAAGAACTACCAGCCAAGTTTCCGGACTCACCATAAGAAAGGCGTAATTTCAGTTTATCCATCCATTCGATGTCCTTCATAAAAGATTCTTCCCGCAAGTTCCATCCCAGTGAGAAAGCAGGGAAGAAACCAAAACGTTTGCCTGGAGCAAAATAGTAGTGTCCGTCATAACGACCGGAAACTTCCGCCATATAACGGTTATCATAATTATATCCCAAACGGAATGCATAACCTACCTGACGTTCTTTCCAAGACGTACCGCCGTTGCTGATATCGGCAGGGTCACTGCTTCCCGCATTGATTTCATCTATGTTAATATTATAATTCAGACGTTTGGCACTCATATTCCATACGTTTCTTTCGCGTGCTTCAATAACTCCGAGTCCGGTAACCGTATGCTTGCCGAAAGTCCGTGAGTAATTAATCATTCCCTGATAAGTCATGCTCACGCTTTCTTCAAACGATTGTTCCAGATTCGGTTTCTCCGGTCCCTGGAATCCTTCCACGAATTGATACGGAGTTTGTGATGCATCCAGTGTGTATACAGGTATCGGTGTCAGATATTTCTTTTTCTTCACACGATACGGGTCGTAGTTGATTACTCCTTTGATGCTTAACCCTTGAATGAAGGGAAGCTGTTGCTCTATGGAGAGAGAAGTATTCAGTTGGTCGGCCGGCTCCTGACGATATCCGCTACGATAGGTCAGCCCGAAAAGTGACTTACCTACATATTGTCCCCACAGACCATTCGAGTACTGTATAGCAGAGATAGGAGGTGTACGATATGCCTGATACATGATGTCGCCTGTATCGGCACCCGGATAATTCTTCTTTTCGTGCCATCCACCCAGACTTAAACTGATTTTCGTATATTTGGTGGCATCCACGCTTAAATTAGCCAGCAGATTAAAACGCTGGTAATCGGTAGTACTCCACATTCCTTCCTGATAAGAATATCCTAAAGATACGTAGTACTGGAATTTATCGCTACCACCGGATAATTGCAAGTTGTGATTCGTAATCACAGAATTGTTTTGTACCAAGTCACGCAGACCGTTGCTATTAGGATAACGGTCAGGATCGGCATCGGGGTCTCCGGCACAGGTTTTCCGGTACATTTCCAGATCATGCTGTGAGTAGGCATAATAATTGGGATAACCTGCATTCATAGCCGCTTCGTTTTTCATCAAAGCATATTCATACGAATTAACCTGGTCAGTGATGCGGGTCGGGTTCTGAAAACCGATATATCCATTGTATGAAAGTACCGGAGCACCGCTTTTTCCCTTTTTTGTTGTTACCAATACTACCCCATTGGCACCGGCCATACCATAAGGAGCTACGGCAGCCGCATCTTTCAGGATAGTAATATCCTCGATCATATTCGGATCGATACGTGAAAAGTCACGGGGAACTCCATCCACTACGACCAATGGAGATTGGTTCCCTAATGTAGCCACACCACGGATTCTCAAATCAGAACCATCAGCTCCCGGTTCTCCCGATCCTTGTTTTGCAATGACTCCCGCCATACGACCTGCCAAACTATTAGAAATATTGATAACCGGCTTTTGCGCTACATCTTTAGTCTTCATGCTTGATACAGCAGCTGTAGAAGAAATCTTCTTCTGCGTACCGTAAGCCACAACCACTACTTCTTCCAGAATTTCAGAATCTTCTTCCATCACAATCTGAATGGCATTCTGATTGTTCACCGGAATATTCTTTGTGGAAAAACCCACATACGTAACCGCTAATACCGAATTGGAAGGCAAGGATAACGTGAATTTACCATCGATATCTGTGATCGTACCATTGGAAGCACTTCCCTGCTCCATGATGTTAGCTCCGATAATAGGCTCGCCACTTTTGTCTACTACGGTTCCTTTGACTATTATTTTTTTACCTATTGATTTTTTCTCTACCTGCGTTTTCTTCAATGAGATGTAGTTGTCGGCGTATTCATACGTCAGCCCTATTTGCGGCAATACATTTTCAAGCAATGCTTTTACCTGTTTATTCCGGGCATTGATTTTTACTTTCTGTTCGATATTGATGTCTTTTCCGTAGACAAACAAATATCCGGCCTGTTTTTCGACTTCGTGAATCAGTTCTTTTAGCGAAACCGAAGTTTTATTAATATTCACAACTGCTGTCTGTGCCTGGGCCTGGTATGTAAAAAGGTTAATAAACAGGACCAAAGCGAGCAGTGAAAAGATTTTTTTCATAACTTTGCTAAGTGATTTTGTTAGTACTTTATTTTAGGTTCACAAAAACGTGAAACAGAGAAAGTATTAATAGCTGAGGAATTGGGGAGAGTGTTGCATCACTTTCCCCCTTTTTATTCCTCATTTTGATGTCTATTTACTTTCGTTTTATTCTACTCCGTTGTGTTACATAGGCATTAAATTTTAATCAGATTATTAATATATCGTTATCTCTCGCTGTGACAGTATTTTGTACTCAAATAAGTCCGCACGGCTAATTGCTTTCAGAATCGTTTCAATCTGATCGCTTTGCCGGAACTTACCCGAAATAATCTTACTCAACAGAGATGGATCATCTACAGTAAAATGAATATCATACCATTGCTCCAATCTTTCCAGCACTTCGCCCAACGGTAATTCTTCAAAGTCATAAATTCCTTGTTCACGATATTCCTTTCCTCCAAAATGAGAGGAAGACTTTACCAGTTTTCCATCTACCAAAGATACTTTCTCGTCAGGCAATAAATTCACCGATTCTTCTGGAAATCCGGTAGAGCTAACCCTCACTTTACCCGAGAGCAAGTCTGTCTCAAACTTCTCACTGTTACTATAAGCATACACATTAAATTCCGTACCAAGCACTCTTACATCATACTTCTGCGTCTGCACTGTAAAAGGACGGGAAGCATCCTTTGTCACAGTGAAAAACCCCTCTCCATCCAGTTCTACCGTACGGGCATCGGACGAAAAAACAGAAGGCCACTTCAACGTAGAAAGCGAACTCAACCATGCCTCACTACCATCTGGAAGGGTTAAATGTACCCGTTGCCCTTTCGGAACTGTAATCTCCGTATAAGAAGGAGTCTCCGAGCCAACAAACATATACCAGGCGAGCATCCACGTCAGAGCAATCATAGCGGCTGCCGAAGTAGTATACCGCACGATTTGCAACACCCGTTTCCGCCTCAGCTTTTTCTCCTGACGGTTCATCATTGCTTCCAGATTCCGTTCGCCTTTCAAAGAATCATCTTCTCTGGGTAATAATCCGGACAGACCTACGATATTTTGCATTTCTGCAAATTCCCGTTTCATATCTTCGTTCTTTTCCAGTTCCTGAAAAAGCTCCCGTTTTTCCTCTTCGGTCGGTTCTCCGAAAAAGTATTGATTCCATTTCTCATTCATCATATTGCGCGCTTTTAATAAGAAGACACAGCAACTTACATTTACCACCAAAGGAAAATGAAAAAAAATCAAGGAAGGGAAGTAAAATCCAATAAGTTTAAGCTAAGAACTGTTTTGAAACGAACTAATCTGTTCGGATTTACTCTAAGATTTAATTCTTGATGTACACAGATTTAGTATTCATTATACTTAAATTTAATCGTCTGACAGTTGTTGAACTTTCGTCTGACAGTTGTTAGACGAAAAGATAACAATTGTCAGACGAAAGTTCAACAACTGTCAGACGAATAGATTTATAAGCAACCGGAACTAAATTCATTCATTATAAGCTGCAAATTAGTACTCAGCTTGACTAAAGTATATGGAATGGACTGAAGCAAAGACAATACATAGGCGATTTATCCTTATACGCTCAATAGAAGCAGCAAAGGCAGACAATGACGCAACTCTTCCCTAAGTTTTTTTAATGCGATAGCCATTTGACCTTCTACCGTATTCTGCGAAATGCCAAGGGATTCGGCTATTTCACGATATTTCATACCCTTCAGCTTACTCATGACAAATATTTCCCGGCAACGTTCCGGTAAGCTATCAATTGCACGGCAGATCTGTTTTTCTACTTCATCTATCGACATTTGAGAGTCATCAAGTAGTTGCAGGCTATAAAGTTTCAGTTTAAACTCCTGCTCCATAATATCAGAAAGCGGCTGCCTGCGGTCTACTATAGAAAGTTGTGAACGAAGGAAGTTCAGACAGCGATGCTTGACAGCGGAGAAAAGATATGCATCGGGCTGTTGCAGTTCCGGAAGTATCTCTTTACGTTCCCATAAATAGAGGAAAAAATCTTGTACTATATTCTCTGCGTCTCCCATAGCTCCTACATAAAGGGAAGCGAAACGAACCAAACGGGCATAGTAGGAAACATAAAGCTTTGAGAAAAGCTTTTGTGCCGTCAAGGGTTCGGAAGATGGAAGAGAATGTATCATAAACCTCATATTAGATGCACAAAGGTAACAAAAGAAACAGCAAAGACAAAGCCTGACTTTAAATTCCTATTGTATGACCGATACAGATCAAATCAATTAAGATTCTCTCCGTATCGGTCAATGAAAAGTATACTAAAACCTATTGAAACTACTTGGAATAAGAATATGGGAAGTCTGCCGGTTGGGTACCTCTTTGCTGATTCGGTACGCTGTCCATTGACAGATTCAGTTCTCCGCCCTGTTTCAGTTCATCATGCGTCAGATAGTTGCGTGTGAATTCTTGTCCATTCAACAGAGCTTTCCTTATGTATGGACGGTCTGCCGCATTATCTGCTGCTGAAACGACGAAGTTTTTCCCTTCGGGAAGATGCAGAGTTACCTTTTTAAATAACGGAGAACCTACCGCATATTCAGGCATTCCCGGACAAACCGGATAGAAACCCATAGCAGAAAATACATACCAAGCAGATGTCTGCCCGTTGTCCTCGTCGCCACAGTATCCTTTACTTCCGGAATTGTAGAGTTTATCCATAACATTACGGAGATGGTACTGTGTTTTCCAAGGCTGACCGATATAATCATACAAGTAAATGGCATGCTGCACCGGTTGATTGCCATGCGCATATTGTCCCATGTTTAAGGCAACCATCTCAGCTATTTCGTGGATAACGAAACCATAGGTTCCATAATTATAAGTGTTCGGGGCCACAAACATAGAGTCGAGACGGGCTACCATCGGTTCATGTCCGCCCATCAGTTCAGATAAACCTTCCGGATCGTGAAATACACTCCAAGTCCAGTGCCAGGAACTTCCTTCTGTGAAAGGACCGCCCCATTCCGTAGCATCAAAACGATCACGCCAATTGCCTTTGGCATCCTTAGTCCACATAAAACCATGTTCCGGATAATACAGATTGCGGTAATTCTGGGCTTTCTGATAATACTGGTCTGCGATATCCTGTTTACCCAGCGATTGCGCAAAGCGGGCGATACACCAGTCAGCATAAGCATATTCGAGTGTTTTGGCTGTAGCTTCGGGAACTTCCGGATAAGGTACATAACCGAGCTTATCATAATACTCGAAGCCGTCACGCCCTACAGAAGCTATTTCCGCATGACGGGCTTGTGTCTGATGAATCATCGCTTCCAGAGCTTTTTCGGCATCTACCGTTTGTATCCCCTTCATCCATGCATCGACTAATAAGGAAACAGAGTTATTGCCAATCATACAACCACGATGACCGGGACTCGCCCATTCGGGCATAAAGCCACTTTCATTATAAGCATTAATGATAGATTGCGTCACACGTTCCGAAACTTCCGGATATAGCAATGTGAATAACGGATGAACCGCACGGAACGTATCCCAGAAACCATTGTCAGTATACATATAACCATCATGCACGTTACCGTCATAAGGACTGTAATAAACAGGATTTCCTTGTGAATCAAACTCATAGAACTCACGTGGAAAAAGTAATGTACGATACAGGCAGGAATAGAAGGTACGAAGTTGTTCGTCTGTTCCTCCTTCCGCTTCTACACGTCCGAGATAGTTATTCCACTGTTCCCGCTGATCAGTTGTACATCCGCATCAGCTACTTCACGATTAAAGTTGATGGCAGCCTGTTCGGGACTGATAAAAGAAGAGGCTGTACGTATGGTCAGCTTTTCACCTGCCGGAACATCAAATTTCAGATAGGCACAGGTATAATCGGCCGCTACATCGGTTTGATGGTGCAACAAAGTATCTCCATTGTAAGTACCGTATTCTATGACGGGATGACTGAATTCCATCATAAAGTAATTAGCGAAGTTATCCGGCACACCTCCGTTATTATAACGTGTCGCACCTTTTACCAACCGTTTTTCCGGTTCAATCGTTATTGAACTTCCTCCGTTGTATGCATCTACCACTACATACTGATCTTCCTTTTCGGGGAAAGAGACCTCGAATACAGCTCCGCGGGAAGTAGCAGAAAGAGACGTCTGCAATCCGTTATTGAATGTAACACTGTAGTTATAAGGAGTCGCTTTCTCCTGTTGATGTGAGAACGGAACCAGACGTTCTTTGTGACTCATTTTCAGTTCTCCGGCAAGCGGCATAATGGAAAATGTACCATAGTCATTTATCCAGGGACTAGGCTGATGTGTCTGCCGGAAACCGCGCATCAGACTGTCAGTATACGTATACATCCATCCGCTGCCATTCTCCCCCGTCTGCGGACTCCAGAAGTTCATTCCCCAAGGTACTGCCACAGCAGGATACGTATTGCCATGGGAAAATGCAAAAGTAGACTCAGTACCCATCAGAGGATTCACGTAGTCTACAAACTCTACCGTCTTCTTTGACTGCTGACACGAAGTGAGCAGAAAAGGAAAACAGATTGATAAGAAAAACAATCTTGTAACCATATCTATTATTATTTGCTTAAGTTTCACAAGCCTTCTGTATCACTTCTCCTGCCACGTTAAAACAGAGAAAACCATGCAGAAAGCCTGTGAAACTCAGGTTAATTAAAATACCTCACTCAGATACTTCTTCGTCTGTTCCGGACGCTGGCTCATACGCAAACGCCAGACTAATTCCTGCATATTTACTACTTCAAAACTATCGTTCAGATGTCCTGCACAAAGCTTTGCCGCTCCGGCTCCACGAATATCCCCGGACTGGTTCTCAATCAGCGGATCTTCCGTCTGTCCGTGATCGGAGAAATTACTCCATGCATGCACACATACGACAGAAAAACTTTCCTGCTGTGCTTCCTGTTTCAATCTTCCGGCAATATAGGCAGGGGTACCTTCACGTTCTGCATTCCGGTTTCCAAAATTCCACAAAGAGTATTTCACCGTAATGACCGGGATATCATACCCTGCTTTATTCGTTACCCAAATAACGTCTCCTTCACCTCCTGCATAAGGGCTATACTGAAGCGCTACGATACCTTCCAACTGGTCATTGGCATCTACATAAGCCTGAAATGCTTCTTTGGCAGCCTCTGATTTTACGTTCATAGCCATTACACCCAACAGTTTCACACGATGTTGACGCATATGAGCCGAAAGGCGTTCTGCCACGACTTTCAGATTCTTCGCCCGGTCGCCATTCTCGCTATAATTGTCTACGTAATAGTAACCGCCTCCCAGCATTTCCAAAATAGAGCAATTCGGTTTTTGCTGACTCAACAGATTATCGAATTGTGCCGGTGCCATCATCGGAAGCACTGAAGCAGCAATACCATACGTCATCCGTACTTCTTCCGACTCCGCCGCATTATAGAAATCTTTAAAGTCATTCATCATCCACTGAATATTGTCACCATCGGAAAGGAAGAAAGAAACGAAATTC